>Ga0307445_10001213_pt1 | contig 14565 bp, 9 predicted proteins | sample SalMarSW160330MG_FD_202147 | JGI IMG/M metagenome (GOLD analysis project Ga0307445, IMG submission 202147) | Salt marsh sediment microbial communities from the Plum Island Ecosystem LTER, Massachusetts, United States - SW1603-30 | ecosystem: Environmental > Aquatic > Marine > Intertidal zone >...
TAAATGACTGCAAAACAAAATTATGTGACCAGGAAACTTTAAATATATGATCAATAAAATTTCTTTACAGATCCTTTTATTCCTTGTTCTCCCGACCATACTGAATGCTCAGAATGTGGAAGTTACGATTACCGGGATAAGGTCGGATAAGGGACAGATTGCTATAGGTGTTTTTAAAGACAACGAGACATTCCAGAAAGAAGATGCATTCCTGGATAAGCAATTTGTCAAGAAAGAAATCGCAAACGGAGTGATGAAAGTACAATTTAGTCTCGATCCGGGTATTTACGGCCTCTCTCTTCTGGATGACGAGAACAGCAACGGCAAAATGGAATATAACTTCCTGGGAATACCAAAAGAAGGCTTTGGATTCTCAGATTATTATCATAAAGGAATCACAAAGCCCAAATTCGATGCTTTCAAATTCAGCCTTGACAACGATCAGACCAGGAGAATAACGATCAGGATAAGGTATATGTGAGGCTCAGAGCAAAGGGCAAAGGGTATTAAAGCATGTGTTTTTATACCTTTCGCCACATACCGCATGCCGGTCGCCGGATATTTTGGTACACCTTTTGCTATTAATATTATGAAGAGATGATTCTTCTTAATACTTACGACAATGAAAAAGTTAATAATCACATCGATTCTCGCAGTCCTGGTCGCTTTTGGGACCACAGTTATGGCGCAGGATTATCCTGATGAATACCTGGGACTGCCGGGAGACAATCTTAACCTCTATGCAGTGATGAAGCTGTTCCAGGAATCAGAAACACTGGAAGGTTTTGAGAGAAGTCTGAATGCTGAAGATTCCAGGATCAACAATCTCGACCTCAACGGCGATAACTATGTTGATTATATAACGGTCAGCGATTATGTCGACGGTGATGTTCATACCATAGTATTACGGGCTGTGCTCGACCAGAACGAATATCAGGATGTGGCTGTATTCACCGTTCAGAAGTTCCACAACGGATCAGTACAGATTCAGCTTGTCGGTGATGAGGCTCTGTACGGCAATAATTACATAATTGAGCCTTATTATGAGGAGACTCCAAATCCCGGATATACCGGCAATCAAACAGTGGTGAATGTTACCGTGGTCAGGACTACACCTTATCAGATTGCAGCCTGGCCGCTTATACGATTTATTTATCTTCCAAATTACATTGTATGGCGCTCTTCATGGTACTGGGGTTTTTACCCTAGATACTGGAATCCCTGGCGAGCATACTACTGGCACTACTACTACGGTTACCATTATAACTGGTACCACTACTACTACAGGCATTACCACTACTGGGACCGTCCCCGGTACACACGATACAATGACTTCTACTATAGCAAGATAAGGGTATTTTCTCCGAAAGTAGTTGTAAATATAAAGGGGGGTAATTACAGATCTACATATGCACGTCCCGAACAACGCAGGGATGGTGAGGCAATCTATACAAAGATGTACCCCTCCCAGAACAGAAGGACACCGGAAGATGATGCCATTGCAAGACATGTGAGTCAGGAAAGAAGAACTGCATCACAGGCAACCCGTGAAAGGGCTGCTACTGGCACCACCACAACCCGAAGGTCATCCGGCTCTGCAGGTGAAAGAACTGTGACCAAGTCCTCAACAGGACAGGATACAGGTACAACACGCAGGTCGACAGGTACTGTTACTGAAAGGGCAGCTCCCAAATCTGAATCTGCTCAGAAAGCCGAAACCACAAGGAGATCAACAGGCAGTACTACTGACAGGGCAGTGGCAAAACCACAATCTGCTCCTAAAGCAGAAGTCTCCCGCAGGTCAGCACCTGCCGCAACACAAAGAACCCAATCGAAATCTGAACCGGCTAAAAGGGCTGAATCTTCAAGAACATCAAGGTCTTCAACTGCAAGTGCAAACAAGAGTACATCGCGAAGCAAGAGCAGCAGCAGTAAAAAAGCAGAAACCTCTTCAGGCAGAAGCTCCAGCAAAAAAGAGAAGGACAACGAAAAATCAACACGGAGAAGGTAGACTTCCGACTTACAAAATACAGGTTCCGGGAAAAGATCATCAGATTATTCCCGGAACCTTTTTTCCAACTACCTTCTACCTCTCGCCGGTAACCGGCAGCCGGTTACCGTTTTTTTCCGTTATTAAACCGATTTACTGTTATCTTATCAGCAATAACTTCTATTTTTGTTAGAAAACAAACAGTTAATCCAATGACAAACACTTCAAACGAAAAGACAATCATCATCATCGGTGCCGGATTTGCCGGTCTTGGAGCCGGTATCTATGCACAGATGAACGGCTATAAATCGCAGATATTTGAGATGCACGACAAACCCGGAGGTTTATGTACTTCCTGGAAACGAAAAGGATATACCTTCGACGGATGCATACACTGGCTCGTAGGCTCTAATCCGGAAAGCGGTTTTAACCAGTACTGGCAGGAGGTTGGCATAGCCCAGAAAAGTCAGATCATCAATATGGAAGAATACATGCGTTTCGAAGGTGCTGACGGAAGAACACTGTCCTTCTATACTGACATCGACAAGATGGAAAAGCATCTTCTTGAATTCGCTCCAATTGATGAAAAGGTTATTAAAGAATTCATCTCTGGTATAAGGTTATGCCTGGCTTTTGATATACCATCAGACAATGCCCCTTTTTTGAAGCGAATGGCAAAGAAAATTGGTGTGGGATTAACCTTCATGATACATGGTAAGAAATTTCAGAGATGGATGAAAACCTCCGCTGCTGAATTTTCAGACCGTTTTAAAGACCCCCTTCTTCGCGATGCGATGAAGGAAATGTGGATGCCTGAATTTTCAATATTTTTCATGCTCTTCACATTCGCTTACCTTCACAACAAAAATGCCGGATATCCTCTGGGCGGCTCCACTCCTATGTCGGAGACCCTGGCAGAACGATATCTGAAACTGGGAGGTACAATCACCTATAAAAACATGGTTGAAAGAATAATCGTTGAGAACAACAGGGCTGTGGGTATAAAGCTGGCAGACGGTTCTGAATACAGAGCCTGCCGGGTTATCTCGGCTGCTGATGGATACAACACTATCTTCCAGATGCTTGAAGGTAAATATGCTGATGATAAAATACGTGAACCATATGAAAAATGGCCTATCTTCCAGCCTCTTATCTTTGTCAGTATAGGGGTAAACAGATCGTTTGCTGATGAACCAATATCGGTATCCGGTTTCAGTTATCCTCTCAAAGAACCGATTGAAATCGGAGATATGGTAAGGGAAAGAATCTGGATACATCCATATAACCATGATTCCTCTCTGGCACCGGAAGGCAAAACGAGCATCATTGTAATGCTGGAATCGAGGTATGATTACTGGGATAAACTGGCAGGGGATGAATCAGCATATAAAGCCAAGAAAGAGGAAATTGCTAACACCATTGTTGATATTCTTGATCAGAGGTATCCTGGAATATCATCACAGGTTGAAGTCGTTGATGTAGCTACCCCAATCACATTTAAACGTTATACCGGCAACTGGCAGGGAAGTTTCGAAGGCTGGCTCATAACCCCCGACAATTCAAATGTTATGATGAAACCTATGTCACAAACACTTCCGGGACTCACAAATTTCTATATGTGCGGCCAGTGGGTGGAGCCCGGAGGCGGACTGCCAACAGGCATCATGTCGGGACGCAGGCTTGTCAAAGCTCTCTGTAAGGAGGATCGAAAAAAATTCAGGACCACTGTGGAATAGGATCGTGCGATCATGCAATCATGCAATCATGCAATCAGGGATCCCCTCCTGGGAGGGGAAGGGGTGGGTTTTCTTAGGTCAAAACAGACTATTTTATTTATTTAAAAGAAATCACTTTCAATCTCCCTGTATCTTTTGCCCTGCAAAAGGGGCAGCAGTTTTTCCTTATCCTCCGAAAATATTGGCGTTCCGCTCGAAATATGGCTGTTGCCCGATTTTACCCACAGCCAGCCGTCTGCTATCCTTATTTCTGCTTCTCCTGAGGAATTAAGATGAACCATCTCGCTGTTGATGTTATCTATATATCTGTTTATCAACTCATTATATAATGAACGCAGAGTACAATATGCTTCAACAAAGGGTTCATATGATCTAAGCATTTCATATTTTTCGTGATAATTCCTTTTCATATAAAGAAGGTACTCCCTTATGAAAAAATCAAACTCATAGAAGGCGCTCATAGTGCTTTGGGTATGTGTAACCCATTCAAATAATCCCGCAGCGTCAGACTCTGCGGCAAGCTTATATGCTTCAAGCATTTCGCAACAGTACCTCGATCCGCAGTAATAGGCATGCAGTTCGTTCAAAAGACCTATTACACCATCACTTTGTGTTGAGGTCTCTCCCTTTATGTAAGTATTGTAACGAAAAGTACGTAATGAAGCAGGGATTAGCGTGGACAGCCTGTTGGAAGGATACATGGCCTCCAGCGGGAAGGAGATGAAAAAACTCTGGTAAGGATTTATATAAATGAAGCCATTGGCATTATCCGAATTGAATTCAAGATTATTGTCGAGCAGATAGCAGTATACATTCTGATCAAAATATCCATGTGATATCTCGTGGACATTCTTTTCCATACTGATCAGAAGATCAATCCTGGTACGTCCTCTGAGATAATCAAAAGTCTCAGCTGTTTTTTGTGATGAAACAACTCCTCCGTTGATAGCAGGAGCAGATGATAATAACGGCAGAGAATCATACTTCATAAGCAGGTACCATGAATCGGGAGAATACTTCTGCGTGGATGCCTTTATCCATTCCACATTTTCAGAACGTTCAAGATTCCTCTGCCTGCGGATCTCTTCCATATCAGGAAACTGCGCATTGTTTCTCATTTCTCTTACAGGCATTTCCCTGATCATCTCCCGATCGTTGTTTCTTTTCCTGTAATCAGGAGAAGCAGTGATGTTTTCTTTTATCATTGTCCCATTACGGCTGAACCATGGATCCGGCTGTTTTAACTTTGTTCTTTTATCGGTACTGGCTGAATAACTCATCACAAATAATAAAGTCACAACCAGCAAGACCATTTTGAGTATTGATTTCATCCTTGTTCTTCGACTCACTAATAATCAATAGCTAATCAATAGAAATTAAATATATGAAATATACTATATTCTTATCCACAAATGATATTTTCTGTTTCATTTGACATATTTTTACTACAATATAAAATTGCATAAATGAAGAAGAAATATCCATTATTACTCTTTTTAACCTTTCTGCTATTATTTGACTCTTTCGCCTATTCCCAGTTGGGACGGGTCCCCCCTTTCCAGATGATCCTTCATAATGGCAAACTCTTCAGGGCTCAGAACCTGCCCATGGGGAAACATATTATTATAGTGTACTTCTCACCGGAATGTGAAGAGTGTCACCAGTTTACAACAGAACTACTGAAACGGATCGATGATTTTCAGAACGCTTCCATTGCGATGATCACTTATATGCCAATAGAAAAAATTAAACCATATGTAGTTGATAATAAACTGGATAAATATTCAAATATATATGTTGGGACAGAAGGCAACACTCTTTTTGTCCTGAATTATTACAATGTTCTTGATTTCCCCTTTGTCGCCCTCTATAACAAGAATGGCATCCTGATAAGAAAATATACAAGCAAAGAAATAAATCTGATTGATCTGATTAACAGGCTGGAAAGCCTGTAGGAAGAATACTTATTCAGTACCAGCTCTCTGATCTTCATGATCAAAAAATACTGAATTGTATATATTCGTGATTACAATGACATTTATATTGTTGACCTGTAAAATGCGGTAAATAATCCTTTTTAATACATCTCATCTCTCATTTTTTCCTTTCTGCGCCCGGTTTTATGCTATCTGTTAACCGGGATTTGCATTTCGTAAATCAGGATCTTTTTATGTAAATGTATTTCATAATTTAGTTTCTGTAATTATATGATTATGAAGAAACAAATCAATACAAGGACAGTAAAAAGAGTATTAGAGTATTAATTAATTAATTATTAAAGCCATGAAAAGATTAATTACAGCAGCAGTACTGATTTTCGCATTCTGTACTGTTTCATTTGCAAAGAAGCAGGTAATTGCTGAGGGCAAGACGCATTCAGCACTTGGAAACTACAAAATTGAGACACTCGATACACCGGTTATGATTAACGGTAAAGAGCTCAAAGCATTCACCATCTCTTATGAGAATACAGGGATGAAGGCAACTGTTGCAGTTGACAAAACATTAAAATGTAAAAAGTACTATGTATTGACCAGCAACTTGTCGATCCAGTATGTCTGCAACGGTCATTATTTCGGCGTTGAAAGACTTGATAAAAACCTTGAAAAAGAGGGATTCAAGACCTCCAACGACGATCTGGACAACTTTCAGTACTATCATCAGAAAGTGCTTTCCTGCGGCGAAAACGGCGATCTGGAAAACACAAAACTCATTGCCGCCTATTTCCCGTTCCTGCTCAGGAATACGGAGGAGGTTCTGGCTATAAGATGAGGAGCATTCCTTAAGCTCTTCAGTATGTTTTAGTTTTAGTTTATTAAGCAAAAAGGGACTTTTCACAAGTCCCTTTTTTATTGATCATTTTTCCCCCACAGTACTATCCTGCAGATTTCATCCTTTAAACCTTGCCATGTGAACCAGGAACATGTCTTTCCTGTTCCTTGATACAGGTATTTCCGATCCATCCTGCATTTCAATATAACCTCCCTCCTTCCGGACATATTTCTTCACATATTTCAGGTTAATGAGATATGAATTATGCGGCCGGAAGAAGTGCCTGTCACTGAGCAGAACCTGGAATTCCTTGAGATTTCTGGATACCAGTATCTTCCTGTCCCCGGCAAGATAGAACCATGAATAGCTGCGGTCAGCTTCAATACGAATAATTTCTTTGGGATTAAGGTATTCCATGCCATCAGAGGTTGGAATGGCCAGGCGCGAAGGGACTGCTGTTCGCAGGTTCTCAAGAAGAGCCTTGATATTCTCATTACCTCTGAACATGGTGTTTGACCTTTTCTGCATCACCTTGTTCACAGCCTCAATGAATTCATTGACATTTATCGGCTTTAGAATATAGTCAACAGCGCTGAACTTGATTGCTTTTATAGCATAATGGTTAAAAGCAGTTATGAATATAACATCAAATTCCTTTTCAGGGAAATTTGCCAGGAGATCAAATCCCGTGCCGTGAGGCATCTCAACATCGAGAAACACAAGGTCAGGCAATTGATCCTTAATTACCTGAACACCCTCACTGATATCATACGCCTTGCCTGCAACTTCCAGCCCGGGACAATACTCACAGATGATTGAGGAAATAAAATCTACTGCATCAGGCTCATCATCAATGATAATTGTTTTTAATTTCCTGCTCATGTCATCAATGGAATTTGTATTTCCACAAGTGTTCCTACAGCCTCTCCTTTAGCATTTTTAAGGTCAGTATAGGTTGTTTTCAAACTTGATCCGTACAGGGTATTAACCAGTTCAAGCCTCGATGCCGCTATACGTGTGCCAAGTGAGTTATGATTACCGTCCTTCTTCGTCTTTCTCTCACGTGCGGCATCACGCCCGATACCATTATCTTCAATAGTGCACAAAAGATAATCATTTTTAAGCTTAATGTCAATCTTAACTTTTCCTTTTGTTTTCAGGGTCATGAGTCCATGACAGATAGAATTCTCCACATATGGCTGGATGAGCATGGTAGGTACTTTATACATCAGTGTATCTATCTCATCATCAACACTTATCTCATAATCGAACCTGCCCTTGAACCGGATGCTTTCCAGATCGAGAAACAGAGTCAGTGCATTAAGTTCATCACTGAGAGGGATTGAGGTGTGCTGTGAGTTTTCAAGCACTTTGCGCATCAGGCTTGAAAACTTGGTGAGGTAATTATTTGTCGCCAGCTTATCATGCTGGTACATGTAATACTGTATCGAATTAAGGGTGTTGAATATGAAATGCGGATTCATCTGCTGCCTGAGGTTAGCCTGCTGGATCTCGGAGATCTTACGATTCATCTCACTTATCCGCCGTTTGGACTTCAGCTTTGTACCCCTGTAAATCAGAAAAGCAATTGCGAGGGTCAGTATTACCAGACTGCCAAAAGCATAGCTGAGAATCCGTTGATTCTTTAATCTGAGCGACAGCAGCTGAACCTCTTTTTGCTGTGTATCTACCTTATACCTGATAGTAGCATCTGATACCCACTGGTTCCTGTTCATTATCATGGTTGAATCACTATATTGCTTGTACAGGACATAGTTCAGATATGCATTTGCAGTGTCTTTTTGCTTAAGGTACATATTGCTTATATCGTGGTATATCCAGTAAAGCTCGTAGTAGTCGTTTACTTTTTTTGCATATTCAATCCCCTTTTTATAGTTCGTAACCGATCTGTCAATATCACCCATATCACGATAGATAGTGCCAATGTTTCCGTAAGCATTGGATATCATTACATAATCACTGTTTAGAATGCTGTATTTTAGCGATTTGTTATATAAGGAGAGAGCAGTTTCATAATTCCCTGCGAGGTAGTAGCTAAACCCCAGGTTTCCCAGGGATCTTGAGATAATCCCTGTATCTTTGAGTGCCACAGCAATTTCGTATGATCTGGTCAGCAATGAATCGGAGAGTTTGAAATCCCTGCTTCTTTCTCCCTTAAGAGTTCCGTAATAATAGAATCCCCTTAATGTAATAACTGAATCATTTTCTGCCAGTGATGCCTCTATCATTTTCTTTAAAGATTGCTCATACTCTTCTATATTTTCTATAGAGTTATAAACATCCGCCTGACCACTATATCCCTTTTGTATCATTCCTTTCAGTCCCTTCTGCTCTGCCAGACTGATTCCCCGTGCATAATAATCAAGGCTCTCATTATACAATCCGGTACGTCTATAATATTCTCCAAGGAAGAACATTGTATTTGCCAGAACCATATCTTCATCCGATTTTTCAGCCTTCTCCATGGCAAGTGTTGCCTCGCCCGATGCATTCAGATAATCACCCATAGTGAGGTTGTATCTCGCCATCAGCAAATGCAGATTTGCCGGTATATTAATATCATCCTTCTCGCACAGGTAGAGCGCTGTATCAATATATGCTTTTGTCTTTTCTAAATTTTGAGGTTTTGAAAGATATTTCATTCCTTCATTTGTTAACTTATTGATCCTTGAAGTGTCTCCCCTCATGAAGGAAGGAATTTTCATCCTGAAGGTCGAAACAATGGACTGAGTTTCTCCATCCGCTAAACAGGAAAAGAACAACAGATTTAAAATCAGTAATAATCTCAGAGCTTTCATATCAATCCCCGTTGTATAATACAGTTATACAAATATAATCAATTCAAAATCAACCAAATAATTCTTTTGTAAGAACACTGCGATCAGGTCAAATTCAATGCTTAAGTTAAACCTTTCGTTAAACAAATGTACATTCTGACTTACGGATTGCAGTTTTGGCTTAACGGATGACATGTTTCAGGCAATAGTTATCATAATATCCTGATAAGGGATAGCTGGAAAATTATCGTGCCGGCCTGACATAAATTGTGAAATCATATCTCTGCGGCATCACCTGGTATTCAGGAAATACTGATACTGCGGTACATCCCACACCGCTTGTAGCATAATCAAAATTAAAAGTAATACAGTCAGCCGGCTGGAGCTGGTAAGTATAAAGTGCTTTTGTCAGGTTATCAGTTGAAAAAGAATATGCATTGAAGTTGAACAGTTTGTTGCCGCTGAATTCAAGTCCAAATCCTTCCTTATCGGTTATCCTTACCCACCTGTTGTCTGTCCTCAGACCATTGTCCTGCGGAATGAGATAGGGTTCATACATTTCATTCACTGTCGAATTGTAGATCCCGGTCTTATAGCCGCTTTTCCTGTCGGGATAGTTTTCCTGAGGACCTCTCCCAAACCATTCTACATTTTCAAGTGTTTTGGTGAGTATCCAGTCAGTACCTACCCGCGGAAGCCATGATGGCATATCTCCATTGGGTATTACTGAATGATCGATAATAATTTCACCTGATCCCGAAATGGTGTATCTGAATCGGCTCAGGAAGGCTCCCCTGCCCGTGGCAAGTTTATGTATACTCCTGATATTGACTTCAATATGCTGATCATCAATTATCTCGAAATTAAAACTTTCAGGAATAAGCTGAAGCTCATGAAGCCCCGATGCATACCATTCCGTTCCGGCCCAGCGTCCGAAGATGTCGGACCTGTGCTTGGAGTTTGATGACCAGAATGTCCATTCATCAGTTTCATTTGCCAGCGGTGCACGCCATACATTAAGCTGAGCACCCCTTTTTATCATCTCCCTGCCTGATACCTGCAATGATACCAGAAGGCCTTTCCCCTTGTCAAAAACATACCTGAAATCCTCACCGGTTAAGGTAAGAGATCCATCATCCTCGTTTATTGTCAGGGGTCTGGCGGGTGGTTTCTCAGTATCTGTAACAGGCTTGTACCATGGCAGTTCAAACTCTTCCCATGCAATTTCAAATCCGGCATCGGCCCATACTGTCTCTTCTTTAAGCCGGAAGCTCAACAGCAGACGGTATTCAACATCCTCCTTTATTTCAGGCTTATGAAATGGCACAAATACTTCATCCGTTTTCTGAGGAGCAATATCCGGCACTAATTCTCCTTTTTCAATAACCTCATTATCAGCACATAACATCCATATTGTTTTTAATTCGTCCAGATTCGTAAAGAGATACCTGTTGGTTATTTTCACTATACCCTTTTCATCTGATAATAGCTTTACGGTTATGGGCTGTCCTGATTTTTTTATCTGCCACATTTCGGGTTGTGGCCGGCGGTCGGGCCATATAGCACCATAAGTCCTCGCTCCTATCCCATAGCTGAAAAACTCACCCTTCGTGGTCATTTCTTCAAAATCGAGCCACAGGGCAGCCTCTTTTTTCAGATCGACAGATGGTAACTTAAGTGATCTTTCGTCAACATATTTATCAAAAATAGCTGCCTGGTCTATTACAGCATCGCATATATAAACATACGTCTCCTGCCCGTGAATCTCAACATTCCGCCCTATATTAACCGGAAATGGTGTATTTCTTATGTTGCCTGTAACAGCTTTTCGCTCGCTTTCTGTACCATCGATGGTAATAAAGATCGTCTTACCGTCATAATTTGCCGTCACAAAGTGCCAGTTGTTTTCCCAGTTTTCAGGCAGTGAAATCCTTACCGTTTCCCTGGTACTTGTTGTAATATAAAACTCAAGAAAATCTTTACCAATCTGATGGAGTCCGAACTGATTATTTCCTTTTGTAATAAGAGTACCTGCAGATTTGCTGAGAGACCTTGGGAATACCCAAAGAGAAAGTGTAAGCTGGTCTCCGTCAATTTCCAGGGCTTCATCCCTGTAGACTTCCACCCATTGGTCGTGTCCGTTCAGGTCAATGCCTTTTCCTGAAACCCCCGGGACAAGTTTTGCCCTTCCCATGACATTTACCATGATATTATTCTCCGAAGCATCATCAAGTGATTTTATCTTTTCAGTGATCCCGGTACTTACAAAATCCCAGATAGCGCCTCCCATACTACGCGGGTGACTGTGAAAAGCATCCCAATAATCATCGAACGATCCGCCTCCGTTACCTGTAACAGCAACATACTCATCAAGAAAAGAGGGACGCGGATCGATACTGTCGGGAACAAGAAAAACATCTGTGATCAGACTGTGAAGTTGTGGATATCTCGGACCAATGATATCCTCGCAATGGTGAGCAAAAGCATTTCCACCGTACATCCAGAAACGGGTTTTATCATATTTCTTTCCTTCATCAATAACAGCGCAGATATTATCTCCTTCACCGCTTTCATTGCCGGCACTCCAGAAGAGAACAGACGGATGGTTCCTGTCGCGCAGGACCATTTTTCTTGCTCTTTCACGGTACATACCCTCCCACTCTGCGTTTTCCGAAACATACTCGGTGGCATGCGATTCGTCTCCGGTTTCATCAACTATATATATCCCATATTCATCGGCAAGTTCAAGATATCTTATCACCGGCGGGTAATGAGAAGTACGTACACAATTGATATTGAATTGTTTAAAGATACTCAGATCCTTCCTTATGGTGGTCTCATCCATTGTATGTCCGAGGAGGGGATGCTGCATATGACTATTAATTCCATTCAGCTTTACAGGTACTCCGTTGAGGTAAAATACCTGGTTACGGATCTCTGTCTCCTTAAAACCTATCCTGCCGTTAATTACTTCAACAGTATTTCCGGTATTGTCAATCAATTCGAAAATCAGAGTATAAAGATTGGGATACTCTGCCGACCATTTTGCCGGTTCAATCACATCATCTGATAACTTAACTGTATGTTTGCCTGAAGGTGTAACAGGGAATTTCTCTGATATAACATTCTTAATGATGTTCTTATCATTGTCATAAAGTGTGGTCCTTACGGAGAGGTCATTGATGGTTGACGAAGAGTAGTTCTTCACATCTATCAGCAGGTCGAGCCTTGCATTCCTGTAATCATCATCGAGGTCAGTTGTTGCATACCAGTCGAAGATATGTGCTTCAGGTGCTGCAAATAAACACACATCATCAAATATACCTGCCAGTCGCCAGTAGTCCTGGTCTTCGAGATAATATCCATCGGAATATTTTGTCACAAGAACAGCTACTGTGTTTTTACCGGTCCTGATATATCTGGTGATATTATATTCTGCCGGTTCCTGTCCGCCTTCGTTATAGCCGACCTCTTTACCGTTTATCCAGACAAAAGAAGCGGATGCCGTTTTTTCCATTCGCAGGAATACCTCCTTATCTTTCCAGCCTGCAGGTATTTTAAAGGTTTTCCTGTAGAATCCGGTCGGATTATACTCTTTCGGGATAAAAGGAGGATTCGGAGGAAAGGGTGTTTTAACATTCCTGAAGAGAGGATCTCCAAAACCCTGCATCTCCCAGTTTGAGGGAACATGGATCGTATCCCATTTTTTATCATTGAAGTTCTCAGCAAAAAAACCTGATGGTGCTCCTTCAGGTGTTTCGCTGAACCGGAATTTCCATGTGCCGTTAAGCGAGAGATAGCTGGCGGCTTTCTGCCTGTTATTTATTAATGCCTCATTAACAGATATATATGGAACCAGAGGCGTATGTCCCTCTTCCTGGTTCAGCTCAAAAACTGATGTGTTCTCAAGGTAGGAATAGATATCAGACAGGAATGATGTCTCCTGGGAATATGAGATGCTGCATATGAAACACAAAGCCGGAAATATGTATGTTCTTTTCATTTTGACATAATTTTACTAATACAATGGAAATTTACATATAAATTTTAAAAAACTTACACAAAGTCACACAGAGAAGATACAGAGTGACACGGAGGTGTGCTGTTATAATAGAGGCATCTCTATGGATTTCTGTGGAACTCTGTGTTAGCTCTTTTGTATGTTATCCATTATTTTCATAATTTAGCCTTTCATTTTAAATGATCAGATTTTAATAACCTTAAACCTATCCAGATGAATTACCTCCGCAAAATCACAAGTCTACTTCTGACCGCAATTCTTCTTATTGCTGTTCAGTCCTGTAAAAAGTCTACTCAATCTGATAAACTGAGTATCGACTATGAAAAATATATTATGCCGAACGGCATGCAGGTAATTCTTCATACCGATCATTCAGATCCTATCATCGCCTATGCCATAATGTATCATGTCGGTTCAAGCCGCGAAGTAACCGGGAAGACCGGATTCGCCCATCTTTTTGAGCATCTTCTCTTTAGCGGCTCAGAAAATGTAGGTCCCGGTGTATTTGATCTTGTCATAGAAGGAGCAGGCGGAATGAATAACGGGTTTACCAGTCGTGATGTAACCACCTATTTCGAGATCTTTCCCGAAAATGCACTCGAGAAAATCCTGTGGCTGGAGTCTGACAGGATGGGATTCTTTATCAATTCGGTAACCCCGCATCTTATGGCTGTTCAGCAAAATGTGGTTCAGAATGAAAAAAGGCAGTATGAAGATAACTCACCATATGGTTTTACAGATTATGTCATCTGTAAAAACCTGTACCCTGAAGGTCATCCTTACAGCTGGGAGGTAATAGGAGAAATGGAGGATATAAAAAATGCCACTCTCGATGATGTCAGAAACTATTATAATAACTATTACGGACCAAACAATACTACCCTTGTACTGGCTGGAGATTTTAATCCCGATTCAGTTAAACTACTGGTTAACAAATATTTCGGGGAAATAGAATCACACGGACAGGTAGAATCCCGTGATCCCATGCCGGTAACGCTTTCAGATATAAAGAAGCTATATCATGAGGATAATTTTGCCAATGTACCGGAGATAACAATGGTATGGCCGGTTCCTGAAATGTATAACAAGGATATGTATCCTCTCGACTTTCTGGCCCGTATACTTGCCGATGGCAAAAAAGCACCACTTTATAATGTTCTTATAAAAGAGAAGCAGCTTACCGCAAGGGTTAATGCATATAATTCGAGTTCAGAGCTTACTGGAGAATTTACAATAAACATCCGGGCC
>Ga0307445_10001214_pt1 | contig 14561 bp, 9 predicted proteins | sample SalMarSW160330MG_FD_202147 | JGI IMG/M metagenome (GOLD analysis project Ga0307445, IMG submission 202147) | Salt marsh sediment microbial communities from the Plum Island Ecosystem LTER, Massachusetts, United States - SW1603-30 | ecosystem: Environmental > Aquatic > Marine > Intertidal zone >...
GGAGGCGGATGCCTTCCCTCCCGTATCTTTGATCACGACCGTGAGGCCTTCCCTGCTCACCATCGCCTCGGAAATTTTGACATCGCCTCCGGTAACTATCGTTCCATCCCGCTCGTTAATAACCACCCTCGCCTTATATGCGGGTGTAACCTCAATATTCTCAATCGAAGAGACAAACTCGGGAAGGCTTATTCCTTGGGGAATATGGATCCGTATTTTTCCCGTGTTGGTCATCTCAGGTTTCGCATCGGGATATTTGCCTGCAACCGCCTTGATAATGCTGTTCGCAAGCGAATAATCCCACTCCTTGAGCACGATGTTGATGTTATTATCGGTCACGATGTCCGCGCCGATATCGCGCTCCACGAGCGCACCGCCGGAAATTCTTGCTACCGTAAGCACCTGCCTCCGGTTCCCGGCGATCCTCGGCACCGAGAGGGGGCCCTGCGCGGCCGCATAGATCACGTTATCCGCCCCGCGCAGCGGAGACTGCACCAGTATTCCGCCCTCGAGTGATTTGGCGTCTCCGATCGAGGATACCGTCACATCAATCCGGTCTCCGATCCGGACAAAGGCGGGCAGCCGGGCCGTCAACAGCACGGCCGCGGTATTGGCGGTCGTCATCTCCTCGCCCTCCATGCCGAGATTTTTCAGCAGATTTTTAAGGGATGCCCTTGCCAGCGGAGATCTTCTCGTGTCACCCGTTCCCTGGAGGCCGACTACGAGGCCATACCCGAAAATCTGATTTTCCTTCAGCCCGTCGATAAAGGAAATGTCCTTTACCTTAACCGTGACCGCGGCATTAAGTACAGACCCAATTGCAACAACAGCCATGCAGGATATGCTTACAATTATCCTTCTCATTTTATCACCGCATAAGCTCCCCGAGCATTTTCCTCAAATAGTCAAGAATGATCTGCTGCTTCTCCTCCTCGGTGAGGCCGGCACTCGCTGTTTCTCCCTGCTTGAGCGAGGGCCTTTGAAGATTTATTCCCTGCTTCACCCCCCTGATTTGAAGGGTGAAATCCACAACGCTGTTTGAATCGATCGTTCGCCCCTTGACCAAAGCGGGGTCCACCAGCCCGGCAACGGTGATGATGTTCGTCGCCCCGCTGAAATTATAAGTGCGGCTCCCGGTGACCGCCAGAAGCGCGCCGCCGGCGACCCTGGCGGTTACCCTTGCGGCGATGGAAAAGCTTATCCTCCCCCTGCCGGTGAACTGGGTGCTGTCATCGCTCCCGAATCTTTTGCTGGCCGATACCTTGGGAAGGAAACCGGTTATGGTTACGTCCGGATCGGATGAAACGCTTGAATTGCTCCTGTCGGCCACGGAGAAGGTGAACCGCATGTCCGAGAGATCATGTACGGAGATAAGTATGACCGATCCGACCTTTATGTCCCCCTCCGAGGTATAAGGGTTTTTATCCCGCCATATCGATTTTGCTCCCGCTTGTACGCCCAGCATGATGATAAACGCAGAGACAAGCAAACGCTTCATAGCTCGAGTCCGACCGTCCTTTCGTTCAAAACTTTCCCGTGTACTACCTTTGAACCTTTAAGCTTTACCGGTATGACATCGCCGGACACCCCGTTTTGCATCGCAATGCCGAAAATTTCTATTCTTATAGAAGAGTTTACAACCTGAAACCTTACGGTATCACCCTTCTTGACGGTTATCTCGCGCTGGCGGCCGGCAGCATCATTGGCTTCCCTAACAATCCGCACGCCGCTGCCGATAATACGGATCTTCCCCGCCTTTTTCCCGGCAAGCAGTTCGGTCAGTTCCTTCCGGTCAAGATATCCGTCAGAAAAAAAATGCTCATCGACGCGTACATCCTTGATCCTCGCCACGGTTTCCGCATCCCCCTCAATGCTTGCGATCTGCGAAAGCGGAATTTCAGGAGCGGCATCAACCCTGGGATACAGATACAGGGTGGCGTCCGCAAGGCATGTTCCCGTGCAAAAAAGGAAAATGCCGAGGATATACAATGTCCTTATCATTACCGTTTCAGCGCTATTGCGGTTCCCAGCATCGAATCCGATGTCTGGATGGCTTTCGAATTTATTTCATATGCCCGCTGGGCCACAATCATGTTGACCATCTCCTCGACGATCTTAACATTTGACATCTCAAGAAAACCCTGGTGCGTCTTCGCCATTCCGTCAATGCCCGGCCTCCCGGGGATCTCCTCTCCGGAGGCCGGCGTCGTTTTATACAGATTACCGCCGATGCTCTGAAGTCCCGCCGGGTTGATGAAACGGTATATCTCAAGCTGGCCGACCTCCACCGGATCATCCTGTCCCACAACCTTCACGGTAACCCTGCCGTCCTGGCTTATTGAAAGGGTATCCATGATAAAGTTTTCAGGCAGCACCAGAGGAGGATCGAGCAGATAGCCGTTTGAAGTGACCACCTGTCTGTTGGAATCGATCTTGAAGGAACCGTCCCTGGTGTAGGCGAACGTTCCGTCATAAAGCTGTATCTTGAAAAAACCCTCACCCTCCAAAGCCAGGTCAAGTTTGTTCTCGGTGCTCTGCAGGGAGCCCTGCGTGAACATCTTCTGGGTGGCAGCCACCTTAACGCCGTGGCCCACCTGTATGCCGGTGGGCACCTCGGAAAACTCGGTCGCAGGAGTGCCTGCCATGAGAAGGGTCTGGTATATAAGGTCTTCAAACTCACCCCTCATTTTTTTGAAACCGGTCGTGTTTACGTTCGCAAGATTATTGGATATGGTATCAATATTAAACTGCTGGCCCACCATACCCGAAGCCGCAGTCCACAATGATCTCATCATAGCTTTTCACCTCATGTCCAACCCCACTATCCCTCCCGGAAAAAGATGAGCCCACGGGATGAGGCCTGGGGTTATTTAAAAAGTTATTGACTAACAGTCAATGTTTCAAAAAAATTGCCAATTCGTTTTCTCTTTTTATTTTCGGACAAAAATTACGAGTAAAATAGCATTTTAATATGAATTTGATGCAGCATTCATTCTTTTTAATATTATTGCGCAAATAATATTTTTTATACATTTCCGATTGGAAACGATTAAAATCCAGGAGTAGATGATAATGCCGAAATTAGCTGTTATTCTGTTGGCCTCAAGCACCGTCATATTTTTTTCATGTGTAAATGCAAAAATAAAAAACGATCCGGTCAGCCTTTCAAATGATATAAAAATAACGGGACCGGTAAAAGCAGGCCTTTACAATACATACTGGGGAGATAAATCACTGATGGCGGAAGGGCCGGTGAGGGCCAATAAAAAAAACGGCCTCTGGAAAATATATTATAAAGGAACTATCAGGAAAAAAATCATGGCCGAGATTCCCTTTAAGGATGACGTCATTAACGGCACCATGAAAGAATACTATCCATCCGGAATTCTCAAACGAAAAACCACCTATAAAAACGGGATTCTGAACGGAACCAATACCATGTTCTATAAAAACGGATTCGGGAAATTGGAAGAATATTATAGAGATGGGAAAAAATGGGGGAAATCATTCGAATATTACGACAACGGCAATACAAAAGAAAACGCATATTATCAAAACGGATTGCGGGACGGATTTTGCACTACGTTCTACCATAACGGCAGGAAAAAATCCTTCGGCAGGTACCGCGCGGGTAAAAAGAACGGTCCATGGGAATTTTTCTCCGAACAGGGTGTGATCGAGTCGCGCGGAAATTTCAAGGACGACAAGAAGACCGGAGTGTGGATTTTCTACGACAAAAACGGCGTTAAAATCGACGAGAAGAATTACGATTAATCAAACACATTCCGCAAGCTCCATCACCAGCTTCTCCGAGTCCTCCCAGCCCAGGCAGGGATCGGTGATCGACTTCCCGAACTCCTCTCCTGAAGGGTCCTGTGCCCCCTCGAGGAGAAAGCTCTCGATCATGAAGCCCTTGATCATTTTCTTAAGCACGTCCGAATATCTCAGGCTCTTCATGACCTCCATGACGATGCGCGACTGCTCCGAGAACTTTTTTCCGGAATTGGAGTGATTGGCATCGACGATGATCGAGGGATTTTGAAGCGAGCGCTTCAGGTACATCTCCGCCAGCATGACCAGGTCCTCGTAATGATAGTTCGGGAAATGGTTCCCGTACCGGTCCACGGATCCGCGGACCACGCCGTGGGCAAGGGGATTGCCGCTTGTCTCCACCTCCCACCCGTTGTAAACAAACACATGGGGATTCTGCGCCGCATCGATCGAATCAATCATGACCCGAAGGTCGCCGGATGTCGGATTCTTCATGCCGACCGGCACATCAAGGCCGCTCACCGTAAGCCTATGCTCCTGGTTTTCCACCGAGCGGGCCCCGATAGCCACATAGGAAAGAAGATCAGCGAGAAACGGATAATTCCCCGGATACAGCATTTCATCAGCAGCGGGAAGATGCGACTTTGACAGCGCGGTGATATGCATCTCACGAATCGCAAGCAGTCCCTTGTTCATGTCGGGCTTATCGCGGTGGTCCGGCTGATGCAGCATCCCCTTGTATCCCTTGCCCGTGGTGCGCGGTTTGTTGGTGTAGATCCTCGGAATCAGCACGATTCCATCCTTAACCCGCTCCTGAAGCCGTGAGAGCCTGGTCACGTATTCATACACTGCATCCGCATGATGCGCGGAACAGGGCCCGATGAGGAGCACAATCCTCCGGTCAGTGCCGGTGAAGATGTTCTTGATTTCCTTGTCCCTTTTGTTCTTAATTTCCTGCAGGTCAGCGGAAAGGGGCCGGCTTTCGAGAATTTCCCCCAACGAAGGGTATTTTCGTATGTATGTGAGATTCATAACATTACCTCTAATCTGCGTTCATCGGCGGTTCCACTATTATTTAGTTACACCTTTGTTTATTTAAAATACTCCACCGCATTCTTAAATATTTTGAACCCATCCGACTCAACCGGTATTTCCTTTCTCTCCCGGGATAGCTTTTCTTTCTGATAGGTCCAATCATCGCGCTGATGGAAGAACATGCCGCGCTCAGGGTGGGGCATCATCCCCATGATCCTGCCGCTCCGATCGCAAACCGCCGCGACATCATTCAAGGACCCGTTCGGATTATACGGAAATTCCCCTGCCGCCCGTGATCCGTCCGGCTTTATATACCGGATGCACACGAGATTGTTTTTTTTCATATCGTCGAGAACGCGCTCTTCGACGAAAAAGTTGCCCTCACCGTGTGCAACCGGGATATGGAGCCGTTCAATGCCGGCGATGAACACCGACGGGGAATTCCTCTCGATGCCCAGATCCACCCATCTGCACTGGTACCGGTTCGTGGTGTTATGCTCGAGCGCGGCTTCCGCGACTCCGTTGAACCCCTTCAAGGCGGGGATCATGCCGATATTGATCATGACCTGAAACCCGTTACATATGCCGAGCATCAGGTTGTCGCGATCCATGAATTTCCTCATTTCATCCATGAGGTTGTTCTTTATGCGGTTTGCGAGCGCCTTGCCGCTTCCGGTGTCATCGCCGTAAGAAAAGCCTCCGGGAAAGGCGAATATCCGGTACGAATCAAGCATCTTCCGGTTCACGATGAGATCGTTGATATGAACGATGTCCGCGCGAGCCCCCGCCTTTCTGAATGCATAAGCGGTCTCGTCATCGCAGTTGATTCCGTAACCGGTTAATACGAGCACCTTGGGTATAGCCATTGAAATCCTTTTATGTATAATCTAAGCAGGCGCATCCTTGAACATTTCCTGAATCCACATCTTCATAATTCAGGGAATGTTCATAAAGGTCTAAAAATCCTTGAACACGCCTTTATACGCATTCATGAGGCTGACGACGTCCGTGCTCACGATAACCCGGCCGTCCTTCCCCCTCACCTCAATAGATTCGTCGTCGGACACATGGCCGATATTCGCGAAAGGAAGGCCTGCAAAAATCCCTTCAAACTCATCTCTCTTGGAGGGATTCACCGACACAAGGAGCCTCCCCTGGGATTCTGAAAAGAGCACGGTATCGTTACGGGAAACATCGACCGGCAGATTTTCAAGGCCGATCCTCACACCGTGCAATCCTGCCATGGCCGACTTCGCCAGGGCGACTGCAAGACCGCCGCGCTCGACGCTTATTCCGGACGAGACAAGGCCTGCTTTTAAGGCCCTCTCATAAGCCCGGTAAATCTTGATGAACTCTTCCGCCTTTACCTCGGGCACTGAATCGCCGATATATTTTTTACCCGTGATCGCCTCACCCATATGCGCCAGGTACTCGCTCCCCCCGGTATCATCGCGGGTTAGGCCCAGGCAGTACACGCAGTCCCCGGGGAACTTGAAATCCATGGTCTGGCACAATCGAATGTCATCCACGACCCCTATCGAGGATATGAGCAGGGTCGGAGGTATGGAGATGAACACCTCGCGGAAATTCTCGTCAAACCCCCTGAAATCGTTGTACATGCTGTCCTTGCCCGATATGAAGGGGGTTGCGTACGCGACCGCGAAATCGTAGCACGCGCGCGCCGCTTCCTTGAGCTGGCCCAGACGTTCCGGATTGTCCGAATCGCACCAGCAGAAATTGTCAAGGATCGCAAGCCTATCGAGACTCCCTCCGATCGATATCGCGTTGCGGATCGCCGTGTCAATGGAGCAGGCGGCCATCCAGTAGGTGTCGATGTCGCTGTATGACGGGTACAGCCCCTGCGACAGGACGATTCCCCTATATGAATCGAGCACCGGCCGGATTACCGTGGCGTTTCCGTTCACCCTGCCCCTTCCGTGAAGCGGCTTGATCACGGACCCGGCCTGGACCTCATGGTCGTACTGTGACGATATGAATTCAAAGCTTGCGGTATTGAGCCTGGCCATCATGGAATGGAAGACTGCAGTCAGGTCATCCGGCTCCGGGAACTCCGGATGCGGTTTTTGCTTTTTCACCCGCCTGGTCGAAAGCTTTCTTTGGGGAAGCCCCTCATGTAGGAACGTCATGTCAAGGTCAAAGATCTTCTTTCCACAAAAGGTGACGACGCCCCTGTTCCCGGCGGTGAATGTGCCTATGACGGTCGCTTCGACGCCCCTGTCTTTCATCAGCCTGATAAAACGATTCAACGAGGAGTCCGGGACCGCCAGGGTCATCCTTTCCTGGGATTCCGATATCCATATCTGCCAGGGAGCGAGCCCCGGATACTTGAGCGGAACCCGATCGAGCTCGACCTCGAAGCCCCCGCATTCCCGCGCCATCTCGGCAACGGAGCAGGAGAGGCCTCCGGCGCCGTTGTCGGTGATCGAATGGTAGAGCCCGAGATCGCGCGCCTCCTTCACGATCGCGTCGGAAAGCTTTTTCTGGGTTATCGGATCGCCTATCTGCACCGCAGCGGCCGGGCTCCCTGACGAAAGGGCCTCGGAGGAGAAGGTCGCGCCGTGTATCCCGTCCCTGCCCACGCGTCCGCCGATCATCACGATGTGGTCGCCCGGCATCGCCTTCTTTGTATACGACGGCCTGCCGTCGACATGCTTCGGCAGAATCCCCACCGTACCGACAAACACAAGGGGCTTCCCCTTGTACCGCTCGTCAAAATAGAGAAAGCCCTGAGGGGTGGGAATGCCCGAGGTGTTGCCCCCCACGTTCACCCCGTAGATCACCCCCTCCATGATGCGCCTCGGCGGAAGCATTCTGGACTGAACATCCCTGCTCCGGTACAGGGGTGTCCGGTCAAAGGGATCGGCGAAGCAGAAACCGTACCTGTTGGCGACCGGCTTGGCGGCCATACCGAAGCCTATCGCGTCCCTGTTGACCCCGACGATGCCGGTAATGGCTCCGCCGAAGGGATCCAGCGCGCTGGGACTGTTATGAGTCTCTACTTTGTCGGAGATAATATAGTTTTCGTCAAACTCAATGCCGCCTGCATTGTCTTCAAAAACCGACACGCAGAAATCCTTGTTCCCCTTTTCCTTCCTGATCCTGAGCGTGGCCTCTTTAATATAGGCCCGCAAGATGCCTTCCCTGATTTCATCCATCCGGGCGGAAAAGATCGTATGCTTGCAGTGTTCGCTCCAGGTCTGGGCTATTGATTCAAGCTCGATATCGGTTGGATTACGCTTTTCTCCGTTCAGGAAATATTCCCGGATCACGTTCATGGAGAGCATATCAAGTGCGAGGGGCCCACGCCTGGTGCCGTCCCGGTTCCGTATTCCTTCCCTCCCTATCTTCATCAGATCGTCATCCGCAGCCGCAAGGTCGACCTCGTCCGCCTCCGGCCTCTCCGATATCCTGACCAGGGGCATCTCCCTCCCCATGCCGGGTTTTGATGCATATTCATCGGCTGACAGGATCGTGAGCCTTTGGATGAGAGGGTTGTACAGCTCCGCGGCGATTTCCTCAACTTGAGGGCCTGAAATATTTCCTGAAAAAAAATACGTGGTGGAGGAAAAGACCGATTTTTCAACGTCAAGGCTTACCTTTAACAGGTCCTCGATCGATTCACGCACCGTATGCGCCGTATTGTCGGTTACTCCGGGCAGGAATCCGATTTCGGCCGCATATGCAAATCCCGGGGGGAAATAGGGTGTGTTGATGAGGTATTCCTCGATGACCGGCTGCACCAGAAGGCCCGCCGCCGCTTCCACCTGTGAGCCGCTTATGTCCGCATCGATGAGGTAGTTATCCGTTCGATGCATACGGGTTACTGCAAAGCCCATGGCCGTGAGCTTTTTCTTTAACACCTCACACCGTGGATCAGCGTACTTGTGGAAAACCTCGATTCTGAATCTGGCGTTATTCATTCAGCAAGCCTGAATGGAAAACAATAAAATGATTCCTCATGCATTGTCGAGAAATTTTCTCCGAAAAGGAGGCAGCGGCGGGTGTGGCCCGCCGCTGCAGTAGTTTGTCATTATGTCAATCCGTATCCGGTGGATACATGGCATCGATCTCTTTTATGTATTTTGCCTCGATTACCCTGCGCTTCACCTTCTGCGTGGGCGTCATCTCGCCGCTCGCCTGCGACCATTCGGTGTCGAGAATCGTAAATTTGCGAATCTGCTCGACCCTCGCGAACTGCCTGGTCCGCTTATTGATCTCCGACTCAAATAGCTTTATCACCTCGTTTTTCCCTATCAGATCCTTCCTGTCAGTAAACGCGACCTTGTTTCTCTTCGCCCATCTCTGCAGTACGGCAAAATCGGGTACCAGCAGCACGGAAAGGTATTTTCTCCGATCGCCGATAACCGCAACCTGCTCGATAAACGTCGAATCCAGGAGGCTGTTCTCTATGTTCTGCGGTGAGATATTTTTGCCCCCCGCGGTCACGATGATGTCCTTGATCCTTCCGGTGATCTTGAGGAAGCCCTCCTCGTCAATGAACCCCATGTCTCCGGTTTTAAACCAGCTGTCTCGGGTGAAAACCTCCCTGGTGGCCCGGGGATTCTTATAATAACCCTTCATGATCTGAGGGCCTTTAAGCAAAAGCTCGCCTTCATCCGAGATTTTGGCCTTGGTCTCCGGTATCGGCTGTCCCACGGTTCCCGATTTGATGTACCAGGGCCTGTTGAAGTGCGTCACGGGCGAGGTCTCGGTCAGGCCGAACCCCTCGAGGACCTTGAGCCCCATGCCGAGAAAGAACTCGGCGTCCGAAACCGAAAGCGGGCCGCCGCCTGAATTGGCGAACCTTAGCCTGTCCAGCCCGAGCGCCTTTTTAAGGTTGGAAAAAACGAGCTTGTCCGCAAGGTTAAACTGAATGGCGAAAAGCCCTTTCCGGGGAATGTCCCTGCAAGTGTAGGGAAGATTCCTGGCGGCTATGCCGACCGCCCAGTCGAATATTTTTTTCTTTACCGGCGGCGCATCAGCGACCTTTGCCAGGATGCCGGCGTGAAGCTTTTCATAAATGCGCGGCACGCTCACGATGACCGTCGGCCGGACCTCCAGAAAATTATCCAGAAGCTTTGAGATGTCTTCCGCAAAAGCCACTTTCGAGCCGATTAAAATGGGTATATAATAACCGCAGGTCATCTCTAATGAGTGGGAAAGGGGTAGAAACGAGAGTAGGACGTCGTTTACTCCCATGTAATCCTTGATCTCGCCGGACACGTTTTTCGCATTGCTCACGAAATTATCGTGGGTTAGCATGACGCCCTTGGGGTTTCCGGTCGTCCCAGAGGTATAAATCAGGGTGGAAAGATCGCCGGGTTTGATAGAGGCGAGGCGCTTGTCGAACTCATTCTTTTTATTGTATTTTTGCCCGATTGAGTACGCCTCCGACAGCGCGATCACGTCGGTCTTCTTTTTCATGTATTCATCGAAAATCACGATCTTTTTCAGCTTGCTGACCCCGGACTTTATCTTGAGAACCCGCTCGAGTATCTCCTCATTGCCCACAAAGCAGAGCCTCGAATCCGAGTTGGCCAGAATATACTTAGCCTCTTCCGCCGAGTTGGTCGAATAAATAGGAACGCTCACCCCACCGATGGCAAGGGTCGCCTGGCTCGACACCCACCATTCATACCGGTTCGGCGAAAAGAGCGCTATCTTATCCCCTTTTTTGACCCCGATGGATAACAGGTAGTAAGCAAGGTCATGGATCAGCCGGTTCATCTCCGCCCATGACACATCCACATAGCCTGCACCTTTTTTATAGGCGACCACGGCTTTTTTCCCGTATTTTTCAGCCTGGTTCTGAAAAATCGCAGACATGCTCGTTTCTTTAAACTTTGCCATAAAACCTCCTCTTTAATGCTCGCATGTGATTATCGCCAGACGCATGGCTCTTTTTTAATCAGAAGTTGATGCATAAAGCGCCTGAAGTATACGGATTATCCAATTTACAGAATATATGCACGATCGGGAAAAAATAGATGCATGAATTTCATTTCATGACGATATACCGATTACACAATCAATTACAAGCAGTTAAATTGTCAAATTAATAATTTCAAATTTTGACCGAGTCGAATTTTGTATTGACATATTCGGCTGGTTCGTGTGTATGTTTTACATCGTTCTTTAACATACATGGAGGAAACCGGGTGAAAGTCCCGTGCTGTCCCGCAACTGTGATTCTGTTTTTGCAACAGATGAGCCAGAACTTCCATTAACTGTGATATCCCCGAGGACAGGGAGCCGGTTTGACGTGAATCTTATTATTAAGATCATGTGGCAAAAAAGAGCATACCTTGGGCATGCTCTTTTTTTATACCTATTGTTCATGCCCACTCTCGTTTGCGGATATCTCTTCGTTAAAGAATCGACAAATAATAATCCGCCGGAGGACGTGAACATGGCTCGACTTCTTTCCTTACTCATATGCATACCCCTTTTAATTTTTATGCTACAAAAATCGAATGGCGCTCAGCCGCAGCAAAAAACAGGGGAAAATACAAACGCCCGGACGGAATCCGGCGCACCAGAAGGCGCGGCCGGACCGAATAATGAAAGCATTGCCAAACAGGATCAAAAAAAGCATAGTATGAAAAAAAACCATGAAATCATCATAACCGCCACCAAAACGGGAATTAACAAGAGGCAGACCGGCGCCTCCATCACGGTCATCACCTCAGAAGAGATGGAGCACAGGGAGATAATGAACGTGGTCGAAATGCTCAAGGACACGCCGGGGGTGTCCGTATCCCAGAGCTCTCCCCTGGGGGGGGTGGCGGACCTGTACATGCGAGGGACCAATTCAAACCATATTGTGGTGCTCATCGACGGTGTCCGGGTCAACAATCCTGCTTCAATAGGCAACGGTTTCGATTTTGCGGATCTGACCACGGACAACATCGACCGGATCGAGATCGTCAGGGGATCCCAGAGCACCCTGTACGGATCGGACGCCATAGGCGGGGTCATCAACATTATCACGAAAAAGGGAAAGGGAAGACCCACGGTCGCCATCAAGGCGGAAGGCGGCTCTTATGCGACATTCAAGGAATCGGTCGCCTCAAACGGGGGGAACGAATGGGCCTATTACTCGTTCGGCGTGTCGAGGACCGATTCCGCCGGCTTTCCCCGTACCTCCACATGGCGGGGGGTGAGGAGATCTTTTATAAGGGACGGGCACGACTGGTTCAACAACAACTCGGTGTCATTGCTGACGGGGATAAGGACGATCCACGACGGCTGGCTCTCTCTCGGGCTCCGCTATACCGACGCGAGCATGAAGATCGCAAACGGCGCCTTTGAGGAGGACAAAAATCACACCTACGACAACGAGAACCTGGCGTTCAACCTCACGTATAATATCCCCCTGTTCGACTGGTGGGAGGCGGACCTTGTCTTTTCATATATGAATCAGTATCTGAGGGACAAGGACCTGCCCGACCTGTACGAATTTCTCACCTCCGATATACTTTCCTCAGGGTTCGGATATTTCAATTATACAAACATGTCTTTCAGGGGTAAGATCTTTTCAGGGGAATTTAAAAATAAATTCAGGATTAATGATATCGACGAGATCATCTGCGGCGTTTCGTATGAAAAACAATACGCAGCCACTCTTCCCTACTGGTTTATCTGGAACCAATTTTTTGCAATGGGGATGCAGCCCACAGAGCCTATCGACAAAAGCTCCGGGACATGGGCGGCATACGCTCAGAACCATTTAAAGCTCTTTAAGCGGATCTTTATAATAACCGGGGCGCGCTACACTGAGCCAGACCATTTTTCCCATAAGCTCGATTACAGCGCCTCCGGGTCGATTATCCTGCCGGTGACGGAGACGCGTTTAAAGGCCAATGTTGGCACAGGATATAAAATTCCGTCACTATACCAACTGTACAATCAATTTGGACGATATGTACAGTATACGTACTTGTATTTGAGACCTGAGCGCACCCTGAGCTATGACGCGGGATTTGAACAGCCGCTCTGGAAGAAAAAAATTGTAATCGAGGCCAATTACTTCAGCATCGATTACAAAAAAATGATAGTATACGATAATACAACCGTTGACCCGAACGGAAGATATTGGAACGCCAGGGCTCTCGCCCGCGGGGTGGAATGCATCCTTTCGTTCAGTCCGGTCGAAGGCCTCGCGGTCGGCGCCTACTACACCTTCACCAGGACCCACGATAAAACCTTCCATAACGGGGACCTGGTCCGCAGGCCGAGGCACCAGGCGGGAGTCGCGATCAACTACGCCTTTTTAAAGAAGGGAAACCTCAACCTGAGCTTCACCTACGTGGGCAGGCGCAAGGACTACTGGCGCTTTCCATTTGTCAGCTACATGAACCCCTATTACCGGCTTGACGCGGCCGCTTCCTGGTGGGTGATCGACCATGTGCAGGTGTTCGTTCGCGCGGAGAACCTCCTGAATAAAAAATACGACGAGGTGCGCGGATACAGGACTCAGATGCTCTCACTCTACGGCGGATTCAAGGCAGTGCTGTAATCGGGTGCACCGGCTCAAAACTAGTCGCACGTGCCAGTGCCGTTCTGCCTGCTGTTAAGCATCCTTTTGAGGAAGCGGCCGGTGTATGAGGACTTCACCGACGTGATCTTCTCCGGATCACCCTCGGCAACGACCGTGCCCCCCTCGTCCCCTCCCTCGGGCCCGAGGTCGATGATCCAGTCCGCGGTTTTGATCACGTCCAGATTATGCTCGATCACGATCACCGTGTTCCCCTTGTCGACGAGCGACTGGAGCACGTCGATGAGCTTCTGGATGTCCGCGAAATGGAGCCCGGTGGTGGGCTCGTCGAGCAGGTACACGGTCTTGCCGGTGGCGCGCTTGGACAGCTCAGAGGAGAGCTTGACCCTTTGGGCCTCACCTCCGGAAAGTGTCGTGGCGGGTTGGCCGAGCTTGATATACCCGAGGCCGACCCGGTAGAGGGTCTCCAGCCTGTTCCGGATAGCCGGTATGTTGCTGAAAAAGTCCAGCGCCTCCTCCACGGTCATCTCGAGTATCTCGTATATGTTCTTTCTCTTGTACCTGATCTCCAGGGTCTCGTGATTGTAGCGAAGCCCCTTGCACACGTCGCAGGTGATGTACACATCCGGAAGAAAATGCATCTCGATCTTGATGACCCCGTCGCCGAAGCACGATTCGCACCTTCCCCCGGCCACGTTGAATGAAAACCTGCCGGGCTTGTATCCGCGCATCTTCGACTCCGGCAGCCTGGCGAACAGATCGCGGACCGGCGTGAACACGCCGGTATAGGTGGCAGGGTTAGAGCGCGGGGTCCTCCCGATCGGGGACTGGTCGATATCGATCACCTTGTCGATTTTTTCGATCCCCACAATTGCATCAAATTTGCCCGGATATTTTTTCGACTTCATGACCAGGGACGACAGGGCCTTGAAAAGAATGTCGATCACGAGCGTTGATTTCCCGGAGCCCGACACCCCGGTCACGGCGCAGAGGACGCCGAGCGGAAATTTTACGTTTATGTTCTTTAAATTATTCTCCCTCGCGCCCCTTATCTCGAGAAACCCGGCGGATTTCCTGCGCTTGAGCGGCACCTGTATGAAGCACTCACCAGCGAGATATCTGCCGGTAAGGGACGAGGCGTCCGCCTCAATGACCGGCGGCTCGCCCACCGCAACCACGTATCCGCCGTGGAGGCCGGCGCCCGGTCCGAGATCCACGACGAAATCCGCGCTCCTGA
>Ga0307445_10001219_pt1 | contig 14527 bp, 27 predicted proteins | sample SalMarSW160330MG_FD_202147 | JGI IMG/M metagenome (GOLD analysis project Ga0307445, IMG submission 202147) | Salt marsh sediment microbial communities from the Plum Island Ecosystem LTER, Massachusetts, United States - SW1603-30 | ecosystem: Environmental > Aquatic > Marine > Intertidal zone >...
AAATTTGGGCATAATAAGTGGGAAATATGTGTTTCACGACGGGATGTTTATCTCTGATATAAGAAAGTATGTTTCCTGGATAACTGAAGAATTGATTGAAATTCACAAATCAGTACTTATTAAAAAAGAATATCACTATCGTTCACTATGGCCTTGGTGTAATCCAGATATAAAAATGCATTTTAACTGGAGAGATAAATGAGTTTTCATAGAATAATAATGGCAATATTTGTTTCATTTTTAGTTTTATTGTCTAAAATTATTTTATATTTATTGATTGGTATTTTTTTTATATTCAAAATTACAAAAAGGAAAAAATAAATGGAAAAAAAAGGAAAAGATTTTACTTCAGCAAGCAAAGAAGATAATGTATATACTCCATGGTCTATGGTTGCGCAATTATTGTTAAATGAAAAATTTGATTATAATAAAAGATTTTTAGAGCCCTGTTGTGGGAAAAATGTCCACCCTATAGTTGATTTCTTAATAAAACAAAAAAATAACATTGATATTGATTATTTTGATATTAACTTTGTTGGAGAAAAATGTAAAAAAATAGATTTTTTAAAAACAAAAATGTTTGGAAATACAGATTATATAATAACAAATCCTCCTTATTCAAAATTAGATAAGTTTATAACAAAATCAAAGAAAATAGCAACAGAAAAATTTGCTTTTCTTTGCAAATTAACTCATTTAGGTGGAGTTAATAGATTTAGAACTGAAACGTTTACGGATGAAAATTATCCACTTACAAAAATATATTTATTTACCAGACAGGCTAACATTAAATTCACAAACGATGAGCAAGAAAGGCGCGGATATATGCGTTACAGAAAATTAAAAAAAGATGGAAAATATCCTGCAGGAATGTATTATTTCGTTTGGTTAATTTTTAAAAAAAATAACACAAATAAACACTTATTAGGCGGTCCAATATTTAATTGGATTAATAATGATGATTATATTTTAAGGAAAGATAATAATGCCAAAAAGAAAAAGTAATCAAAAAAAAGAATTAACAATGCCAACGTTCATAGAAAAGGGAGATAAAATTAAATGTCCTTATAAAACTTGTGATGCTGGAGAGGGTTTAATTCTTAGACAGGTTTGTTATCTCGGAGGAGATACTAAAAATAAAGAATGCAAAAATAAAGAAAAGAAATGGAAAATTAGATTATGAGAAAGAACCATTTTATTATTTCTGGACCGTGTTGTGAAAATTGTATCAATTCAAAAGAGTATGTAAGAAATAAAATAAAGTGTGAAATAAAAAAATATCAAATCTTAGATAAATGTTTCTATTGTAAGAATCATAAATTTAAATATTAAAATGGAGTAAAAGATGATTAACAAAAGAACTGAAGAACTATATAATAATATTTTAAAAGCATATCCGGATGAAATTTCAAAAATGGATGAGAATGAAATATTAGATAAATATCTTCCTGACTATTTTGAACATGAAATAAGAACAGCTTTGTTTAAAGCAAAAGAAGATTTATACGATTTTGATTTATTAAAATAATTGTTTATTTTTAAATAAAAGAAATTATTTAAAAAAGAAAGGGGAAATTAATGATACAAAAACTTCCTGATTTTACTTTTGTTACTTATGAAGATTTGTGTAACAAAATAAATGAAATAATCGAAAGAGATAACCTGTTAGTAAAGGTAAAGTTGGAAAAAGATGCAATTCTTCCAGAAAGAAAATCAGAAGGGGCGGTTGGTTATGATGTTTGCAGTAATGAAGATATTTGGATTAGTCCAGGAAATTGTTGGCCTATAAAAACAGGAATTTGTTTAGAACTTCCTGAAGGTTATGAGTGTCAAATAAGACCAAGAAGCGGACTATCACTTAAAAAAATAACAGTAAACAATTCTCCAGGGAGTATAGATTGTGATTTTAGAGGAGAATTGAAAGTTATTTTGATAAATCACTCACTAGAAAACTTTTATGTAGAAAAAGGAATGAGAATTGCCCAACTAGTATTTAGTAGGGTATTGAACACCGCTTTAATAAAAGTAAAAAAACTTAACAAAACAAAAAGAGGGAATAAAGGATTTGGGAGTACAGGATTATGAAAATAAAATATTTAAATGAAAGTGGAAAAATTGGGATAAAGTGTCCCAACGGTGTTAAAGTTTCAAAAGCTTTGCCTGTTACTGTGTATGTTGGGAGTACTCATTGCATTAAAAAATGTAATAAATTTCAAAAAATTGAAAATGGATATGTATTTTGTAAAGATAATAAAAAAATAAAAAATGATAATGAAGAACAAAAGCATGAAAAAGTTCTTAATAACAAAAAAAGTAAAATAATAACAAATAGTGATATTGTTTTTATAACAGATAATTTTTAATTTTTTTAAAAAAAGTGTTTATTTTTAAAAAAAGTGTCGTATATTTAAAGTGTAAGTTAAAAAGCTTTTTGACATGTTTAAACCAAAGCGGACTTTGTATTCCTGCAACCAATCAGGTTGACCTAATGCCATGGTAATCCGAGAAAAGGTCATAAAATACGGATTATCTTAAAATTACCAATCCTATAAAAATAGGTTGGTCCATATACCAATACACTACTGAATTGGACTGTAAAAATCAGTAGTGTTTTTTTAAAAATTTAAAATATAAAAAATAAGAAGGGTGGTGGTTATTATAAATTCAAGAAATAATTATTAAAAATAATACCAGCAGAAATTAATAGCAGATAAAAAAGTTTAATTTTGGGGATATTAAAAAAGTATACAGCCCTGTTTTAAAGATTATTAAAGATAGCGGGGTTGTTTAAAATGTTGCTATGTTTAGATACCGGACCGCATTCCTCACGCCCTTTCATATCCGGTAACGTGATGGCTAAGAAGGAAATTAAAAGATGAATAAATCTGTAATGCCATAGCAACAACTTTTATAGTTGCTATGTGTCAGCACCAATGCGCAAGGGATAGCTTAAGAAGTATAACTCCTGAACAACGGGGAGGTTGAAGCTCACGACTTGTAGGGTTATACCATAGCAACTATTTTTGATAGTAATTATTTAGGGAATTAAAAAACCATGTAAGTGTGATTTTATAATTAGCCAAATTACCAGTTATTTGTGCCGTATTTATAATAGCCCTACATTAGTTTTTATTATCCTTTTCTTTATTCATGTTATATAACTTAAAACGGGGCATAGTACGTTGTATTTTGTCCCGTTATTTTTTTAAATGGAATATAAAATGAAAATAATAATTGAAGTAATAGAAGAATATAATCCAGATTGGCTCGTATATACAAAAAAAATAAAACACAAAAAAGAAATTTTTAATATAGGCCAATCAGTAAAAGTTGTTATAAATAGACTTGGATTACTAAATAAAAAATTATTAATATCAGACAAAGAAATTAAAAACTATGATTTTGTTTTAGAATATAGTTTTAAAAATTATCATCCAAACGTTGATGATTCAAATATTTATTATTTTTTAGAAATAAATCATTTTTATAATTATAATTTGTCTATAAATTTCTGCAAAGAAGATTTTTATAAAATATTTAAAAATGAACCAAAAGAAATTTTTATTAAAGTATTGGAGAAAAAATGAAAAGAAAAGATGTTTTTGAGTTAATTAACGAAGAAAGGGAATATCAGAAAGAAAGATATCCCAAAACAGTTAAAACTGATCCAACCCTTTCTACTTCTGATTGGTTGATAATAATAAAAAATTATATTAGAGAGGCTGAAAATCATATTCACCTTTTAGATAAGCCTTCTGCCAGGGGAAGTATTAGAAAAATTGCTGCAATATGTGTAGCTTGTATGGAACATAAAGAAACAAAAAGTAGAAAAATAAAAACTATTGAGGAGAAATAATGTTAAAAAATAAAGAAATTTTAAAATTGTTAGAAAAAAATACAGAAGCGATTAGAAACTTTTACAAAGATGCAAAACAAAGATTATCGTTTGAAGAAATGGAACAGCTTGACGGAATTATATATGATTGTCAAAAAATAATGAAAATTGTTAAAAAAAATTAAATTTTTTTATAAAAAACTGGATTAATTAAACACAATGCACTATAATTAATAATGTAAGATGTTAAACATCTTAAATAAAAGCTTGGGGGGCTTAATATGACATTAGCATTACAAAAGGAAATAGATAATTTATTATCAGAATTACCAGAAGATTATGAACCTGATAATTATATTATAACAATCGATAATGACCCTACTACATTTGGAAGTTATGAAGTATTAGATGGGAATCATAGACTTGCTATGTTACAAAAAAGTAATAGCATCAAAGATGCTGAAATTTATCAAATTGACAGTCAAATATTATTTGATGCTGGATTTATGAATGAAGATGATGATCAAAATGAATTTGAAAATTTTGTAGTAAATAATGGTGAAAAAATAGATAATAGTTTAATAGAAAATATAGAAATTTTATAAACAAACAGCCCTGATGAGTCTTTGAAAATTAAGACGAAATACGCTTTTAATTAAGCGTGTCGGTTATATAAATTAAAAGCTTGGGAGGCTTAAATATGGGTAATAATATTAATAAAAATGATCATGTAAAATTTTTTAATCTTCACAAAGATCAATTAAAAAATAATTTTGAAAATTCATGTCCATTATGCAAAGCTGGACATAAGTCAACAATAAAATATTATAGAACAAATAATAAAGGAAATATTTATACATATAGTGTTGATGATTGTGATATACAAACAGGCCAAAAACAATAATCAAACCTCCCAGATAGGTTAGGTACCCGAAGATCCCTGGCTACCTGGGTGAGTAATGCAGCCAACGGCGGTCACAAGTCCGCGTATAATGCAGAGTGTAACATTAGCTTCAGGAGGCTTAATATGAGTATAATAACATTACAAATAGGACAAAAAATAAGTTATAGATTTCATAATATGACTGGCGAAGTAGAATTGATTGATATTAAGAATAATGGAAGTGTTATCACGGTTAGAGACACAAGAGTTTTTGTTTTAGGCGATGTTATAAGATTAAAACTTATGCCAGAGGATAAATTTTATCAGGTAATGGAACAAAAGGGATGTTATATTACTTTATGGTCAAATTAAAATGATAGAAAATGAATCTTTAAATCGTCTTCATTTAATTGAAGATATAATGTATTTAGTTAATACATACCCAGAAATAAAAAAATCTTTAAAAAAAGATCTTCCTGGATGGGACGGAAACCCTTCAACTTTATATAAAGCTTTTATCCTCATTAAAGCTTATCCACTAGTAAGAACTATTCATAAAAAATTATATGAATTAAAAGAAAAAATAGAGCAAAATAAAAGACTTGGGATAAATCAATGAAAAAGACAATTAATTATATTTTAATTTTTGTTGTTTTATATGTTTTAATATTTTTATCTTTTTTTTGTTTTTTTAAAGATATATCTGGTTTTCTAAATTCTTTTAAAGAACTTGAGCCAAAAAAAGAAATTGTTCCAGATTGGGAGTTATTAAATTTTATTGAAACCTCAGAAGTTGTATTAAAAAATAAAATAAAAGATAAAGAAGAAATACTGGACTATTCTTCATTTGTATATCATAAATCAAAAAAGAAAAACATTGACCCTTATCTCGTTTTAGCTACTGGATACACAGAAAGTGGTTGGGACGTTGACGCTATAGGGACCTCAAACGAAAAAGGGGTTTTTCAGTTTATGCCGTCTACAGCTAGATGGCTTTTAAAAGACAAATATAAATGGAATATTGAAAAAGACCTTTACCAATCTACAAAGTTATGGTTTTTGTATTACGAAAGATTGTCTAAATTATATAATAATGATGTTCAAAAAATATTACTTGGATACAATATGGGAGAAGGAAGATTAAACCAACTGCTTAGTTATAATGACAATATAGAAGTGGCAAAATATATAGTTTATCATAGAAAAAACTGGAAACCTTATGATGAAAAAGTATTTTATTTTTTAAACAAGTTTAAAAATATAATATAATTTATTTTTTATTATTTTTGTCATATATTTATTTAAAGGAAAAAAATTATGATACTATCAGGAAAAGAAATTTACAAAAGGTTGGGTAATGATATAATTATTTATCCATTTAATAAAAAACAATTAAACCCAAATAGTTATAATTTAAAACTACATAACGAATTATTAATTTACAAAAACCGTGATTTAGATATGAAAAAGGAAAATGAACTTTTTTCAACAAAAATTACAGAAAAAGGACTTCGTCTTAGGCCTGGAATTTTATATTTGGGAAGAACTGAAGAGTATACAGAAACAAATAATCTTGTTCCTGTATTATCTGGTAGAAGCTCTATAGGAAGGTTAGGAATTTGTATTCATATAACTGCGGGGTATGGAGATGTTGGATTTAAAGGATACTGGACCCTGGAAATAACTTGTGTTCAACCTATATGGATTTATCCAAACACTGAAATTTGTCAAATTTATTATCAGCCAATACTTGGAGAGTTTGAAAAATATTCAGGAAAATATCAGGATAATAAAGAAACACAAGGAAGCATGTTATATAAAGATTTTAAAAAATGGAGCAATTTATGATAAATATTTTTTTAAATTTTTTTTACCAATTTGTTTATTTTTACAACTTTAATAACGATAACATGTTTTTTAAATTTATTATAGTATTAATAATTTGGACTTTTTATTTATTTCTTTATGTTGTTTTTTGGATTCATTCACGTAACGAATGCAATAAACAACTAGAAAAAAATGATTTTATAGAAAAAGTAATTAAGGACGAAATAAAAAAAGTTAAAAATTCTCAAGGAAAATCAGTACATTATAAAACAAAAAAAAGAAGTTAAAATTAATACTTTAGAATGGTTGTTAAAACAAATAAATGAAAAATGATTTAAAAGAAGAAATAAAAAGTTTAAAGCCAATCATAAAACTTGCAATGAACTATGAAGCATTGCAAGTTTCTTTTTTTATAAACAAAAACATGTTTAATCGGGTAAAAAAATATTTTGAATTTAATGGTTTTTCAACAAATACAAATAAATATAATGAATTAGTTATTAACTGGAAACACAGAAATTTGTTAAAAAACAAATAAAATAATCGTATAATTAATTGTATTATTTTTGTGGAGAAAAAATTATTTTGAAAAAAGAAAAAAATATGATTGATATATATAAAGATTCAATAACAAAATATGAAAAATCAAATAAAAAAATAACAGAAGATGAAGAAAAAAAGTTAATAGTTTTGGCTCAAAATGGGTCAAAAAAAGCTTTAAACATAGTTGTAAAAAATAATTTAAAATTAGTAATTTTTTTTGCAAATAAATATAGTTATAGAAATAATATAAAAATATATTTTGATGATTTAGTTCAAGAGGGAAACCTCGGGCTGATAAAATCAATAAAAAGGTTTGATACAACAAAAAATATAAAATTTTCAACTTATTCTTCTTTTTGGATAATTCAAAAAATTTTAAAATATATAAAAAATCAACCATTTAATAATTGTCCATTTAGACTTCCTATTCATGTTGTAGAAAAAATTATTAAATTTAAAAAAACAAAAAACGAACTTTTTGTAAAACTTGAAAAAGAGCCAACTATACAAGATTTGGCTGATTATACAGGGAAAGACGTATCTTATGTTACAAAAATTTTTGATTATTTATATTCAACACTGTCAATTGATCAAGACAATTCTAATGATTGCGCATTACAAGAAATATTGAATTTGAAATCTGAATCTATAATAGAAGATGAAAAAAATGAAGATGTTAATGATACAATATATAAAAACCAATTATTGGAAATAATTAATAACGATTTTCCAAAAATATTAAGCGAAAAACAAATAGAAATAATAAAAATGAAATTTGGAATTTATTATGGGAAAAGTTATACACTTGACGAAATTGGACGCCATTTTAAAAACACTAAAGAAGGGATAAGAATGATATTAAAATTTTCTTTTGAAAAGATAAGAAAAAATAAAAAATTATCAGAAAAACTTAAAGATTTTTTATAAAAAACTGGATTAATTAAGTAACATGCACTATAATTATTAATGTAAGGTATTTAATACTTTAACATCAAAAGCTTGGGAGGCTTAATATGACAGTAGTAACAAAAAAAGAACTTATAAGAATAGTAAGAGATGTAATATCTGGTAGATCAGGTCATACTATTGGTAATTTCAGAAGAATTAAAAGAGGCAAATGGGAAGTTGAAACAACAATAGGTAATCAATATCCTTTTGATTCTAATTCTTCAAACTGGGCTAATTTTAGATATGATAGAAACGAAATGACATTGAAAGAAGCAAAAGAATATATAGATGCATAATAAACCCTCCCAGGTTGCCTAGGGTCTTCGGGCCCCAGGCTACCTGGGTGAGTAATGCAGCCAACGGAGTGTCGCAAGCCCTCGTATAATGCAGAGCGAAAATTAATAAGGGTTGATTATGAATTCTAATATTATTTGTGATGTCATTAATTATAAAGATGATTTTGGTAAAGTAATATGCTTAGAATTCATCAATAAAGACAGAAAAGTTGTAAAAAAAATTACTGATGATTATTATGAGGAATATAAAAGAGATATAAACGGAATAGTTTCTGAATATAAAGATTCAACTGGATATAGATATAAAATAAAAAAATCTATAAAAGATATAAATAAAGAATTTTCTAACAACATTAAATCTTTTTTGGGAGATTTAAAATGACAGATATTCAAATAAAAAACTGGAAACATTTTATGAATGATCAAATAGAAGAAATAAAAAAACACAATCGGATAGAATCTGAAAAGGCGGGACGAGACGTAAGTTGTGTTTCAAATTATGAATGGATAAACAAGTATGCAAAAAAATTCAAAGATGAGTGGTTGTTAAATCATCCAGATGAAAATTTTTTATAATTTTCTGGATTAATTAAACACAATGCACTATAATTAATAATGTAAGATGTTAAACATCTTAAATAAAAGCTTGGGAGATATATAATGGAACAATTAAATGAATTAAATGAAAAATATACAAACAATCGTATTATTGCATATAGAATTATTGATACTATTGATAAATCAGATTTACTTGATTTATCATATGATGAATTATTGTGTCTTGCAAAATCAATTGTTGGCGAAATTGATAAATAATAAGGATTGATTATGAATAAAAAACAAGCCATAAGAGAGATTGAGCTAATGTTTGATAATAATTTCTATTTGTTAGCATTAACTCCATTACAAGCAAGGTTTACATTTAAACTTTTATGGGAATTAGTTTTTGGAGAAAAATTAACCTCTAATGACCTTAGTTTCATTAGATAATAAAACAAAATACGGGAGTAAAATTATGATGACATTTAAAAATAACGGAAATGATTTTTCTGCTTATAATGAAGCTATTAAATGGTGTGAGGAAAATGGATATTCTTACGGCAGTATGTGCGGAGATTTTCCAATTGGTATAATAAAAGGAGATTATTATATAGGAAAGTGGAGAAATTTAAACAATAAAGCAAAAAAACGACTGGATGGAGAAATGAAATCAAAAGATTTCAGAAAAAGTGATGTTTATATTGGTTTAAGAATTAAGAGAATTTAAAAACAAAAAGGATATTATTGATAAATTTATTCCAACACGTGTATATTATAATAATTTAAAATTAGGAGTAAAATAATGTCAAACAAAAAAGAACAATTAAGGTTAACACCAGAACTTATTAAAGATGAGCAAGCAAAATGTGACGCAATTAGAGATATGCTGGATGATGGTTTTATTAACCTGCCAGAATTAAGTGTAGAAACTTTATTAAAAATAATTAAAAAATAAGTTTTAAAATTATTAAAAATGTATTAGGATTAAAATAAGTAAAAAGTTTAAATCCTTCCTTTAATGATTTTAAAACAAAAAAAGGAGTAAATTTTTGGAAACTACTGTACAAAAAATGATAGAAATGTCTTCTGTTTTTGAAATAATTGAAAACGAAAGTTATAGCCAAAATGAAGGAAAAATTGATCCAAATATAGGTTACGCTATTTCAAAAAACAAAAGGTTGTTTTTTCAATCAATCACAAAAAATAAAAAATTTGTTGAAAACTTGGAGAAATTTAACGAGTTTGTTGTAAAAAAACAAAAGGTTGAAAAACAAATTAAAGAATTGGAAAGCAAAAATTCAAATCTTAAAAACAAAAAAGAGATAGAAAGTAATAATATTTTAATCTCAGAAAAGAAAAACCAAATTGAAAAATTGGAAAATGAAAACAAAAATGTTATCGAAACAAATACAAAAGGATTAACAAAAAAAGAAACCATAGGTGGGGATATTTATAAGTTTAATTTAAAAAACCTACCAAAACTTAAACAATCTGTAATTGATTACTTGATTGATAACAACCTAATAAACAGTAAATATTAATTAAAACAATAAAAGATGCCAATTTGTACGGCATCTTTTTTTATTTTTATATTTTTTATTTTGTTGTAAAATGTTATAATATAAAAGTATAAAGTTTTTCGGAGAAATTTCAATGGATTATACCAAAACGAATAGTTTTGACGGATATATAAAAAATAGGAACATTATAACTAATTATCAAGATGTAAATAGATTAATAAAATCTATGAATAAAAACAATTCTCTTGGTTCCATAAACCCACCTAAAGGTATTTTTGAACCGGACCCCATGTATAATCATCATTCTGTAGATCCGAGAGGGTTAAGACAGAAATATTACAAATTAACATATAGGATATTAAGAGACATTGCTTCAAAAGTCGCCCCTGTTATAGCTGTTCACACACTGAGAACAATGCAAATAAGACCATTTTCTTTTAGATCATATAATTCTGACGAAACTGGCTTTTGTGTAAAACTCAAAGATAAAAAAGCTACTCCAGACAAACAAGAAAAAAAAGAAATAGAAGAGATAGAGGAATTCTTTCTAAATACAGGATTCAAGGATTTTCAGGGAGCAGGGGAAAGAGAAGATACGATTCAGGAAATCAATGAAGCCATTACTAGAGAATTATACACTATAGATCAAATTGGTATATCACTAAGAAGAAACAGAAAAGGGAAATTACTTGATTTCTGGTTATTAGATGGTGCAACAATAGTAAGAACAATGAAAAATGTAGGATTTGATGGGGACAAAAAGATAAAATTTGTTCAGGAAATAGAAGGTCATATTGTAGAAACATTTACTGATAATGATATAATTTTTTATTATTCAAACAGGTTGACAGATATTTATAGAAAGGGATATGGATTTTCATATCTTGAACAATGTGTTGATGTTATTACATCCTGGGTGTTTGGAATGTCTTATAATAAAGAATTTTTCAACACTTCAGCACAACCAAAGGGAATTCTTTCTTTTGAGGATGAAGATGCAGACCAATTAGATATAGAAGAATTACAAAGACAGTGGATATCTATGTTTCAAGGTATTAAGGGAATGTGGAAAACGCCATTCCTTACCCATAAAGCAAAATGGCAAAACATTTCGCCATCTAATAGAGATATGGAATATAACGAATATCTTCAGGTCCTTTCTTCATGGATTTTTGCAATTCATGGAACAGATGCTCAAGAAATAGGATTAAGATTAAATCAAGCTCAAAATGTATTAAATGAAAATCAGGAATCAAAAATTGCTTTTTCTAAATCAAGGGCCCTAAGAGATTTGTTATTTTCTTTATCAACTATTTATAATAAAATATTACAAAGAGTTCCAGAATGGGATAAATATCAATTAGTATTTACTGGACTAGAAGCTAAAGATCAAGCAGCTGAAGAAGATGTAAAAACAAAAGCAGTTAAAACAAGAAAAACAGTAAACGAAATAAGAGCAGAAGAGGATGACCCGCCTTTAGAATATGGTGATATTATATTAGATCCTCAATATATTCAATACGCCCAATCTCAACAACAAATGAAACAGCAATCAGAACAAGGAATTAATGACCAAACACAAACGCAAGAAAATAACAATACAGATAGCCAGGAACCAGATTTTGAAATAAACGAAGATGACCTGGAAGAAATAAAAAAATCAAAAAATGATGATTTTATAGAAATAATTTTATAAAGGTTAATTAATTATGACTAAATTAGTGTTTTTTAAATCAGCTAGAGATTTTCCTATAGGACACATAAGTGTAACAAAAACAGGACAAAAGATTAAAAAGGTTGCTCCTGGAAAATGGGTTCAAATTTCTGAAAAAAAAGAAAACAAAAACTTACAAGGTCTGACTCTAAAAGATGGTTTTTATTTTGATGGAAAAACAAAAATAACAAACGATTACGAAAAAGCAAAAAAATATATACAAAAAAAAGAAGAAAATAAACCAGCTTTCCAAAAAAAAGAAAATAAAAACATATCAATAGGAGATACAATAAGGGTTAAAGCTAATGCAAAAAAAGGTGGAGTAAGGGAAACTAAAGGAAGAGGAATGGTTGCAAAAGTTAAAGAAATTAAGGATGGAATTGTAAAAATAATAGACGACACTGGAAGAATGTTTCAAGTTCAGCAATCTTCATTGGAGTTTGCAAAATCTGGAATAATAGTTAATTCTTTTAATTTGATTAAATCAAAAGAATTAAAAATTGGTATTAAAGTAGAAAAAGAACACGCAAATACAGTTAAAAAAATAAAAGATAAAAATTTAAACGAGCATGAATCAGCTAAACTAATTGCAAAAGATCATATTAAAGAAGCAAAAGATAAAGGATATGATTATTATAAACGATTATTAGTTATGGAAAATTTAGAAGATTATAAAGGTATAGATAAAAAAATAATTGAATATATCAAATCTAATAATTTTATAAAAGACGAAAAAGGAATTCATGAATTTGCGAAAAAACTAAAAATTAACCCGCATAAACTAGAAGAGAGAATTTATGCAATATTAAAAGATGTAGTTGGAAACAAAATAAAAAAATCATCTAATTTTGTTTTTAGTTTGTTTAAATCAGGAGATAATAAACTAGAAAAATTGAAAAAATTTTTAATTAAAATTTTAGAAAATAATGTTGAAAAATCTTTAGCTCTTGGTTTTTTTGATTTAATTAAAGCTGGAAAAGGCTATTCAGTTGGAACAATAAGAAGCTGGAAGGAAAAAAAATTCATAAAAGTATCTCCTGGAAAATGGAGAAGGTTTTATGAAGGAGAGAGTAGAGGACAAAAACAGTCAATATCTTATATAAAAAAACAAATTGAAAAAGCAGACTCTATATCAGAATTAGCTAAAATAGTTTTTGAAAATAGAAAAAGATTTACAAATAAAGATGGATCAGTCCATAATATTGTAAAACAATTATTAGATGTTGCAAAAAATAAAAAAAAGGACAAAAAAAATGGTAAAATTAGAACAACAAATAACGCAGGCGGAAGCTATGTTGATGGGGGTAAAAAAAATGAAAAAGAACAAAAAACTTTATCAAAATCAGAAATTAAAACAGTTAGATCCGATATTACACAAAGAGCTAAAAGTAATGAGATACCCGAAGATATTGGAAGAAATTTAAACCAACATCAAAAAGATGCAATTAATTTAATATTAGAAAATTATAAAAAAAATAAAGGGTTTTTACTAGCAGACGGGACCGGAGTTGGAAAAACCAGACAAGAAATAGCTTTAGCAAAAATACAATTGGATAAAAATAAAAAAACATTAATTGTAACTGAAAATAAAAGAATAATAGAAGATGCGTTTAAAAAAGACGCAAAGCCATTTAATGTTGATTTAAATTATATTGAAAATAAAGAAAATATAAATGATAAAAAAATAAATATTACAACATACGATAAATTAAAAAACATTTCAGAAGAGTCTTTTGACCAAATAATATTTGACGAGTCTCACAACTTAAAAAACTATAAATCACAAAAAACAAAAAATGGATTAAATTTAATAAAAAAATCTAAAAATGTATTGTTAGCAACAGCAACTCCTTTGGATAAACCAGAACACGTAAGTTATATAGCTGCAGGCCTTGGATTGAATTATTTTAAAGTTATGAAAGATTTAGGACAAGAACAAAAAGAAGTAAACATTGCGTTCGGAAAAACACTTAAAACAATTAAAACATTTGAAAAAGGAGTTTCTAAATTAGAAGAATTATACAGAATAGGTAATTTTTTTGATAAATTAACAAATTATGGAAACATGATTAAAAGAGAAGTATCTATGGACAACATTAATTTAAATATTATTGACATAGATGTTTCAAAAAAAGAAAAAGAAATTTTTGACAATTTATATGAAAAATTCGAAAATCATATAAGCAGTGTTCCAAAAAAAGAAAAAGGAATAGCGACAGCTACAGGTTTAATGGCTTTAAGAAGGATAAATGAGGATTTTAAAGTAAATAAAGCATTAAACGAAATAGAAAATGATATAAAAAACGGGAAAAAAGTTGTGTTGTTTGCCACCAGGGTCAACAAATCAGATATTTCCTTTGGTGGTGAAAAAAACGTTGATTCTTTTGAGAGTGAAGGGGTATTAAATAAAATAAATGAAGA
>Ga0307445_10001221_pt1 | contig 14513 bp, 11 predicted proteins | sample SalMarSW160330MG_FD_202147 | JGI IMG/M metagenome (GOLD analysis project Ga0307445, IMG submission 202147) | Salt marsh sediment microbial communities from the Plum Island Ecosystem LTER, Massachusetts, United States - SW1603-30 | ecosystem: Environmental > Aquatic > Marine > Intertidal zone >...
AGATCCAAGAAAAAAATTGCCTCTTCTCTTATAATACCGATATGGTTCCCCATATATTCTAAAAGTTTCTCGAATTCTTCATCTAAGACTTTTATTTCTTCTCTACTATTTATAACTATTTCCTTCATTGTTTTTAGCACTATTGGAGATTTATCATGTTGAATGGTCCATTTTAAGGATTCAAGACCCTCTTCTAAAAAAGAATGTTCAATTAATTTAGCAGCAGCACTTCTGACACGAGGATTTTCATCCGATAAAAGATAATTTTCTATAAATTCAAAAATCTTATCATCTTTTCGCTCTATTCTTTTGAAAGCATCAATTGACCTACTCCGAATATCGGGATCTTCGCTAGATTCAATCAATGAAAACAATAATTCAATTGCAAATGCCTTACTTAGCAAATTTAGTTCGAGATCTTCGCAAATTTTCTCGGGGGATAACGATCTTTGCATTGTTGAAGAAAATTTTCTTTTTAATCACTATTTCATTAATTAATTCATTAAATTAAATTTATATTCAAAAGTTACTATTTCATCTTAAACATCTATTTCTAATGAAGAAATAATATTGATGTGGAATATATCATGAATGAAACAGAAAAAGTTAAAGATTCAAATGAATTACTCAATTGGCTATTGATTATTATTGGACTGTTATATGTAGTCCAAGCAATAATGCAGTTTTTAGCCTGGGCTGGGTTACCTATTGCAACACCAGTGTGGTTAACTGAAGCCGCATCCATTAACTTATTTGGAAGTCAAGGATTAACAACTATAGTACTAGGTGTGTTTGCAATAGTAGCCGGTATAGGAATGTTCAGGGAAGAGGAATACGCAATGGGCATGGCATTTGTAGTTCTTGCTCTTATGGCGGTTCAAGGTATAGCTTCTCTTTTAAGTGGATTCGATGCAACATATTGGGGAAGCTGGTTAGTATTGGCATCTGCAATCATAGGAGTATTCGGCTTTATTTGGCTTCTATTTACGTATAAAAGATACAATTAAAATAACCGATTTTCTGAAATCTTATACATAATTCCTTTTTTTTTATTTTAAAAAGAAAATATTAATTTTTCATTAGGATTACCTCACAAAACTGAGAGTATTTCTTTTTTTTCGGAAGAAACAGAATTTTCTCTCTAAATACCAGTATCATGGACAACTCCAAAAATTATAGCGAGATTTATAAATTCTGACTCCTTCAAGGACTTCAAAAATAGAGAAATAATAATAAGATAGTGATTTGACTTAATAACCATTTCATTAATAAATAGGAAATTATTTTCCTAATAGTAAAATACAAAAATAAAGTGGAATGATATAAATGCGTACATTCGAACAATATGTTGAAGATCTACAAAAAATGAAACCAAACATCTACATTGGTGATGAAAAAGTCGATCGTCACGATCCTCGTTTGAAAGGCGGTATGTTTATTGTAAAAGAGACTTTTGATAAAGCACACGATCCTGAATGGGCAGATTTATGTACTGCTAAAAGCCATATCACGGGTAATACAATAAATAGGTTTACTAACATTCATCAAAGTGAAGAAGATTTACTTAAAAAGCAACTTATGACACGTAGACTCTGTCATCGCGTGGGAGGTTGCATTCAAAGATGCATGGGAATCGATGCTCTAAATGCGTTATCAGTTATAACCTATGAGATGGACCAAGCATTACACACGGATTATTATCAGAGATTTCTAAATTACATGAAGATGTTCCAAGAAAAGGATTTTATTGCCAGCTGTGCTCAAACTGATGCTAAAGGAGATCGTCTCAAACGACCTTTTCAGCAGGAAGATCCCGACCAATATCTTCACGTAGTAGAAACGAGAGAAGATGGAATAGTTGTGAGAGGATGTAAGATCAATATTACGAATACAGCATATGCTGATGAAATGATCGTGGTTCCATGTAGATACATGAGCCCAGAGGATAAAGATTATGCCGTTGCTTTTGCCTTACCAGCTGATTGGGAAGGAGTCAAGCTTCTAACCAGACCCGCGTGGGTTAAAGAAAGCAAAATGATGGATTCACCTGCTTCAAAATTAGGGGATTGTGAGACATTCATAATTTTTGATGATGTGTTCGTTCCAAATGAGAGAGTATTCATGAATGGACAGGGTGATCCTCGACAAACACCTTATGCGGGATTTCTTGCATTGATGTTTGCGCATTATCACAGACATAGTTATACCGGTTGTAAACCCGCAACATCGGAAGTGATCGCAAGTGCAGCTGCTTTAGTTGCAGAATATAATGGCATTGAAAAAGCGAGTCATGTTCAAGATAAAATTTCTCATTTAATAGGCTTAGCAGAGTTAGTATTTGCTGCAGGAGAATCAAGTGCAAAGCATTCTGAAAAAGCTCCTTCAGGAACACAAGTACCTGATGAAATATTAACTAACGCTGGAAGAAGACTAGCAGGGGAAAACATTTACGAAGAATATAAAATATTAGCTGACCTATCTGGAGGCATTATAGCAACATTACCCTATGAAGGTTCTTTTTTCAACGAGGAAGTTGGAGAACTTGCAATGAAATATTTGAAAAGAAATCCGAGAGTTAAAACCGAAAACATATATAGGTGTTTTAAAGGCATAGAGAATCTCGCTGTAAGTGAGTTAGGGGGTCTAATGCAAGTAGCTGGTATTCATGGAGGAGGCTCTCCTCAAATGGAAACAATTACCATGATGATGCGATATGATTTAGAACATTTAAAAGATATTGCTAAGTACTTGTTTGGTATTAAAAAGAAGCTAAAGCCTTATGAACGCCCGACAGTTACTCCTCGTCAACAATTAGAAAAATTTAGAAAAGCGTTATTACGGCAAGAAGAAAAACCAGAAAATTGCTAAAATTTCATAATTCTCTTTTTTTTATAATATACATAAGACAAAATGTTCAGCTTGAGTCAGATCATCAATTTGAATGTCATCTTGTTCTTGTAAAAATTGTTTTATGGATATTCCATTATTATATAATTCATTGAATTTCTCGGCAAAGATCTTATAAATCGAGCTATTTCTGGAGAGATAAGAACCAATTAATTTATTAGATGGATCGAAACTTGGTTGAATTAATTCCCTATCAGCAAGCATGAAGTTGCTAAAATCATCAGGGGTAACATGAATATCAATCTTCTTGAATTGCAAGCCATATTCTTCAACATGTTTTGATAAAATTTGAAACTCTTTGCTCATTAATAGGTCTTTAACTATTTCCTTATTAAATATAACGCGCATGTCTAATGATTTTAGATTTTCTTTGATTTTTAGCATACCATTTCGAAACGATGATCCAATATCGCTTGGAATGTTTTCAAGACCTTTCTGTTTAATTAGAGAAATCAAATCATTATCATATCTTATGCCTATCGCAATTTGACATGTCTTTTCTGCCAAAAATGCTGAATAGGTTTCGGCAAAATTCATGAGATCATAATTGACAAATTCAACGAACTCTTGAGTTGAATCCGCTTTTATATTATATGCTTTGAGAAATTCTTCAAATGCAGATTCTGCTCTCTCTTTTTTTTCCTGAAATTGATGAGATAATTCTTCTATACGATTATTGACTATTTTTTGCCAAAGGGGAAGCACGGGAGTAGCGAGGTGAATTTTCATTGGACGATCGTAAATTTGAATTAATTCCAATTCATTTAACATTGAACAGACTTTATAACCTCTTTTCAACGTTAACCCATATTTAGATGAGACTTCTTTCAAGTCGTCTATACGCTTGTTTTTAAGAAGATAATGATAGATTCTTTCAATTCCTTTTTCAATGACACCAATAGTGTCAAATAAGGAACTGAGTGCTAAAAATTCATTCTCTTCCATTTAATCACCTACTTTTCCATCATTTCTAATGTAAGTTCCGTAAGTACCTCAAATGTTCTTGTCACGTTTTGGCCTGTTTTAGAAGAAATTTCACCAAATGAGCTCATCTTATGTTTCTCGGCAACCTGAATTCCATATTCTCGAGGTATGTTTCTTTGAGTTTTTTCAAGATCTATTTTCGAACCAATTAACATCATTGGAACGGGTCCCCCTTTTTGACGTACAATATTGGTCCATTCACTTATATTATCTAAAGTTTGTGGACGAGTAATATCAAATAATAAAAAGGCAGCATTTGCACCGAGACAATAAGTTGGTAGAAGAAACCTAAACCGTTCTTCACCACCAATATCCCAAATTTGGAGCTTTATTTTCTTTCCATGCAAATCTATTGTCTTTACATGGAAATCTACTCCAATTGTCAATCTTTCAGAAGGATTGAATATATTATAACAGTATCTCTTGGTAAAGCTCGTTTTTCCGACGCTTGCATCACCTAAGAGCAAGACTTTGAAAGTATAATCATAATTCGACACAATTGACCACCAATTTAGAGTTTGTAAATACCTCGACTGAAATATCAATTAATATGATGACTTGAAAGTCACTTTAATGTGATATATTATAGTAATCTAAGATGTCTTTTTTAATTGTTTTCTTTTTGATAATAGTTAATCTTTGATTTTGAATTAATATTTTAAAAAGAAGATTAAAAAATGGATTATTCTCTGATAATTCTCATTAAATTGTCAAGAATTACCGGATTTGATTCATTATTCACGTGGTTTTTAAGGTTTTTATAAATATTTTGGTCATCTTTATGAATAATTAAATAATCAATAACGCTCCATCGTACGGAATCATCTGGATCATTTAAAAGAGGGATTAGAAATTTAATGTATTTTTTATCATCATATTCTTTTATTTTCATTATAATTTTCGCGCGTGTTATAAAATCAGGGCTATATAACTGTGGTAATAAATGATATTCGATGATATCTTCCCTAATATAGCTTAGGATAAATTTGAATATTTCTCGTTTATACAAATCTTGTTCATCTAATTCGGTGATAATGCGATTTATGTCTAATTCTGGGATCTTTCGTGCAACTTTTAATAAGCTTTCAAAAGAAATGAAAAAATTTTCGGAGATGTCTTCTTTTAAATGATTTAATAGGCTCATAATAATTTTGTCGTCAACTTTTGATACCTCAATGATGTCCCAATATCCATCGTCATCGTAATTATTATTATCCCCTAAATAATTCACGATATCATCTAATAATTTTTATAAATTTATTCTTAAATATATTTGCACGATCTCTTTTATTTAAGTTATTATTAAATCAAAAATAATTGTCAGATTTTAGTGACATAATCATGATAATTCAATCATGCAATTTTAAGTTTAAAGAATAGGATATTATACAAGATAAAATAAAATTTAAAGTGAGATAACCAAATTGGTTAGACATATAGAATGTCATAATACTCATAATGCGATCTCAACAATTAAATCGACTAAATAACTTTTCGGCATTATCATGTAGAATATTTTGCTTGATAACATTTGATACGGGCAAACAAGTTATCTTATCAATTTCTATTGAAATTGGATTGGTCACAGGAGCATCAGAGCCAAAAATGATTCTTTCATTTCCTATTGTTTTTATCAAACTTAAAATACCATATGGAATAGAACAAGAGGTTTCAAAATAAATGTTAGGATACTTTTTTAATGTCAGACCTAAATCAATGGCATATTCCATTGCAAATGCAGCATGACCTACAATAATAGTAAGTTCCGGATTATTGCTTGCCAAACTTGCGATGTCCTTGCTACTTACACCTCCAAAATAGGATGTTTTAGGAGTTGAATGAATGAATAGGGGAAATCGTTTATCAAAATCTTGCATGAAAGAGACTAGTCTAGTGATATCTCTTGGTAATTTAATAAGATTAATTCCTGAATGAATTTTAACGCCACAAAAGCCTTTTTTAAAATGGTCTTCTAAGATCTTGTAACTCACATCTTCGTGCTCTTTATCCATGTTGGGATTGAACCAGAAAAAATTAAGAAATCTTTCCGGGGTTTCCCTTGTTATATCAATGACATCTTGATGATCGAGTTGAGTTTTTGGAAGCATTTTTCTTAAATTTTCCATGGCTTTATTAATGCTTGTTTTTTCTTGCCCATCATTCTCAATATCGTCAGGATTTTTATTGAAAATTCTAGATTTAGCTGCTCGATTAATGGTGGTAAGAACGGCTTTTTCGATGTCATTTTCGTCCAAATAGGTTATGAGATCTTTATCCGGTCCTAAAAATGTACCATAGGTATGAAGATGACAATCGAAAATTTTAAAATTCATTAGTTAGATGCCTTGAGGAGATTAATAATATGAAGAAAAATGGTTTATTAGTTTAAAAAGATCTCATTTATATGATCTAAATTCGTTTGCGGCATCAAACATCGCCACAATATTTTCGGGAGGGACTTCCGCAGTGATATTATGAATATTTGATGCAATATACCCACCGCCTGGTTTTAAACAATCAAAATTATGCCTCACTTCTTCTCTTATTTGCTCGGGAGTACCAAAAGGAAGGGTTTTTTGCGTGTTGCATAATGCCCCCCAAAATGTAATTTGTTTGCCAAATCGTTTCTTTAGAGAACAAGGTTCCATATCATAAGCGGAAATTTGAACGGGATTCACGGCATCATATCTAATGTCTACGAAATGGGGTATGAACAACGGAATGGACCCGCAGCAATGATAATTAATTTTAGCACTAGTTAATTCATGAACTTTTTGCGAAAGTTGTAACTCAAGAGGTTTGATCATTTTTTCATAAAGATTCAAATTCATAATGGGTCCCGCTTGTTCAGCTAAATCCCCATTAATAGAAACTACGTCTAAATATTCTCCTACTTCATTTAAAAACGTTGTATTGTAATCAATCCAATATTTTAGTAAATTCTCCATTGCTGCGATTATTAATTCTGGTTTAGTCCGAAGATATCTTAAGGCGTTAGTAAATCCGAAAAGAAATGTGGTATATTCATAAACGCATCCAGAAGGATGACCAGATAAAGCATACTCCGTGGTTTCAGAAAGATGCTTCGCTTTTTCACGCAAACCTTTGAAAGGTAATTTATCATTGCCATCGGGCCAATCATAATTATTGATTTCTGCTACGGATTTAATGTCAGCAAAAGGATGAATAACTGGATCATAGTAAAGAATATCATTTATGTCTTTTTCGGCATTATTCCCCCAAAAAACTCCAAATTGATCATACAAACCGACAAATTTTCCCTCATAAAGAGGTTCTATTTCTTCGATTTTTATCATCCCGCCTCTTGGACGGATATAACGAATATCAATTTTAAATCGTTCCAATATAGTTTCACAGGGATCTGCAATTTGTTGCGTAAAATCCGCAAATTTGATGTTTTTATCTTCTATTTCTAAATATTCTAATAAATTTTTATACGTTTTAATATGAATGCTTGATTGGTTTCCTCCTAAGTCAAGAGGAACTTTATCTGGTTCCACGTGATTAAGGGTTAAATTCACCCTTTTTTTAGAATTCATTTTTATTATGATGTAAATATAATTATCAATAATAATTTAGCATCTTTTTTGATATTTTTAGTTTTATTTTTGCTATTTTTATACTTTTTAAACAAAAATTAATGACTAACCAGGTGATAATCTTAATTTATTTTCTCATTTTATAGTTATATTACATCATAAACAAGTGAAAAAAAAATGGTTGAATTACCAGATTATATCAAAAATAGATATTGGAAAGATTACTTGCCACCTGGAGTGACATTAGAAATTGATATTCCCCAGGATCAATCCTTGATTGATATATTTAAAATTGGGTCAAGAAAGCATGGTGAAAAAGTTTGCTTGGACTTTTATGGAAGAGAATTCACTTTTAATGAGTTGGATAATCTAACCCGGCGATTTGCTAGTGCATTGATTGATTTGGGAGTAAAAAAGAGAGATGTTGTTGCACTTTGGTTGCCAAATTGTCCTCATTTTTCCATCTCTTATTTTGGAGTAATATGTTCAGGTGCTACTATCACTGCTATTTCACCATTATTTGTTGCAAGAGAGATGTCCTATCAAATCAAAGATTCGGGAGCTAAATATTTAATCATAATAGATAAATTTATGAAGCAATACATGAGAGCTACTAAGACGGATTTACCTTTAAAAAAAGTTATAGTCATCAATGTAGAAGGAAACAAGCCTGAGGTTCCTGAAGATGATATCATCATCCATTATAACACCTTAATGGAGAAATTTCCAGAACCAGGTCCTGAAATTGAAATCAAAATAAATCCAAAAGAAGATATCGCAGTTATACAATATACTGGTGGAACAACTGGGCTCCCTAAGGGTGCATGTTTGTCTCATTATAATATTTTAGCGAACATCTATCAAATAAAGCAAATTTCTGATTACATGAAAGATGAATATATCAAAGATGATTTAGTTGCCGTCTCTGTTCTTCCTTGGTATCATATATATGGTCAAACTTGTGAATTAGCGCAAGGTCCCGTCGCGGGATCGAAAGCTTATGTCTTACCAACGTTCGACATGAACTTGGTAATTGAAATAATAAAGAAACATAAACCAAACACGTTTTTAGGAGTTACGACCATGTTTATCAACTTACTCAATTTTCCCGCTTTCAAGAATGTTGATTTATCGAGCTTGAAATATTCTAATGTTGGCGCGGGTGCTCTACCCGCGGAGCTTGCCAAAGCATGGGAGGAAAGAACAGGATTTGCTATGGGTGAGGGATATGGCCTTAGCGAAGCAAGTCCAGTAGTTACAAATGCTCCTCCTTGGGCCAAGAAAAAACTTGGTAGTTGCGGGCATCCCATTGCTAATACCCTAGTAGGAATATGGGATAATGGTACACAAGATTTTTTACCAATTGGTGAATCTGGTGAACTTGTAGTAGCAGGTCCTCAAGTCATGATAGGATATCATAATAGACCAGAAGAAAATATAATAACTTTTTTTGAAGCAGGAGGACACAGATGGCTTAGGACAGGAGATTTTGCCAAATTAGATGAAGAGGGATATATTTTTCTACTTGATAGAGTCAAGGATCTTATTAAATATAAGGGTCATAGCGTGTATCCTCGAGAAGTTGAAGAAATACTATATGAACATCCAGCAGTGTTAGAATGTGCTGTGTTTGGGATTAAGGATCCAATTAAGGGTGAAGAAATAATAGCTCATATCATCCTCCGTCCAGAATATAATGATAAAGTAACAGAACAGGATATTCTAAAATTTGCCAAAGAAAATATGGCAGCATACAAGTATCCAAGGCAAATTAAATTTGTTCGTTCCTTACCAAAAAGTGCTGTTGGAAAGATTTTAAGACGAGTTATCAGAGATAAGGAAACTGAAAAAGCAAATAAAAACTAATCTTTTTTTTATTTTATTATCTGAATCTCTCCTATTCAATTCTCATTATTTATATGAACGAAATTAAACCATCTAATTTTTTCAGCTGAGATATCCTTGAATTTTCCGTAAGTTTGAGAATGTTTTGATGATTTTACTAATTTTTCCGCTTCTTTCAAATATTTCTTATACCTTTCTTCTCGATTAGGAAGATATTTCTCTTCAAAACAATCCCGGAGATTCATTTTTAAAATTGATTCTATATCGCATGTTTCAATTTCTTCTGATTCTTTAAAGTTGAGGTGTTTCCATTCACCCGTATGATAATCGAATATGTAATCGGAGAGAAAAGCGTATCCATTATTTGCAACAAATTCTATTGCATGGCAAATGAACTGAAATTCAATTTCAGAGAAGAGATAATGAAAATTTACCCTACACCAACCGGGTTTTAATCCAATAATTCCTTGTTGGATTAGCTTCCGAAATTTATTAGATGTTTGTTCGTCAATGTTTAACAATAGGTGCCCATAGGGACCTGCACACATACAACCTGCGCGACTTTGTATTCCAAATAGGTCATTCAAAAGTTTTGTAGTCAGTTTTGGATGTAAGTATTTATTTTCATGTTTTATCATGAATGAAACTATTGATATTCGCTTTTCAGGATCTAAAGGACCAAGAATTTCAATATTGGGTGTTGTAGAGAATCTTTTTAAGGCACGTTTAGTGTAATCTAATTCCTTTTCCTCTATCTTATCAATTCCAATGGCATCTTTCAAATCAATAACTAATGCCGCCTTAATTATTTGAAGAATTCCTGGAGTTCCCGCCTTTTCCCGAGTTTCAATATTTTCTACATAATCTATTACGTCATTGCTGACATAATCGACTGTTCCTCCTCCAGCGAAAGTTGGAGGGATTTGAAGATTGTAAATCCGTTCATTAAAAACTAATATACCAGTAGATCCAGGACCTCCTATAAATTTATGAGGAGAAAGACAAATTGCATCAATAAAAGACTCGTTATCCATATTCATATCAATCTTCACATAAGGACCACTCGCAGCATAGTCAAAACAAGCAATTCCATCATATTTGTGCATTATTCGAGCAATCTCATAAACTGGGGATATTAATCCAGTTACATTTGAGGCGGCCGAAAAAGAACCAATTTTTATTCGATTTTTAAAGCGTGGATCTGAAACCTTTATTTCTAAATCTGTAAGATCAATGTACCCCTCCTTGGTTAAATTTATTCTAATTACTTCTGCTAATGACTCTCTCCACATAATATCGTTAGAATGATGCTCGTAGGGACCAATAAAAATAATAGGTTTTCTTTTATTAATTTCTGCTTCGAGGATCTTTATATGTTCAGCAAGAGAGGCCCTTTCCTCACAAATTTTAGATGATAAATCCTTTAAAAGTGTCAATGTTGCCGGAGGGATTCGAACACCTAATATTTCTTGAAGTTTAGAAATAGCACCGGTTGCTCCAGTACCTACGGCAATGACCTTACAATTCTTTTCTCCATTAAATGCTCTTTTGATGATATATTCTGCATGATTGATCATCTTAGTCATGTTTCGACCTGTAATGTCATCCTCTGTATGGGTGTTGGCATATTCACGTTGAATTTTAATTAAAAATTGTTCAACAAAATCTAAGGATCGTCCAGAAGCGGTATAATCAGCATATGTAAGCAAACGATCTCCATAAGGAGTTCGAAAAGTAAAGTTGCGCCCAATTATCGCACTTCGTATTTGATCGAAAGAAAGAAACGAAGGATTACTCAAACCTTTTTCCTCTTGTTTTTCAGTAATAGGTTTATAATCTAACTAAAGACTTAAATTAATTAAAATTAATCAAATCTGATATATCCTACTACTCTTCCGAGTGACGTATGTTCAAGAATTTTCTTTGTATACTCAAATAACTTTTTTCCAACTTTGTCCCTCTTATGAAGTGAACCCTATATAGCAAATAGCATATAAACCACATTTACAACCAAAAAATACAAAATCTATTTGCAACATCAAGAAAAAGTTATACTTCTCATTTTATATTTTAACATTCTCGTCAATTAATTTAAAATAGTAACCCATTGAGTTTATTATTCTAATTTATCAAAATTTTTGACTTACTAATAAAAAATTTAAAACTATAAAAATATGATTATTAAATATTTTAATAGTAAAAATAATTTATATTAAAAATAATTTGGTAAGGATTTATGGAAAAAGACGTTTTGGATATTAAACATAGTAAATTAGATATGATTTCATATGGGTTCAATTCATTTTCTCGAGAGCTTTTGAGAATAGCATTTACAACTTTTGGTTTCTTCTTTTATGAAACTGAGTTAGGATTGAATGTTTGGTTAATAGCTTTAGCGTATACTATATTTGCGATTTACAACATGATTAATGACCCTATTATTGGATATTTTACAAATCGACCGTTCAAATTCACGAAAAAATGGGGTCGTAGGTTTCCATGGATTTTACTTGGAGGATTGCCTTGGGGGTTTACATACATGCTTATCTTTACACCCCCCACGTATGATCCAGTAGGAGGCGCTTGGATTTTGTTCGCTTGGCTCCTCTTTACTACTTGTCTTTTTGATACATTTCATTCAATTCTATTTGTAAATTTTCAGTCATTATTCGTTGATAAATATCGTTCAGTTCAAGAGCGAAGGACTGCTAGTGGTATCTATATCATGATAGGTGTTATAGGAGTTGCTATAGGCTCAATTGTACCACCTATATTATTTAAAACTGCAGAGGGACCAATTCATTACTACTCTTCTTTCGCATTTCAAGGTTTAATTGTAGCAATCATTACATTCGTTGGTTTCGCATTGGCTATTCCAGGCTCACGTGAGGATCGAGTTACGATTGATCTTTACTTAGCGTCTCAAAATGAAGAACGAGAACGTACCTCTTTCTTCAAAAGCCTTTGGGAAGCGTTAAGACAAACACCGTTCATAACATTCATGGCCTTTTATCTTCTTTATCAATCCTTAGTCGAAACGATGCAAGCTTCTGTCCAATACACGGTAAAGTACTCCTTGAAAATGCCTTCTTCAGCCTCGACGTTAATTTTTGCCGCGTTTCTTGTTGGTGTTTTGATTTCCACCCCCTTTTGGACCCGTTACTCACAGAAAGTTAAAAATAATAAAAAAGTAATGCTGATTGCTGGTTTCCTTCTGGCTGCAGTTACACTACCGATTACATTTTATAGAATCTACTTTTTAATAGTCTTTGAGATGTTATTATGGGGAATAGCAATGGGAGGTTTTTGGATAATGATATTCCCAGTTTCTGCAGATGTGATTGATAACGCAATAGTAGCAACAAAAAGACGGGAAGAAGGAGTTTATACCGGATTTCAACAATTTTTTGGTCGAGTGGGAATTATTATCCAAGCGCTCACGTTTGCGATAGTTCATGACATCACTGGATTTAATGTAGTTTTAGGTTTGGCGCAACCAGAGTCAGCAATTTGGGGCATTCATTTTCATCAAGCTCTCATTCCAGCGATATTTATTATAATAGGAGGTGTTATCTTTTGGAAGTGGTACAAATTGACTCCAGAGAAAGTACAAGCAAATCAGGAAAAAATTAAAGAAATGGGGATATAATAGCACTCACCCATCTATAATTTTTTTATCAATTTTACAAGCGTAAACAATTGCATAGATTAATATAAAAAAAAGAATAGAATTTAAATTATTTTAGATTGGATTTTTATGCACTCAATTCTTGAACCAACAACGTTCTTGTAAAATTAAATGGAGTGAAACCACCTGAATGGGCCACGCTCAATGAATTATCGCCAAGAGCATCAAACATCGAATTCCAATATACTTCAACTTTATAGGTTCCAGCAAGTAACCTTGGGGTCATGTAATTAATATACAGATTTAAAGATATTTGCCTAAAAAGACCATTAACAGCAGGAGTGTCATCATAATAGTTTGCTTGTATCGTTCTATTCCCAATATTTTCAATCCCAAGAGAAATATTATACCCTTGCCTTCCTACAAAGGTATCGGTTAATGATAAAATAGCCATCGCTGAAAAACTTACATATAACCTTGAATCGGCATTAACTGTAATGTTAATTTCCGTTTCTGGCATTTTAACAGGCGTGAGTTGATAATCAAATACATAAGCAGGGGAATTCCATTCTCCATATTGCGTTTGGATTAAAGTATTTTTTGTATCAACACCTGGTAGAAAACCAACAAATGCCAAACCCCATATAATTCCCATAGTAATAAGAACGCTACCAATAATACTTCCAATAACTGATTTTGAAGACATATTTACACCTTTTAATTATATAGTTTTATGTTAGATGATTCTGTATTATATATACACAAATTACATATAACTTTTAATATTCAGAACTTCACAAAAAATATAAAAAAAGCTTATTAAATAAAAGAAAAGGAATTTTTTCTAAATTAATTCTTTCGGTTCCTCTCGAGGTAATCTCTCTTCCACGGGTAATAACTCTTTTATTGTTTTATGTGGTTCTGTTTGATACCAATAAGCTGTTGAGGAAAAATCATCAGATCTTTGGTTTGCATGACCATGCTCGATTCTTACTCGAATGTTTTTGTGAAAATATATTGGATCTTCCACATGATATCGATAATAGGAGATTTTTCCGCTCCAATTTTTGCCTCCAGGTAATGTAATTCCAAAGTAAGGTGAACAATAGTATTGTGTTGGGCACCATGCTCCACAGAAATAATCTTCAGTACCAGTGCCGTATAGGATAGTTTCATTATCGTCAATCTCAATGAAGTCATCTCCCTCTCCAGGCCAATAGTGATCTCGATTCTTCGGATTGTTCTCAGGAGTCATTAAATTGTGGATATCGAGATGACAGCCTACAAAATGCCCTTCGCCCTCTGCTTCTAAGATTAAATAATCATCACCATGATTGATGTTTTTTCGGATGTTTAATTCAACTTTCTTTTTAGTTCCGTATTCATTTCCTTTACAAGGATTATCCCTATTCCAGAAGGCATGAAACCTTCCATAATTTTTCTCTAAGTGAGCATATTCTTCATAATCAATGTAATAATAACACACAAGGCTGATATTGGACTCATTTTCTACCTCAATTCTCGCCCGTTTAGAGAACGGCATGGGAAAAAAGCAATTAAAACCCTTTCCATCTTCAGGACCACAAGAA
>Ga0307445_10001223_pt1 | contig 14507 bp, 11 predicted proteins | sample SalMarSW160330MG_FD_202147 | JGI IMG/M metagenome (GOLD analysis project Ga0307445, IMG submission 202147) | Salt marsh sediment microbial communities from the Plum Island Ecosystem LTER, Massachusetts, United States - SW1603-30 | ecosystem: Environmental > Aquatic > Marine > Intertidal zone >...
CGATTTTCGTGTTAAATCCATACTGTTTCTCCCAGCTGAGTAGGCATCCTCCCTGCAGAGGCCGGCCGTGGAAAAAACCATCAAATTTTTCATTGACCGCCCCTTACTGGTTTATTTAATCTCCATCCTGATCGTGATCACCGGCTTCCTGGTGGCCACCAACCTGTCCCGCCAGGTCCTCCCCAACGTAGACATGCAGCAGGTGCACGTGGAAACCATCTACCCCGCGGCCTCGGCCCGCGACGTGGAAATCAACGTAACCCTGCCCCTGGAGGAAAAAATCCTCGAGGTGGACGGCATCAAGTCGGTCCGCTCCATTTCCATGGAAAGCTTCAGCTACATCCGCGTGGAACTCGACCCGGACGCCGAGAACCTGGAGGAAACCAAGTCCGACATCCGCCGGGCCGTGGACCAGGTCACCAACCTGCCGCGCGAGATCCAGGAACGTCCGGCGGTGTATGATATCGAAACCTCGTGGATTCCGGTGGTCATCCTGGCCCTGTCGAGCCCCTCCCTTCCCGAGGCCCGCCTGCGCAAAATCGCGGAACGCATGGAAAAACAGATTGAATCACTGCCCGGTGTGTCTCGGGTGGACAAGCTGGGCTACCGCGACCGCGAAATCAGCGTGCAGGTCCAGCCCGAAAAGCTGGCGGCCTACTATCTTTCGCTGCAGGACGTGGCCAACGCCATCCGCGCGCGCAACATCCGGCTGTCCGGAGGATCGCTGGAATCATTCCGCGACGAGACCACGGTCCTGACCCTGGCCGAGTTCGCGCGGCCCGCGGAGGTCGGCCAGGTGATCGTGCGCTCCAACTTCGAGGGCCAGCGGATCGTAATTTCGGACATCGCGGACGTGGAGGACGGCTTCGCCGACCGGACCTTCGACTACCGCGCCCTGGGCGTCAGGAGCATCGGCCTGCGGGTGCATAAAAAAACCTCGGCCGATTCCCTGCGGGTGATGCAGGCCGTGCAAAAATATCTGGCCGAACAGCACGACCGCCTCCCGCCGGACCTGGTGATCCAGCCCGTGCGGGACAGCACCATCGTCACCCGCCGGCGGCTGGGGATCCTAGGGACCAATGCGGTCATCGGCTTCGTGCTGCTGCTGGCCATCCTGATCACGTTTTTGAATCTGCGCGTGGCCTTCTGGACCGCCATGGGGATTCCCATCGCCCTGTCGGTAGGCATCGCCCTGCACGCCTGGACCGGCGGCACGGTCGACTCGATCTCGGTCATGGTCTTCATTCTGGTTCTGGGCATGCTGGTGGACGACGCCATCGTGGTGGCGGAAAACATCCACCGCTATCAGGAAGAAGGCGTCCCGGTCCTGAAAGCCGCCCTGCAGGGCGTTCAAGAAGTGGCGGCGCCAATCGCGGCCACGGTTACCACCACCATCGTGGCGTTTCTGCCCATCTTCGCTCTGGGCGGCATGCTGGGCCTGTTCGTGAAAATGATCCCCATCATCGTCATGGGCACGCTCCTCGGTTCGCTGCTGGAGTCCTTTTTCATCCTGCCCTCCCACCTGGCGGCGCCGGGACGCAAACCCTCCGCCTGGAAGGAACGCGGGGCGCTCATCGACCCCCTGTTCAAGCCGGCGCGAAATATCTACCGCCGGTTTTTAGGCTGGTGCCTGGAACACCGTTACTGGGTCGTCCTGATCGGCGTGCTGCTTTTGGGCGGCGTGTCCTACCTGGCGGCTGAACACATGCGCTTCGTACTGTTTCCGGACGAAGGCGCGGAGGAATTTTACATCCACGTGGAGACGCGGGTGGGGGATTCCCTGGCTGCCACCGAGGCCAGGGTCGACGAGTTGGAAAAAATCGTGGCCTCCCTGCCCGCGCAGGAACTGCTGTCCTATGAGAGCTTCGTGGGCCGGGACAGCAGCGGCGTGGGCGACGACATGGTCGGCGACAATTTGGCCATGGTCTACGTTCGGCTGACCCCCTACGGGGGGCCGCGCCAGCGGCGGGCGACGGACGTCATCCAGGCCTTGCGGGCAAAAACCGCCAAACTGGAGGGCTTCGCCAATATCAGCTACGAGCTGGATTCAGGCGGGCCGCCGGTCGGCAGGGCGGTGGAGTTGAATCTCATCGGGGACGATGCGCAGGCCCAGCGGCAGGCCGTGGAGGAGGTGCTGGCCTTTCTGCGCCGGCTTCCAGGCGTGCTGGACCCGGTCTCCGACCTCAAGTATGCACAAGACGAAGAGGTCCTGCACATCGACTACGCCGAACTGGCGAAACTGGGCTTGACCGCGGCGGATGTGGCCGCCACCGTGCGCATGGCCTTCGAAGGCGACGTGGTTTCGACGGTGCGTTTTCAACAGGAAGAAGTGGACATCCGGGTGCGCCTGAGCCAAAGCAGCCGCAGCCGCCTGGCAACGCTCCTGGATCTCATCGTGCGCAATCATGAAGGCAAGCTCATTCCCCTCCGCCGTTTTGTGCGCCTGGAGCGGCGTCCGGCCGTCCAGGCCATCCGCCATTTCCAGGGGCAGCGCGTCATCACCCTGACCGCCGACGTCGACAACCAGGTCACCACCGCGGGCGAAATCAAGGACAAGGTGCTGGCGCGGTTTTCCGACCTGACCCGCCGCTATCCCGGTGTGCGTCTGCAGGTGACCGGAGAAGCCGAGGAATCCTCGGCCGTGATGCGGGACATGGTGCGCGCGGGCATCCTCGCCGTGTTGGCTATCTATTTCATCCTGGTGCTGCTGTTCAACTCCCTGGTGCAGCCCCTGATCATCCTGGTCGCAATCCCCTTCGGGGTCATCGGCGTGATCCTGGCCTTCTGGGTCCACGGTCTCACGCTGGGCTTCATGGCGCTCATCGGCATGCTGGGCATGAGCGGCGTGGTGGTCAACGATTCCCTGATCATCCTCAGCTTCATCAATCATCTGGCCCGCGAGCGCAACGAATGCGAGAATACCTCTCAGGCCACCATCTTGGACGCCGCCCAGACACGGCTGCGGCCGGTCATCCTGACCACCCTGACCACGGCCGTCGCCCTGCTGCCCACGGCCTACGGCCTGGGCGGGGCGGATCCCTTCATCCAGCCCATGGTCCTGGCCATGCTCTGGGGGATCGTGTTCGCGACCGTCCTGACGCTGTTGTGGGTGCCGACCATCTACTCTCTCGGCCAGAACTTCAAACGCCGCCTGCGCCTCGGTTTCCAGACTCAGCCTGCAGCCTGCGAACCGGTTCCGCCGCCCGTTCAGCGGATCAAGACCGGTTTGCGCCGCGCCCGCAAGTCCTCCGAATCCAAATCACAGCAATAGGTGCCCGGACCTTCACCTCCCCCGCATCCGCGCAGGCAGAGGACGTCGCAAGGGCGCGGCTCTCCCGGCGATTGGCGGGACGGAAACTGGATGCGGAAAATTTACGTCAGATGGTTTATGAACAGGACGGCCAAACTCAGAAACGCGAAAAAGCCCATGACATCCGTCACGGTGGTCAAGATGATGTTCGAGCATTGGGCGGGATCCAGGCCGATCGACTTCATGGTCAGGGGGATGGCGGCCCCGGCCAATCCGGCCACGATGAGGTTGGCGAGCATGCCCAGGCCGATGACCACGCCGAAATAAAAATTGCCGTGCCACAACCAGGCGATCAAGGCCGTGACCAGGCCGATGGACAGGCCGTTGATGACGCCGATGGAGGTTTCCTTGAAAAGCAACTGCCGGACCTTGCGCGGCGGAATTTCCCGCATCACCAGCCCGCGCATCACCACGGCCAGGGATTGGGCCCCCGCGTTGCCTCCCTGGCCGGCGATCACGGGCAGAAATACCGCCAGGACGGTGATGCGCGCGATAACGTTCTCGAACAGGGCGACCACGGCCGCGGCCAGGAACGCGGTGGCCAAATTGACATACAGCCACGGCAGACGCTGGCGCAGGGAAAAGCGCACGGGAGAGAAGGCGCGTTCGTCCGCGCCTGCGCCGAACATCTTCTGGATGTCCTCGGTGGCTTCCTCCTCCACGCCTTCGAGCAGGGCTTCGGCCTGGACGGTGCCCAAGAGGTGGTTTTCACGGTCCACCACCGGGGCCGCGAAGAATTTCTGGTTCGACAATTCCTGGGCGACTTTCTCCCGGTCCATGAAGGAGTCCACGGTGAAAACCTGGGGACGCATGATCTCTTCCAGACGGGCCGCGGGCTTGGCCAGCATCATGTCGCGCATGTTCAGCACGCCGACCAGGCGGCCCTCGTCGTCGATGACGTAGACGTAGGATGCCGAGCTGCCTTTGCGCGCGAGCTGACGGATCTTGTGCACGGCGTCCTTGACCGCGAGGTCGCTGTGCAGGGCCAAAAAGTTGGTTTTCATGATCCGGCCCGCGCTGTCCTCCGGATAAGACAGCAGTTCCTGGATTTGGCGTTTCTTTTTTTCCGACAGGTTTTCGAGAAAAAGCGCGCGTTCCTCCGGCGGAAGATTCACGGCGATGTTCATGCCGCGATGGGCGTCCAGCCTGTCGGCCAGTTGCAGGAACAAATCCCGGGGGAGCCTGGGCAGGACCTGGGCGGTAAAGACCTCGCTCAGGTGCTGCACAAGGTTGAAGGCCAGGGCGGGAGGAATATGGGAAAGCACATCCGCCGCCTGCTCTTCCTCCATGGTTTCCAGGTGATGCGCGGCGGAAGCGGGATCGCTTTCCAGATATTTGCGCACGAGGGGCAACAGGGCCGCTTGGGCTTTCATGGCTTGCGCTCCTTGCCGGAAAGAGTGGGGGTCAGGAACCCCAAGCCCGCGGGCGAGCGGGGGGCGGCGGTCGGGGCCTGCTTTTTCATGCGGTAGGTGACGTCGTGGGGCCAGATGTTTTCCATCACCAGGCTCTTGGGAAAATCAAAATCCGAGGATGCCAGGACCACCGTCTGGGAACCTTCGGCCGGGGGTAAACGCAGAAAGAGCTTGATGTCGTCCGGGGACACGAAGTAAAAGGCCCGGCGCGGACCGCGAAAAGTGACGTGCACGGCCGGCGGCGAAAGTTCCGTCACCCGCCAGGGGGCGGCGGGCTGGGCATAGGTGACCGGGACCCGGTAGGATTTGTAGGTGAGATTGGCGCCATGCACCAAGACAAACCACAGGGCCAGAGAAAGCAGCAGGGCGATTAATTTCTCCCAGGAATTTTGTTTGAAAAAATCCTGCCACCACTTGTCCGGGGTTTGCGGCCGGACCTCCGCGTAGAATTGTTCCAGCAGGGCGGTGAGTTTCTCGGGCCCGGTGACGGCCTGCAGCCGGCCGCGGCGGGCTACGGAAATGGTGCCGCGTTCCTCGGAAACGACCAGGCACAGGGCGTCGGTCAATTCGGATAGGCCCAGGGCGGCCGCGTGGCGCGTGCCGCCGGGGCCGATCTGCTCGACGCGTTTCGAGAGGGGCAGGTGGGCGGAAAACTGGGTCACGAGATTCCCCTCGATCACGACCGCGCCGTCGTGACCCACGGAATGGGGATCGAACACGCTTTTCAGCAGAGGTTCGCTCAGTTCGCCGTGGAGCGCCACGCCGCCGTCTAAGTGCCGCAACAGCAGGTCGCGGCCGGTCAGAACGATCAGGGCGCCGATCCTTTCCCGCGCCAGATCCGTGACGGTCCTGACCAGCACCGTGGTTTCCGGCAGGGCCTGGCGCAGGGACCTGAGGCCGGGCAGGCGCCGGTTCAGACTCCAAACCGCGATTTGCTCGAAAAAGTGCCGGATTTCCTCCTGGAAAATAATGACCAGAGCGATCAGCAGAACGGCGAAGAACTTGTCGAAAACGGCGGAGACCAGGACCAGGTTGAAATACCGCGCCAGCAGGTACAGGCCGGAAAAAATCAGGATGCCCGTGAGAACAAAGGAGGAACGGGAGCGCTTGAAGAGCACCAGGACGGCATACAGCAGCAGCGCCAGGAGCAGGATGTCCAGCACGCCCGAGAAGCCGAGTTCGTGGAAAAAGGCGAAAACGTTCATGCGGCCCCCGGTCGGGAGATTTGGCTCCGGAACGGATACCGGAAGCGAAAACGGCGCGGGATCTTCAGACGCTGAACCAGTTTCTCGGTCAAGCGCGCTTCGACCTCCCGCCAGGACGGTTCCGGCGCGTGCAATCCGACTTTCACACTGCCGCCGGCAATGCGGTCGTGGCCGCCCGCGTCCTTGGGATTGGGCACCATGGCACGGATGACTCTTTCCGCGGGCACCGTCGTCTGGTCCGTGCGCAGGGAGAGATACAAGTGCCCCTTGTAACGGCCCGTGCCCAGGGCCCACTTGACGGGCTGGTAGCTCAGCAGGAAATCCGCCACTAAGGCGACGAGATCCGGGCTGTCCACGGGACCCAAGTGAGCCACCACGAGGCGCTGGCAGACCTGGGCTTGTTGCATGCCGCGGCCCAGGGTTACAAATACATTCTTGGTGCGCGAGGGATTCTGAATGCGCGACAACCAGCGGATGTTGGCCCGCGGAAGGATGGACAAATAGGTCTGAATCACGTCCGGGCGCGTGGCGCGATAGAGGTTCTGGGTATCCGTGATAATGCCGTACGCCAGGGCCGTAGCCAGCCGTTCCGGAATCTTAAGGCCTGAAAGCAAAAGCGCCTGGGCCACGATCACGCAGGTCGCACCGCAACCCTCGTCCACAATGGCGAGGTCGGCCAGGGGCGGGGAGAGCGAGGTGTGCTGATCAATCACCAGGGTTGCCCGGCGCTGCGGCGGAAAACCGTTGTTTTTAAAACCGGGCTGCGTGTCCACCAGGGCCACATGCTGGAATTTTTTCAGGTCCCCGGCCTGGAAGGGCATGTAGGGCAGATGCAGGAGGGAAACCATATTGCGGTTTTCGGCACGGCCGATGACGCCCCGATAAGCGATCCGCGAACTGATGCCGAAGGCTTTCTCGGCCAGATAATGCAGGGCATAGGCGCTGGCGATGGCGTCCGGATCCGGGAAATTATGGGTCAGGATGAGAAACGGGGAAAGCGCATGCTTGCGGTCGGCCAGAAACCTCAACAATTTCCGGCCGTGCGCGCCAAAATTCTCAAAGCCATGAATGGAAGAGGGCATCCTGTGTCGCTCCCCGGAGAAGACCGGGACGGTTGTCCCGGAGTTGCGGTGTCATAAAACGGCCCCATTCTAACATAAGAAGCGGCATCTGCGCCGCAGTTTCTGAGGCAGCCGGCTCCGGGAAACCGTCATGACCACCGCGTCCGAAATCTTCTCCACAGGACCTGCATCAGGGCGGTTAGGGGGACGGCCAGGAGCACGCCCACGAAACCGAGCAGGGCTCCCCAAAAAACAAAGGAAACCATGACCAGCAGGGGGTGGACTTTCAGCTTGGAGCCCAGGATGTACGGCTGGAACACCAGTACTTCCAGGATTTGGATCAGCAAACCCAGGCCAACCACGGCCGCCACGATTCGTAGATCATGAAAGGAAGTCCAGGCCAGGATCAAGGCCGGCAGAAATCCGAGGACCGGGCCGGCATAAGGTATGAAACTGGTCAACCCGACCCCCGCGCCCAGCCACAAGGCGGGTCGAATTCCCAACAGCGAGAATCCGCCCCATGCGACCAGGCCGTTCAAGCAGGCGACCAGTAATTGACCCTGAACGAATTGGATCAGCAGGAGCCCGACTTCCCGCCACCAGGGCAGGGATTCCGGGACCCGGGAGCCGGGACTGTTCGCTTTCGGCATATGGTTTTGCTCCTTCCGGGGTCAAGAGGATTCACGCTGGTGCGGCCGGTCTTTGCTTTATGGTCCCCGGGCCGGTAGGCGTAAGACGTTTTGACTTTGACCTCCGGGGGGGTGTACCATAATTCTCTTAATTCAATTCCGGGGTGCTTGTCCATGCCGATTCCGGACCGGGAGCTGTTTAACGGCTTCTTGGAGAAGTATTTCGTCCGCGTTTACAACTATCTTCTGCGCCTGCTCCGGTCGCCGGAAAAAGCCGAGGACCTGACCCAGGAGGCGTTTCTACGCGCCTGGGAAAGTTTTCGCCGCTACGACCGGTCGCGGCCTTTCCTTCCCTGGATCCTCCGCATTGCCCGGAACCGGGCGCTAGACCACATGCGCCGGAACCGCGAACAACCGCAAGCCGAATTTCCGACGCTGACGGGCCCTGCCTCTCCGGAGCGGGATCTGCTGAAGCAGGAAGAAAACGCCGCCTTAGAATCGGCTTTGCTCGCTTTGCCGGAAAAGCAGCGAACCGCAGTTTATCTTTATTATATAGAAGAAATGCCACTGCCCGGCGTGGCCCGAGTGGTGGGACGATCACCCGCAGCCGTGGCCGCACTTCTGCACCGGGCCCGCGCCGCCATGCGGGAATGCATGACGGCCCGGACCTGACGGCCTTACGGGCCAACCAGCTCTGGCATGATGGGCAGCGCGAGTTTTTCGGTATTGCGGATCAGGAGCAGCGTAGCCTCGACCCCTCCCTGGCTTTCCGTGAGTAGCTTCTGCAGACCGTCGATGCTGGCGATCGCGGTGTCGTTGAAGCCGATGATGATGTCGCCGGGGCGCAGGCGGGCGCGCTCGGCCGGGCCGCCCGGCTCCAAGGATACGACGAGTACGCCCTGTTCCTGGGCCAAATTGTAAAAGCGGACCAGGCGCCGGTGCAGATCCACGGTTTGCCCGGCGATGCCGATCCGGCTGCGGCGGACCCGGCCTTCATTGATCAATTGCGCGGCCACCAGTTTGGCGGTATTGATGGCCAGGGCGAAACAGATGCCCTGGGCCGGAAAGATGGTCGCCGTGTTCACGCCGATGACTTCGCCGCGTGAATTGACCAGCGGACCTCCGGAATTTCCCGGATTCAAGGCGGCATCCGTCTGGATGACATTGTCGATCAGCCGGCCGGTTTGGGAGCGCAGGGACCGCCCCAAGGCGCTGATCACACCCGCCGTCACCGTGCATTGAAAACCGCAGGGATTGCCGATGGCAATGGCGAGCTGGCCCGCGCGGATGCGCTGGGAATCACCCAGTGTGACCGGGACCAGCTGCGGCGCATCGACGCGAATCACGGCCAGGTCCGTGTCCGGGTCGTCTCCGATGAGCTGGGCCCCGAATTTGCGGCCGTCGGCCAGGGTCACGGTGATCTTTGCGGCCGCGTGCACCACATGGCTGTTGGTGAAAATAAACCCGTCCTGGGTGAAAACGAAACCGGAACCTGAAGCGGGCAGCTCGTGAATTGCCGGATTCCGGCCGCGCGGCCCGCGTCGTCCCTGAACCTCGATATTGACCACGGCCGGGCTCGCTTTTTCGGCGGCGGCAACCACGGCCTGGGAATAGGCGTCAAAAAGGCGTTTTTCCTGGCTTTCCCCCGGAGCCGCGACCGGGGAGTTCTCCAACTCCTTATGATTATCAACGTTTTCCACCGTTGAAGTCTTCATCTTCCATTCCCCCTTTTTCAGTTTGGACCCCGGCAGACAACGTGAAGATTCGCCACAACAATATCTGGCGGCGGAAAAACCGCAACTTTCAGCGTCATCGTCAGACGACTTTTGCGTATTAAATAGCAGAAAAGATATGTGGGAGGGTTTCATGTTTCCGAGGCCGGATTCAGAATACGAGGAATGGCGAAATCGCTTCCAACGATTGCAACGTTTTCAACCGCGCGCGGGTTACCAGGAGCGCTTTTGGGCCCGGGCGGAAGCCGCGGCGGTCTCGAAAAGGAAAAGTTCGGCTGGCTGGTCGTTCATTCCGATCGCCGTGGCCGGAGGATTGCTGCTGGGCTGCGGGCTGGGGCTCCTGCACACCGCCGGGCTCCGGGCGCCCGGAACCGCGGCCCAGGAAATTACGGCGCTCGCCGGCGTGCCCGCCGGCACCTTAAGCGCCGCCCTGGCGCTGTCCGAAAACGATCCCGGGAGGCTGTGACATGATGAAAAGAGGCTGGGTATTGCTCGCGGCCGGGGGCGCCCTGGTCGCCGGCGCCGGCGGCTTTTTTCTCGTACGCGCGTTCTTTTCCACCCCAGGCGGCGCGCCGCCGAGTTGCAGCGAAGCGGCATCCCTGGCCCGTCGCCTCAATCCGGACCTGGCCAGTCAGGCGCGCATCGAGGCGGCGGATCAAATATTCCTGCGCCGGTACCAGGAACTCTGCTTCCGCTTGTGCGAACAGCGCCGGGAACTGGCCGGCCGCCTGGCGCAAGCAACGGTGGAGGATCCCGCCGCCAGGAAAAACATCGCCGCCATCCATGAGACCATGGCGGACATGGAATGGTTGACCTTTCAGCATCTCGTCACCCTGCGCAATCTTCTGCCCGCGGAGGCGAGGGCCGACTACGTGAAAGACATCCAGGCGCGCTGGGAACAAGGCCAGCAGCACCTGCGCTGCCTGGCCCAGGGGGCGGCCTGCGGGGTTCCCCCCACAGGCCCCGACGCCGGCCCGCCGCGGCCAGGGGAGGAATAGGCCCATGCGCGCAAGGCCGATGTTGTTGCTGGGGATGAGCCTGCTCTGGGCGGCCGCCGCCGGGGCGGAAACCCTGGCCCAGGTGCGGCAGGAAGCGCTGGAAGCCAATCCGGCCCTGGCCGCGGCCCGGGCCTCGGTTCGGGCCGCCGAGTCGCTGGCCGCCCAGCGGGGCTGGTGGCCTGAACCCAGGCTGCAGCTGGCGTTTTTAAACCTGCCGGTGTCTGATCCTCGTTTCGACCGCACGCCCATGAGCGGAAAACAGCTCATGCTGATGCAGGAAGTTCCGTTCTGGAGCACGCATCTGGCCGGCGCCGCGGCGCAGGAAGGAACCGCCGCCGTCCAGGCCCGCATGGCCGAACAAGAGTGGGAGGTACGACGCCAGGTGACGGCCCAATATTTTCTTATCCGATTTCTGGACCGGAGCGAAGAGATCCTGGGGCGCGAACTCGGCCTGATGCGGCGCCTGGCCCAGACCGCGCGCACGCAATATGAACGCGGTTCGGGCCTGGAGCAGGACGCTCTGCGGGCCCAGGTGGAAAGCAGCCTGCTGGAGAACCAGGTCCTGGAAATCCAGCAGCAGCGGCTTTCCGCGCAGGCGGACATGGCCGCGCTGCTGGGTCGCGAAGCAGGCGCGGAAATCCGGCCGGAAGAATCCGCGGATGGCCTGAAAAAAAGGCGGCTCGATGAAAAGGATTTGACCGCCGGGGCCCTGGAGAACAATCCCCGCTCCCGGAGCCTGGCGGCCCGGGAGCGGCAGGCCCGCTGGCAGCGCCGGCTGGCGGACGAGGCCTGGATTCCGGAGTTGCAGGTGGCAGGTTCCTATACCTGGCGTGACCGGGTCCCGGGGGATCCCCTGCAGGGCGAGGACTTTTTCGGAGCCGCCGTAGGGATCAAGCTGCCCCTGTGGTTTTTCAGCCAGGAAATCCCCGCCAGCCGGGAGGCAGCGGCGCGGGCTGAGCAGGCACGCAGTGAAACGCGAGGCTGGGAGCTGCAGTTAACCGCCCGTATCCAAGACAGCCTGCAAAAGCTTGCGCGCCTGGAGAAGTCGGAGGCCCTGTTCCGCGAAAAAATCGTGCCCCAAACGCGGGCGGCAGTCGATTCATCCCTGACCGCGTTTCAGACCGGGCGCACGGATTTTCTAAACGTCATCAACAATGAGACGTCCTTGATCCGTTTCGAAATCGCCTACGAGGAAATCCTCAAGGATTATGAAACCGAGGTGGCCCGCTTGGAAGAGTTGACGGGCCGGGAAATCCCGACTGCGCCCGAGGAGGCCGGACCATGAAAATCGCGCTCCTGTTTTCCCTAATGCTGGGCTTGTGCGGCACGGCCTTGCTCGCGGCCGGATGTTCGCCCGCCGGATCGCGCCAGGTCCAAGCCGTGCAATACCGCTGTCCCATGCATCCCGCCGTGGTCTCCGACAAGCCGGGTTCCTGCCCGATCTGCGGCATGGATCTTGTGCCCGTGGAGACGGCGCCCGCCGGGCAGCCTGCGGCAGGGCCGGCCGGCCCGGAGGGACAGCCGATGGGCATGGAGATGGCCCCCGCGGTCCCCGAGTCCGGCGTGGCGTCGGGAAACACGAGCCAAGCCCGGGCTGCCGCCGGCGTGCCGGGCCGCGCCGTCATTCAGGTGGAGCCGGCGCGCCAGCAGCTCATCGGCGTGCGGGTGGCGAAGGCGGAACTGCGCCCGGCGGTCAAACGCATCCGGGTGTCGGGCGAAGTGGCCCATGACCCGGAGATGTACCAGGCCCAGGACGAATACCTGCGCACGCGCGGCTACGAAGGCGGAAGCGGCCTGCAGCGCGCCGGCCGCATCAAGCTGGAGCACATGGGCATGAACGCCGGGCTGATCCGCCAGCTGGAGCGTGCGGGGCGGGCCAAGGAGAATCTGATCCTGAAGAACCAGGATCCCGGGTTTTGGGTGTACGTCTATTTCTACGAAGCGGATCTGCCGGTCGTGAAACCCGGACAGAAGGTCGCGCTTACGGTGCCGGCCCTGGAACACGCCGCCTACACGGGTACGCTCATGGCCCTGAATCCCTACGTGGCCGAAGCGACGCACAGCATCCGCGGCATCGTCGATGTCAAGGACCCCGCCCTGCGGCTGTATCCCGGACTGTTCGTCAACGCCGAGGTGCAGGTGGAACTGTCCCCGGCCGTCATGATCCCGCAGGCCGCGGTTCTGGATTCGGGCGAACGCCGGATCGTATTTGTACGCAAAGGCGCAGGTACTTTTGAACCGCGGGAAGTCGAGCTGGGCCAAACCGCGGGGGATGAGGTCCAGGTCACCGGCGGCGTGCAGGCCGGAGAACAAGTGGTCGTGGGAGCAAACTTCATGCTGGATTCCGAAAGCCAGCTGAAGGCGGCCCTCGCGGGCCAGGGAAGCATGGGCGGAATGGAAGGCATGGAAGGCATGCAGATGGAAGACAAGCACTAAATCCCCTCGCTCCTCCGGAGGAGACCGCGCGATGATCGAGCGTTTGATCGAATATTGCATCAAGAACAAATATCTGGTCCTGGCCCTGACGGCCGTGGCCGTGGGCTGGGGCATCTGGTCCTTGTCGCGGATACCCTTAGACGCCATCCCGGACTTAAGCGACACCCAGGTCATCGTCTTCACGGAATGGCGCGGACGCAGCCCGGACCTGGTCGAGGACCAGATCTCCTATCCCATCGTCAGCACCCTGCTGGCCGCGCCGAAGGTCAAGACCGTGCGGGGCTATTCCATGTTCGGCATGTCGTTCGTCTACGTGCTCTTCGAAGACGGGACGGACATGTATTGGGCCCGCAGCCGCATCCTGGAATACCTGAGCAAGATCCAGGGCAACCTGCCGGAGGGGGTCACGCCGAGCCTGGGGCCGGACGCCACCGGCATCGGCTGGGTGTATGAATATGCGCTGGTCGACAAGAGCGGGCGCCACGACCTGGCCGAGCTGCGCTCCTTCCAGGACTGGTACTTGCGCTACTGGCTGGAAGCCGTGCCCGGCGTGGCCGAAGTAGCATCCGTCGGCGGGTTCGAAAAGCAATACCAGATCACGGTCGATCCGGACAAGCTTCTGGCCTACCACTTGACGCTGAAAAAAATCATCGAACGCGTACGCCGGAGCAACAACGACGTCGGCGGACGCGTGCTGGAGCTGTCCGGCCGGGAGTATTTCATCCGCGGGCGGGGCTACGTCAAAAACCTCCGGGACATCGAGGAGATCGGCCTGGGCGCGGACGCGCGCGGCACGCCCGTCTACCTGCGCGACGTGGCCACGGTCGCCTACGGTCCCGACAGCCGGCGCGGGGCGGCGGACTTGAACGGCGAGGGGGAAGTCGTGGGCGGCGTGGTGGTCATGCGCTACGGGGAAAACGCTCTCAAGGTCATCGGCCGGGTGAAGGACAAACTCCGGGACTTGGCGACCGCCCTGCCCGCGGGGGTCGAACTGGTGCCGGTCTACGACCGTTCCGGTGTGATCCAGAAGTCCATCCGGACCCTGACCCACACCTTGGCCGAGGAAGGCCTGGTCGTGGCCCTGGTCATCGTGGTCTTTCTGTGGCAATGGCGCGGTTCGCTGGTGGCGATCATCACCCTGCCGGTGGCCGTGCTCCTGGCCTTCGTCGCCATGCACGCCCTGGGGCTCTCGTCCAACATCATGTCCCTGGGCGGCATCGCGATCGCCATCGGGGCCATGGTGGACGCCGCCATCGTGCTGGTCGAGAACGTGGACAAGAAGATGGAGCAGTACCGGGACTCGCCGCGCACGCGTCTGGACATCCTGCTGGAGGCCACCCGGGAAGTCGGCAAGCCCATCTTCTTCTCGCTGATGGTCATTACGGCGTCCTTCCTGCCGATTTTCACGCTTGAGGCCCAGGAGGGGCGGCTGTTCAAGCCCCTGGCCTTCACCAAGACGTTTGCCATGTTTTTCGCGGGCGTGGTGTCCGTGACGCTGGCTCCGGCCCTGCTGAGCCTGCTCAGCCGGCGCGAGGTGCGGCCGGAGACGGCCAACCCCTTAAACCGCGGACTGATCGCCCTCTACCGCCCCCTGGCCCAATGGTTTTTAAACCACCGCCGGGCAGCCCTCCTGGGCGCCCTGGGGCTGCTGGCCGTGACCGTGCCGCTTTATCTGCGCCTCGGCTCCGAATTCATGCCCCCGTTGAACGAAGGCAGCATCCTA
>Ga0307445_10001226_pt1 | contig 14495 bp, 8 predicted proteins | sample SalMarSW160330MG_FD_202147 | JGI IMG/M metagenome (GOLD analysis project Ga0307445, IMG submission 202147) | Salt marsh sediment microbial communities from the Plum Island Ecosystem LTER, Massachusetts, United States - SW1603-30 | ecosystem: Environmental > Aquatic > Marine > Intertidal zone >...
ATAAAATTTCGGGGTGGCCAAATGAAATTTGCACAACAGATATACTAAGAAAAAAATGATAATCCGTCATTTAATAGCATGATTTTACTTCTTAAAGGTTTAAAGCAGGAAATACCAGTATAGTATTTTTACAGAATAGATTAGAACATATGGATATTATAAGAATAACTGAAAGAATAATCAAATTGAATAAAATCAATCATGAAAACATTTATTAAGTTAAGAATGAGAATATTATCAATCATTCTGTTGTTAATACCGGGGTTATTGTTTGTAGGTTGTGGAAATAATGCCGCCTCTGATGGGGAGATGGGAACCAAACTGGAACAGGAATTTCTTGATCCTCCCGATGAAGCCAAACCCAGAGTATGGTGGCATTGGATGAATGGCAATATTACGCAGGACGGAATCCGTAAGGACCTTGAATGGATGCACCGAGCAGGCATAGGCGGATTCCAAAATTTTGATGCAGGTCTGACGACTCCGCAGATTGTGGAAAAACGTCTCATTTTTATGACACCTGAATGGAAAGATGCATTCAGGCTGGCAACAAAACTGGCAGATTCACTTAATCTGGAAATGGCCATTGCAGGATCTCCCGGGTGGAGTGAAAGCGGAGGCCCGTGGGTAAAACCGGAAGAGGCAATGAAAAAGTATGTATGGAGTGAGATCAGAGTTGAAGGGGGGAAGCAATTCTCAGGAGTACTCTCTCATCCGCCATCAGTATCCGGATCTTTCCAGAATTTGAGAATTGGGAGAAGAGGTTTCAGCCCCGAGGCTGAAGAGGAACAGGTAAGTCTGGAATTTTATGCTGATGCAGCGGTTGTGGCATTCAGAATTCCCGATAATGATTATTCTTTAAATGAACTTATGCCTATAGTTACCTCCAGTGGAGGGAAATTCAGTCTGGATGAACTTACTGATGGTGATATTGTCAAATCCACATTGCTTCCTTCAGCGCCGGCAGGTAAGAATGCCTGGATAAAGTTTGAATTTTCTGATGCGCAAACAATCCAATCATTAACTATTGTTGCGAGCGGGGGAGGAGGCGGAATGTTTGGTCCTGGCAGAGGTGCCGGTTCCGGAAAAAGATCACTGGAAGTGAGCGATGACGGAATAACGTTTCGCAAAGTTGTGGATATTACAGGTGGCCGTGTGGCACAAAATACAATTGCCTTCAATCCGGTAACCGGGAAGTTTTTCCGTTTCACGGTTAGAACACCAGAGCCTTCTCCAAACAGGCAGAATATGGGAGGGATGCCTGGTTTTGGCAATTTCAATCAACCAACAGCTCCTGCCGGAACATCTGTTGCTGAATTGGTTCTTCATACCGGGGCCTATGTAAACAGGTTTGAGGACAAGGCAGCGTTTGCTACTGCTACAGCAGTTGATCTCGCTAATTCGGCAACACCTGAAGTGAAAAATGCTGTTGAGAAAAGTAATGTTGTTGACCTCACTTCAATGATGGACCCTGATGGTAATCTGGAATGGACACCTCCTTCAGGGAAATGGGCAATAATACGTCTTGGCTATTCGCTCACAGGACATCAGAACGGTCCTGCCTCACCCGAAGCAACCGGTCTTGAAGTGGATAAACTTAATCCTGACTATGTAAGAAAATACTTCAATAATTATCTTGACCAGTATAAGGATGCAACCGGGGGATTAATGGGTCAGCGTGGTCTTCAGTACATTATTACTGACAGTTGGGAGGCAGGCACTCAAAACTGGACAGATAACATGATCGCCGAATTCAAGGATCGTTGCGGTTATGATATGATCAACTGGATACCGGTACTATCAGGGCATGTCGTGGAAAGTGCCGAAGCAAGCGACAGGTTCCTGTGGGATTTCAGGAGGACTCTTGAAGAAATGGTGGCAGAATACCATTATGATCAGTTGACAGATATTCTGGAGGAACGCGGAATGATGGGACGATATACAGAATCGCACGAAGGCGGACGTGCATTTATCGGTGATGGAATGGAAGTGAAACGCAGTGCAGCTGTGCCGATGAGTGCTACCTGGACCCCCGGTGGATTCGGAGGTAATGAGGGAGGTGTAGCTACACGATTTAAAGCTGATGTGCGTGAATCAGCCTCTGTATCCCATATCTACGGGCAAAAATATGTAGCGGCAGAATCACTAACTGCTATCGGGACTGCCTGGGCATGGTCACCTGAGCTTTTAAAACCGACGGCTGATATGGAGCTGGCAAGCGGGCTGAACCGTTTTGTGATACATACATCTGTCCATCAACCTGTGGATGATAAGATACCCGGACTCGGACTTGGTCCATTCGGGCAGTGGTTTAACCGCCACGAAACCTGGGCAGAACAAGCTATCGCATGGACTACCTACCTTGCACGCAGCAGTTATATGCTGCAGCAGGGACAATTTATTGCTGATGTTGCCTGCCTTTATGGAGAGGGTAATAATATAACAGCACTTTTCGGCCAGCAATTGCCAGAAGTACCCCGGGGATATGAATATGATTTTGTAAATGCCGATGCACTGGTTAACATTCTTAAAGCAAAAAATGGTAATATTACTTCACCAAGCGGAATGAAATACAAAATACTAGCCCTGGATGAGAGTACAAGACAAATGTCTCTTCCTGTATTACAGAAGATCAATGACCTGGTGATGGCAGGTGCAATTGTAACAGGACCCAAACCTGTATCAACGCCAAGCCTTAGCGATGATCAGGCTGAATTCAAGGCCATTCTGAGTGCACTCTGGCTTGAGGAAAAAGGTGAAAAGACGATAGGGAAAGGGAAAGTTTATTCAGGATATTCAATAAAAGAAGTCCTTGACATGCAAAATATTATTCCTGATTTTACCTATTCAAAGCCATATGATGATACTGAAGTTTTGTATGTACATCGGAAATTGCATGATATTGATTTCTACTGGGTTAATAATCGCAATAACAGAGTTGAGGATATTGAGGCAGTATTTAGAGTTGACGGTAAGGCTCCGGAGATATGGCATCCTGAAACCGGCAGTATTGAACAGGCATCTTACACTATTGACGATGGTGTCACCAAAGTTCCATTAAACCTGGAACCTAATGATGCTATATTTGTCGTGTTCCGGAATGAAACAGACCAGATGACGAGGACTATTGAAAAGCCAGTGGAACAGGTTATGGCAACACTGGAAGGCCCCTGGACAGTCAATTTCCAGGAACACAGAGGTACTCCGGCTGAGGTGAAAATGGAAACACTGACACCCTGGAATGAGAATAAGGATAAAGGCATAAGATATTTTTCCGGAACAGGTACTTATACAAAAACCATAAATGCTCCGGCCGAATGGTTTGTCGATGGTGCCCAACAGTGGCTCGATCTGGGAGAAGTACAGAACCTTGCCGAAGTGATTGTCAACGGGAAGTCACTGGGAATTGCCTGGAAAACACCTTTCAGAATAAATGTAACCGGGGCATTAAAACCCGGAGAGAATAACCTGGAAATTAAAGTCACCAACCTCTGGGTGAACAGGCTGATTGGCGATCAGCAACCCGATGTAATAGATAAGCTGACTTATACCACAATGCCATTTTACCAGGTAAATTCTCCATTATTACCGTCAGGTTTGCTTGGACCGGTACAAATTATAAGCAGATCTGAATAGTACACTGATTATCAAGTGTGATTCATCCGGTAACTAATAGATAATGGGAATGAACAGGCATTATATCTTTATATTTCCTTAATTGTACCTTATAAATATAATAAGACTCAATTATCTGGAAATTAATTAATTAAAGGTTTAGGTATTTACATTACAAAATATTATAAAATTGTCAGCTATGAAGAAATCAGTACTATCCGTTCTTTTTGGTTTAGTTTTTCAGATTGCCTCATTAGCTCAGCCTGGCGGTGGGCAATTTGAAGGGAAAGAAGTATTCAAAAATGAAGATGTCGTTTTTCATCAGATTGATGATCATACATGGGTAGGGACAGGTCATTTGATGGCTAATGAGAGTCTTTATCTGGTAGAGGGAAGCAATAAAGCAGTATTAATTGATACAGGCACTAAAATTGCAGATTTGGATAAAATTGTGGCCTCTATCACTGAAAAACCTGTTATGCTGGTTGCAACACACGTTCATCCCGATCATACCGGTTCGGCAATTGACTATTTTCCTGAATTATACATTAATCAGGCTGACACGGTAAATATTCCTGGAATGATGCCAAATTATAAAGGTGAAGTCAAATATTTAAAAGATGGGGAGATCATCGATTTAGGTGGAAGACAACTGGAAGTAGTTTTTACACCGGGGCATACACCTGGCTCTACTACGTTTATTGATAAAGATGCCGGTTACGGATTTAGCGGAGATGCTTTCGGATCAGGAAATTTGTTTCTTACAACAGATTTTTCAACACTTATAGCAACCTGTGAGAAAATGAGTAAGATAATGGAGAAATATGGGATTAAAATCTTATACCCTGGCCATTATTTCGGGAATAATACTGAAACCAGGCAGAGAGTTGATGATATGATTACACTGAGTAAGGATGTATTATCAGGCAAGATAAAAGGCCAGGAGAATCCGAGAGGCATGTTGGGACTTAATTTTGTTGTTAATGATTATGGCGTACGCATTAACTATGGTGAAAAAGCTCTTAAATAAAAAAGAAGAATCCAATATTTCACTAATTGTAAATCAATAAATTTTAACCTATGAAAAGTATAGCAGTATTCCTTTCGCTTTTAATGTCTTTAACTATTTATGGCCAATTTGGCAATAGCAGAGCAGGAAATCAATGGGATGCAGACTGGATAACCGTTCCCGAAGCAGGAGAAAAAGACCCCGGCTTGTATTTATTCCGAAAAACATTGGTATTGGATACCAGGCCTGAAACTTTCAAAGTTTATGTTTCCGGAGATAATCGCTTTAAATTGTATGTGAATGAACAACTGGTTTCAATAGGACCAACATTAGGCGATATTGCACATTGGAATTACGAGACGCTTGATCTTGCTCCATACCTGAAGGCCGGAGAAAATATTGTTGCTGCAGAAATATGGAATGAAGGCGATCTCAAGGCAGTATCACAGTTTTCATTAAGAACCGGATTTATTTTGCAAGGAACTGATGAAGCAACAAAAGCATTAAATACAAATAATTCATGGAAATGTGTTGAAGATGAAAGTTACACACCAATAAGGCAAAGCGTTCGTGGATATTATGCTGCAGGTGCTGGCGACCAGATTGACATGAATTACAAAGTAAAAGGTTGGGAGAAATTGTCGTTTGATGACAGTTCCTGGCAACAGGCAAAACCTGTATCTGAAAGATCAGCAAGGGGAATGGGATTCCGTGTTTCAAGCGGGTGGACGTTGATTCCATCAATTTTACCTCAAAGGGAATTAACTTACCAAAGATTAGAGTTAACCAGAAAATCTGAAGGAGTAAGTGTTCCTGAAAAATTTCCTGCTGAAAAAGCTTCCTTTCAAGTTCCGGCAAATACCACTGCAAAGATATTACTTGATCAGACATTCTATACAAACGCTTATCCGACTTTGATATTCAGCGGCGGTAAAAACAGTACAATTACAATTACTTATTCTGAAGGTTTGTATGATGAAAATGGTGCGAAAAACAATCGTAATGAAATCGAAGGTAAAACTATTTCTGGGAGACAGGATATTATTACTTCTGACGGATCTGACAATCAAAATTTCACAGCTCTTAACTGGAGAACTTATCGTTATGTTGAGCTAAAGGTTGAAACAAAAGATACTCCGCTTACAATTGAAGATTTTTATGGAACTTTTACTGGTTATCCATTTGAGCTAAATGCCAGATTGACTGTAAATAACCCGGAGATTGACAAGCTCCTGGAGATTGGTTGGAGAACTGCCAGATCATGTGCCGTTGAAACATACATGGACTGCCCCTATTATGAGAGACTACAGTACATTGGAGACGCAAGAATCCAGCTTTTTGTATCTTATTTCAACAGTGGTGATGACCGTTTGGCTAAAAATGCATTGAACCTGATGGATAACTCAAGACAACGTGATGGTTATACATTAAGTCGCTATCCGGATACACAGAATCAGGTTATTGCAACATATTCGATGTGGTATGTTTGCATGTTGTATGATTATTTGTTATATGGAAGTGATCCTGATTTTTTGAATGATAAATTATTGGGAGCCAGACAAATTTTGAATTATTTCATCAGTTATGTTGATACTGATGGTTCATTGAAGAATGTTCCCGGGTGGAACTTTACTGACTGGGCCGGAGGATGGCGAATGGGAACAGGCCCTGCAGCTGAAGACGGTAGCTCTGCAGTGATGGATTTACAATTGTTGCTTGCATTGCAATCTGCTATTGAATTGGAAAAATATGAAGGAAGTGTGGAATTTGCTACACTGTATGGGAATCTGGCAAAGAAGATATCAGAAACTATTAACAAAAAATACTGGGATCCTTCCCGCAAGTTATTTGCTGACACTCCTGACAAAGATAAATTTTCCCAGCATACTAACTCAATGGCTATCTTGGCCGGTTTAGTTGATGGACAACAAGCAACTGAAATAGGAAAATTGGTGTTGTCTGACACCACTCTTACTCAAGCTTCAATTTATTTTAAATATTATCTGCATTTAGCTCTTGAGAAAGCCGGGCTTGGTGATGGATATCTGAACTGGTTAGATATATGGCGTAAAAATATTGCTCTTGGACTAACAACATGGGGGGAAACTTCAGAGGTGGAATCAACACGGTCAGACTGCCATGCATGGGGGGCCAGCCCGAATATTGAATTTTTCCGGATCATCCTTGGTATTGAAAGTAATGCACCTTATTTCCGCGAAGTTAAAATCGAACCACATTTGGGATCAATTGAGCAAATTAGCGGAGAAATGCCTCATCCCAACGGTAATATTTCAGTTCAATATAATTTAGAAGGTAAAACACCGACTGCAGAAATTGAATTACCTGAAAATGTTGATGGAACTTTTATCTGGAAAGGAAAGAGTTATAACCTCCACGAAGGGAAAAACTCACTAACTCTTCAATAAAGGATTCCTGTTTATATAATTGATAATAAGCAAGATGCATATTAAGGTCAGCGGTTCGCTATATACGGCATAACAAGGGAAAACTGCCCGGAAATGTCGACAGGATTGTATCTGTAGGTTGCAGTGCAGGTGGAGCATTGTCTGCACTTCTTGGTGCTTCCGGGGAAAGCCATCTCTATGATAAATACCTGATGGAGATTGGAGCTGCTGATGAGGATGACAATATATTCGCAAGTGCCTGCTTCAGCCCGATAACAGATCTGCGACATGCCTTGAGAACCTGAACAAGAAGGTCAATGACTCGGTCTTCTGGGATGGAGGACACTGTGCTGATTATGATCCGGAGGGATTCATCCGATGGATTGGTGATATTACCAAAAAATAGAAGCCAGCGGCTTCAAAGTTTAATATCCCCGGTTACATCCGGGATAATGTCATGAAGTCAATTCTCTTAAAGCCGGAGGCTTTTAAGTCCAATATCCCCGGTTACATCCGGGGTAGGATATGGTAACACTTATGATGATCCCGGCGGGATCAAAGTTGTTCTTCTTACAATTTTTTTGTTTCCGTATTTTAATGGATGGCAGGTAGGTTATAGTGGTTTTACATATCATATCTCAAGTAAAAAGTCATTGATAAACTATGTGTTAAATCAGAAGGAGCATCATAAAAAAGTCTCTTATAAAGAAGAGTTGATTAATATGTTAAAAGAGAATGATATTGACTTTAGAGAAGAATATTTGTTCATTTGACTTTCTTCAACACCGCTGGTGTTGCAATAATGTATACTGCTATAACCATGGATGTAACCATGGACATTGGAGTTTGACGTCTCCGACGTCTTTAAAAAGTGCATAGGTTTTTTATTTTGCAACTTTAACACACATCATCCGGCTTTGATCCCGTATCAGGAGCTTTCCGTCAACGAGTGCAACAGGAGCCCAGTTCTGACCGGGATTCAGCAACTCTGCTGATGCGAGCGGTTTGAATCCTGATGGGTCAGGTTCTATAAGGTATAGGGTTTTATTACCGTCTGTTGCCAGTATCAGCCCGTCAACAAGGATCATACTGCCTTTATCAAAAGAAGGTGAACGCATTGTTTTCCACATTACCTTGCCATCCATGCTCATACAAACCAAACCGTCCCGTCTCTCATTCGTAGAGTATTGGGCATAAAAATATCTGTTAACCAGTATTGGCGGTTTTGTATGATCTCCGAAATCAGGATTTTTATAAAGTTCCGTAACACCATAACTGCCATCTGATTTCTTATCTACTTTTATCATTGCAGCACCGGCATTATACCCGCCTACAATAAGTACCCTGTTTTCCCCGGCATCATAAGCACTGGGGACCGGTATAATGCAATTCCAATTACCAAATTCCCAGAGAATTTTTCCGCTAAGAGGATCAATTCCGACAACTTTACCACCGCTGGCATCTTGTCCCCTGCCTGACGCAGCGGTTATCATTATAACATGATCCTTTCCGCTTATTTTTACTATTGCCGGACTTACATATCCGACCGCACCAAGAGAAGGTGTTTTCCATTTAACATTCCCTGTGAGCTTATCATAAGCTACAACTCCTGCCTCCGGCGCCTGCGAAGCAACAATAAGTAAATCACCATAAACCAGCGGACACTGGGTAATTGCCCACCTGGGAACCTGGCCGCCGCCAAAATCCTTCCAGACGTTCTTATTCCAGACGGGTTTGTGAGTATTGATATCTATGCAATACAGGTCACCGTTGTGGCCGCAGGAATAGATACGATTCCCGTCTATTGCCGGAACACTGCGTGAGCCCGGATACATAACAGATCCGGGAGCATCATAACTATAACTCCAGAGTTCTTTCCCACTGGAAAAATCAAAGCATCTCATCTTATCACCAACCTGATCATCCCTGTCAAGTAAATATACCTTGCCATCTTTGATGACAGGTCCGCCATAACCGGGACCCACATCAACAGTCCATAAAACCTCCGGCCCGTTTTGTGGCCAGGAACGTAGTAAACCTTTCTGAATTGATGTACTGTTCCGGTTCGGACCGAGATACTGGGGCCAGTCCTGTGCATATACATTTATTAAGCTTACTAATAAAACAAATACCGTGATATACAACTTATTATGTCTTGTTTTCATCATTTCTAATTTTAGTAAATACAACTTTTCGAAAATAGCAAAAATTCCAAAGGTACACTATTATCGGTTAATCAGCCTGTATGTATTGTCAGGATAATGATTACTCCGTATTTTTATGTGATGCAGCTTCATTTATTTCTTACATATCATCTTTTATCATAATTGTTGCTGAAAGTGTAAATCAGACTTACATTCCAGAGGAGTTTATTTCCGGCTGCAATGTCTGTATGAATTGGATTATTGACCATAGCTGAAACAGAAACCGGGAAATCTTTCTTTGCCAGAGACATTGATCCTGAGAAGTAGTATCCATCTGTATTTTCAATACGCAGATAATAAACCTGCGGATTCAGCCTCAGATAAAACTGGTCACTAAGTTTTATGTTGGTAAAACCTGCTCTCAGGGCAATAAAATGGGAATATTTTATTGAACCCTTGTCGAGTCCGTGTCCGTTCAGGTAATATAGGCCGATATTTATATTTTTCGTAAAATAATAAGTAGGAGCGATCTCGGCAGCCAGGTAGCGATGTACTATCATTACATCTTCCTCTACACCATCGACCAGATAAGTATTATTCCTGAACGAAAGTGCCGGGTGAGCCCCTATATTCAATCTGAACTTTTCTGATTCAACTATTTTATATCTCCACCAGAAAACGAAGGACCATGGTTTTCCTTCAAGTGCAAACCTGATCTGAGGTTCGAAACTAAGTTTTTTCTTTCCAACAGCCAGTTCAAAATTGACTGCAGGTTTCCCCAGAGATAAATTCGGGATAATGGAAATACCATTGTTGGTAACAGAAATATTACCTCCGAGATGCATCGGTACCTTTGTGTCTTCTTCTTCCTGTGCGAAGGCAAGAAATGTATATCCTGATAAAAGGATAATTAAAATTGCCCTTGCGGATTTGTAAAATAATTTTTAGCTAATCATCAGTATGATGTTTAGATTTTGATTGTGCAAAGAAAGGACGTATTTGGAAATTGAAACAATAAATTCCGAAGTATTTATTGCCGGATTCAAATACTGAGAGGTAACTTGTTTAACATATACATATACAAAAAAATATATAAATACCAGATATGTTGCATAGTAACAACATAATACTTATATTTGTTGATAATAATCAACAATAATAATGAAGACAAAGAAACAAATACTTTTTCCGCGGCACCAGAAAATACTTGAACGTGTTGGTGAAAACATTAAGCTGGCAAGAAAAAGGAGGCATTTTACAACAATCCAGGTAGCAGAAAGAGCAGGGATTGACCGTACAACACTCTACAGGATAGAAAAAGGAAGTCCAAGGGTTGTAATCGGAGCCTATTTTAATGTATTGTGTGTCTTGGGATTGCAGGATGATTTTCTGGAACTTGCAACTGATGATGTCCTGGGAAGAAAATTACAGGATCTTAAATTATTAGGGGGGAAATGATATGGACAAGACCAAACTTGACATATGGGTTTACGCACATTGGTCTGGAATGACTAATCCGAAATGTATCGGGATATTATCAGCTCATATCGGAAAAGGGAGGAAATCATTCAGTTTTGAGTATGATAAAGATTGGATGTCATCTGTGGAACAAATACTTTTGGATCCGGACCTGGGATGGTTTACAGGTCAGCAGTACCCTGTTGATAAGGAAAATTTCGGAATGTTCCTCGATTCCATGCCTGATTCCTGGGGACGCACACTTATGCAGAGAAGAGAAACGCAGAAGGCCAGGGAGGAAGAGAGAAATGCGAGAAAATTGCATGACATCGATTTTCTTCTCGGTGTATTTGATGAGAGCAGAATGGGAGCACTGAGATTTAAGACAGATCCTGACGGACCATTCCTGGATATTGCCTCAGAGACAAGTGTTCCCCCATGGACATCGCTGGGAGAACTGCAAAATGCTGTTGATATAATTGAATCAGATGAAGCTGATGAAGAGAAGGTGAGAGAATGGCTGATATTATTACTGGCTCCCGGATCTTCTCTTGGAGGTGCACGCCCAAAGGCAAATTTTCTCGACAGGTCAAAGGAACTGTGGATTGCCAAGTTTCCGTCAAGAAGTGATACTGTTGATAAAGCAGCGTGGGAACTGCTTGCTTACAAGATGGCTGCTAAAGCAGGGATAAATATGTCAGCTTCGCAGATATCAAAAATTTCAGGCCGGCATAATACTTTTCTTACAAAAAGATTCGACAGGGCAGGAGATAAGCGCATTCATTATGCATCGGCAATGACAATGACCGGCAATTCAGAAGAAAACCTGAGAGATTCAAGAGCGAGTTACCTTGAGATAGCCGAGTTTTTAAAATTTTCAGGAGCATACAACAGGGATGACCTGCAGCAATTATGGAGAAGAATAGTATTCAATATAGCTATTTCAAATACTGATGACCATCTGCGGAACCATGGCTTCCTGCTTTCTGAAAAAGGCTGGTGCTTATCGCCGGCTTTTGATGTTAATCCTTCCCTGGATAAGAGCGGACTGGCACTTAATATTGATATGGATGATAATTCCCTTGATCTTGAGCTTGCAAAAAGTGTGGGAGAATATTTTATGCTGAAAACAAATGACATGGATGAGATAATCAATCAGGTAAAAGCTGTAACCAAACGATGGAAGACCTATGCTTCTGCCATTGGTATTCCGAAAAAGGAACAGGAACTGATGGAGCCTTGTTTTACTTGATATTCAATGAATAAATTGTATCAGAGATAATATCAGGTTGAAATAATTCTTTATTTTTGACTATTAAATGGAAAGGGTCAAATATTATGTCAGGAGAAGATGTTAAAGAACTGATAGTAAGATCTGCCACATTGCATTTCTCAAAGTATGGCTTCCATAAGACAACAATGGATGAAATTGCCAGGCATATTCATAAGGCCAAGGGTATCCTGTATTATTATTTCAAAAGTAAGGAAGATCTTTTTAATGAGGTGCTGAGGCAGGAACTGAATAATGTAAAAATGGAATTAAGCAGGATCACCGAAGGTCTTGAAGACTCACTGACAATGTTAAAGACATATATCCTCGTCCGCTTGAAACTTTTAAGTACGGCAGTTAACTATCATGAAACACTGAAAGCTGATTTCTTTGAGAAGTATGATTTTGTAAAAGATGTACGTGATGATTTTACAGCCTATGAACGTAAACAGCTTACCAAAATAATGACCAGGGGAAAAAAAGAGGGTTATCTTGACGTAAAAAATGTAGGAACCAATGTCAATATTATGATTATGCTGCTCAACAGTATAGAATTTCCGCTTTTTCTGCAGAATAAATATTCCGAATTTGAAGATACAATAGACGAGATGGCAACGATGGTGCTTAACAGCTTGAGATCCGGAAAAAAGTCTTAAAAAATTTGCATAAGAACTGACTATAAAACTTGTATGGTCAAATAATATTGTTTTTCTTTGTGTTGACTAAAAAACAATAATAGTCAATATGTATTTATGGAAAAACTTGCGCAAACAATTGTAAAATTTAAATGGTTAATAATATCAGGTGTATTAGTAATAACCATTTTTCTGGGTTACCAGATCAGGAATATATCAATTAATTCAGATGTAATAAATTCATTAAATGATAATGATCCAACTGCCCGGTTGTATCAAAGTGTAGGTGTCGAGTTCGGGGGTAATGAGATAGGGATGATCGTACTGGGAACCGATAATATTTTTACTGCCAATGTAATAGAACATGTCAAGCAGGTAACGGACAGTATTAAATACACAATAGGTGTCTCTACTGTAACCAGTATAACCGATATCCTCGATATTAAAAGCTCTGAATGGGGAATTGAGATCGGACAACTGGTGGATGAATATAATCTGCCGGCAGAAAAGGATGAACTGGATTCTTTGAGAAACTATGTGCTGTCAAAAGATTTGTACAGGGGGGTTATAGTCTCGGATGACGGAACAGCGACTGTAATAATATTCAACCTTCTTCATGATGCAGATAAGCAGGCTGTTGCCCAGGAGATAAAAGCAAAGATCGAAGGGATGGATCTGCCTGAATCGGTCTATTACGGCGGATTGCCGTTTTTACTAAACGATGTTACAAATCTCATCCTGTCGGATATTTTCTGGCTGTTGCCGGTTACTTTAATTATTATTGCCCTGTTTCTGCTCCTGAGTTTCAATTCATTTCGCGGAGTTGTATTACCGATTGTTACTGCCGGTATAAGTGTTATATGGACATTGGGTTTAATGGCTGCCCTGGGATTTGACCTGACAATTTCATCAAGTTACATGCCTGTTGTATTACTGGCTGTTGGTTCTGCATATACAATACATGTAGTAAACAGCTTTGAATATAACCGGTCTATTGGCAATAAGCAGGCAATCCTTGCAGCACTGACATATACTACCATACCTGTCATACTTGCTTCGCTCACAACCATAGTGGGTTTCATTTCATTTGTTTTCGGATCATATCTGCAGATGATAAAGGAGTTCGGAATCTTTACTGCAACAGGAACATTTTTTGCCCTGCTGTTGTCAATATTCTTTGTTCCGGCATTGATTTCAGCATTTTCAATCAATGGGAAAAGACCAGAACCTAAGAAAAAGAACGGGAAAAATATTCTTAGCAGTTTTATAATTAAGCCGTTGACGAGCATGGTTATCAGGCACCCCTGGTACACATTTGCTATTTGGAGCCTGCTGTTATTATTAAGTATAGGTGGTATCCTGATGATCAAAACCAGTGTGGATATTACCTCTTATTTCAAAAAAGACAATCCTACAAGAATTACGGAGAACATAATGCAGCAGAAGTTCGGGGGATCCCTGCCGATATATGTTGTGTTCGAAGGAGATGTACAGTCACCTGAGGTACTGAAGCTGATGATTCAAACCGAAAAATTCATGAAAGAGGATCCAAATATATCTGTTGTCCAGTCAGTTGCTGATCTTGTAGAACAAATGAACGATGCAATGGGCGAAGGGGAAACAATACCCGACGAGAAAGCAAAGATCGAACAGTTATGGTTTCTTCTTGACGGTCAGGATATAATGTCTCAACTTGTTTCAGATGATCTTGACAAGGGAATTATCCAGTCGAAGTTTGCTTCGATTGAAACAGAGGAGATTGACAGCTTCACAACCTTAATGGACAAGTATATCAGTGAAAATTCATCTGATAACTGCCGGATTGAGTTCACGGGGATACCGTCAATATATTACAAACTCAACAGCAGTCTGATAAAAAGCCAGTACAGCAGTCTTATAATTGCAATCATCCTGGTCCTGATAATTGTCGGTCTAATAATGAAGTCACTTTCAAAAGGG
>Ga0307445_10001227_pt1 | contig 14495 bp, 9 predicted proteins | sample SalMarSW160330MG_FD_202147 | JGI IMG/M metagenome (GOLD analysis project Ga0307445, IMG submission 202147) | Salt marsh sediment microbial communities from the Plum Island Ecosystem LTER, Massachusetts, United States - SW1603-30 | ecosystem: Environmental > Aquatic > Marine > Intertidal zone >...
AATCTTCTCTCGGAAGATGGTGTTCTTGGATGCGTCTTTCAAGCAATGCGAGGTCATGGATCCGCTGACCTCCACCGATAAGCTCCCCATACCCTTCAGAAGCGAACACATCCACACCCAGGACCTCCTCAGGATTTTCCTCATCCGGCTGCATGTAAAAGGCCTTTATCTGGGCCGGAAAATGAGTGACGCATACGGGTGAATCATAGATTTCGGAAATGATGGTTTCCTCCGGCGCTCCGAAATCATCTCCCCAATCGATCTTCGATCCTCTTTTTTTGAGATCGGGAAGGATATCTCGATATTTAATCCGCGGAAAGGGTTTTTTTACACTTTCGAGCGGGGCGATCTCCCTTTCCAGAATATCGAGTTCTGCCCTTCTCTTTTCCAAGATACGCGCGACCACAGACACGATCAAGTCTTCGGCCAATTCGGTTATTTCTTCCAAATTTGCAAAAGCCACTTCTGGTTCGACCATCCAGAATTCGATCAAGTGTTTCCGTGTCTTGGATTTTTCTGCCCGGAATGTCGGTCCGAAGCAATAGACTTTGCCGAAGGACATTGCCGTGGCTTCGTTATAAAGCTGCCCGCTCTGGCTCAAATAGGCCTTTTGGTCGAAGTATTCGGTTTCGAACAGGGTGGTCGTTCCCTCGCAGGCACTGGGGGTCAGTATCGGGGTATCCATATTCCGGAATCCCCGGGAGTCGAAAAAGTCGCGGATGGCCTTGATGAGCTCAGCTCTTATCTGGAGCACGGCATGCTGTCTTTTTGAACGCAGCCAGAGGTGGCGGTGCTCCATCAGGAAAGGAATCCCGTGTTCTTTGGGCGTGATCGGGTATTCGGGAGCGATCTGGATGATTTCCAGATCCGAAATTTCCAATTCAAATCCGCCAGGCGCTCTTTTGTCCTCTTTCACGGTGCCACGGACAATGAGGGAGGACTCTTGTGTGAGGCAGTCGAATTTTGAAAAAAGAGGGTGATCCTTATCCTGGCTGTAGATCGTTCCCTGGATCATTCCGGTTCCGTCTCGAATCAGGAGAAAACGGATCTTTCCACCGGACCGTTTGTTATAAACCCATCCCCTCAATTCGACTTCTTGGCCCTTAAAATCTGCAAGATCTTCGATATAAACCCATTTCATGATGTCCCGATTATAATGAATTCACGATAGAGGGTCAATAAGTCCACCCGTACTCATATCCGGTTTCATACATTGCCAGGATGTTTTCTACAGGCGTGATGGATTGGATGTTGTGACAGGGAGCGAGGATGTAACCGCCGTTTGCGCCTAGGATTCTCAGGTTATCCAGGACTTCTTCTTTGACATCCGCCACACTCCCGAATGGCAATGTGTGCTGATTGTCCATCGCTCCGTGAAGGACAACGGTATCGCCAAAATCTTTCTTGATACCCTCACGGCTCATGTTTTTTGACCGCCACTGTATAGGATTGAGAATATCGATCCCCGATGCGACCATGTCGGGTATGATGCGACGGATGCTGCCGTCATTATGATGGAAGACGAAAGCCCCCTGACTGTGGATAAAATCGATGACCTGTTTCATTTTAGGGAGGAGAAACTCCCGGATATGTGTTGGGGACAACATCAGGTCCTCCTGTCCGCCCATATCTTCCGCCACATATGTCAGCATCACTCTGCCGGGGATCTGTTCGTACATGCGTTGTATTTCTGTGAAGCCGAGATCGAAAAGCTTATTCATACAAAAATGCACCAATTCCGGATTCTCGACCAAATCCGCAAAGGCTTTTTCTTGCCCCCGCAAATCTTTATAGATCAGAAAGGGCTCATAATGACCGGCCAGGATAGGGAAATCGTTTTTTTTCGAGATCTGCGAAGGAATGGAGCTGTAATCCCACCAGTCTGGTTTCGGCCAGGAATAATTCCTCTTCACATCTTCGAGGGAATCATACTGAGCGAGGGGGTGGAAGATGCATTCTCTATATGTGCCGGTTCCATAGTCCACCTCACGGTAGCAGCATCCAAAGAGGTCGGAATCTTTCGGCATAGAGGGCCCGATATATTCCGGAGTGACCTTTACAGCCATATCGATATGGAGTCTGCGGCACATCTCCTCTATGATCGAACAGCCGAGGTGTTTTAAAAGCATGGCTGTCGTCTCAGGAGTCGCCCAATAATCCATCGGGATCCGGTCGGGCTTTTTTCGGCTGAGGACGGCCAGCCAGCGTTCTTTTGGTGTCATCCATTCTTCAGGCATGAACAATCCTGGTTAAACGATAATGCTTGGGGTTTATATTGCTAGGCTTTATCCCAAAAGTCAACAGGGTTTCCGGATGGGCCCTTGTGTCATACCCCATCATCGTGTATATTACACCTCATCATAAAAGGCTTTGAAATGGCCATTTCTTTTTCGCGCATAACCGACCGGATGGACCACCTGTACGAGTTCGATCGCGAGCCCGTTTCTTCGGATAAGCTGCAATCCGGAGCCAGGTTTGCGGGGCTTTTTGCCGGCGAACATGTGGCCGCCACAGAATTTGTGATCGGCGCTTTTTTTGTTCTTCACGGCGTAAGCTTTCAAGATTTGCTGATTGGCTTGTTTCTGGGAAATCTTTTGGCGGTCCTGTCATGGACGTTCATCTGTGCGCCGATCGCAACCCAAACGCGCCTGACCTTGTACTGGTATTTGAGAAAAATAGCCGGCCCCGGGCTCAATTTTATCTACAACTTTGCCAATGCCATCCTGTATTGCATACTGGCAGGGGCTATGATTGCCGTTTCTGCAACAGCTCTCGGGCTCGTTTTTGGGATCGCAATCCCATCTCTGGATGATGTGTTCCCCCCAAGCCTGGGCTGGATTTTTTTGACTATGGCCATCGGTATCGCATTCACCGTGTTGGCTGTCCTTGGTTTCGAAAGATTGAGCCGGTTTGCCCTCTTCTTCTCGCCATGGATTTTTGTTTTGTTCATAGCTGGAGCCCTGGTTCTTCTTCCGAGATTGGGGGTCAATGCCAATTTCGACAATTTTTTTGTTGTCGCTAAAGCCAAAATCTGGAACGGAATAGCCGCTGAAGGCCAAGAAAAATTCGGTCTGGCCCATATCCTGTTTTTTGCCTGGTTCTGCAATCTCGCCATGCACATCGGGCTTTCGGATATGGCCCTTTTACGTTACGCGAAAAGATGGACCTATGGACTTTATTCTGCATTCGGGATGTATGGCGGACATTTTCTCGCTTGGATTTGTTCGGGAATAATGGTGGCCGCCATCGGGCGTGAGATGCATCCTGGCCTCATGGCTTTTGAAGCCTTGGGAATAGCCGGAGCCATCGGTGTTTTTATTGCGGGTTGGACCACGGCAAATCCCACTCTGTACAGGGCAGGTCTCGCTCTGCAGGCCATAACACCCAATTGGCCCCGCTGGAAGATCACGCTCTCTGCAGGCCTTTTGACCACTGTCCTTTCGTGTTTTCCTATTTTTTTTATGAGGCTTTTGGATTATGTCGCGATATATGGTCTGATTTTAATGCCCATAGGTGCCATTGTGCTCGCCGAACATTGGATTTTCCCTTTGCTTAAGATCGAACAATATCAGACCGAAAAAAAGAAAAAACTATTCAATAAAAGGGCGCTGATCGTATGGGTAGGGACATTATTGGTTTGTTATTTTATGCCGGTTCATCTTTTTTTCCGTTGGCTCCCAGGATATATCTTGGCACTGCTCGCTTATATTCTGCTCCATATGATTGGGAAGAAGCAGGAATCCTAACCTCTGGATAATTTCATTCGCCCTTCAATCGAAAATGATAGGTGCCAGAACCGACTCTTATGATAACGTTGCTTTTGGTTTCTTCGACCATCCGGATGCCTGGTTCTCCGGTCAGGAATTTTTGTCCACCATAGACCTGGTTGCCGTTTTCTGTAAGCGTGACTCCCTCCCAATCGGATTTGGGTAGGTGAATTTCGGCTTGAGCATTCACAGGGATAATCACATCCAATGATAGGCTCCGGTCAGATCTTGTCCAGCCGCAATGGATTTTTCCTCGAGGCGTATGGATGGTTCCGGACACGTAGCGCAGGTCTCGGACCATTTTCGGTTGGATCAGGATATTCCGGAATCCCGCATATCCTTCTGGCTGAGTGATGCCTGCCAAGGCTTGATATAGCCAAGCTCCCACGCTCCCGAACATAGGATGATTGTGCGAATTCATCGATGGCCCTGTTTTGAGCTGCCAGAGTTCCCAAAGTGTAGTGGCCCCGTTGGCGATCATGTACCCCCAGCTGGGATAAGTGGTTTGGGTCGCCAATTCATAAGCCAGATCGGTGCACTGGTATTGGGTTAAGACTTCCATCAGGTATTTGGTGCCGATGATGCCGGTTGTCAGGTGGGTGTCGTTTTTGTACAGGACGTCGCTTCGCAAGTTCCCGAAAACCGAACCTCTCTCCTCTTCCGGAACGATATCCAGATAAAGAGGAAGAAGATTAGCGGTTTGAGTTCCGTTGGCATAGTTTTTAGTTTTCGAATCGAAGTATTTATGATGAAAGGCCGTTCTGATTTTATCTGCCAGCGTTTTGTAGGTCTTGATTTCTGCATCGTATCCAAGGGCTTCGGCCATCATCTTCAGGATCGTGACATCATAATAGTAATAAAAGGACGACACAAAATCTCCCGGAGTTTTTTCGATGGCGACCCAGTCGCCGTAATAACTGAATTCCAAAAGCTCGTTCTTGGCTTTGGACCGCAGAAATTCCACATAGTCTTTTACTCCATCATATTGGGATTTAAGGAGGGATTCATCGCCATAGTATCGGTACATATACCAACAGAGTAGAGGATAGGCGGTCCCCCATGCCGGATCGGCCGGACGCTGTCCCCAAATGTGTGGAACAGTATCTGTCAGCGAACCGTCTTTGCCTTGAACATCCTGGATATCTCGGATGAATTTAGTGTAAAACGCACCCATATCGAAATTCATCATAGCCTGCTCGGCTGTAAGATGGGCATCCCCTAGCCATCCCATCCGCTCATCCCTTTGGTTGCAGTCGGTCGGGATACTGTGGAGATTGGTTTTCTGGCTCCAAATGATAAGATGTTGCAACTGGTTCAGAATGGATTTCGAACATGAAAAATTTCCGATCTGTTTGACCGCCGTATGAACGACTTTACCTCGGATGGTGTCCATGTTCGGCACGCCAGGGAATCCTGTCAATTCCATATACCGGAAGCCGTGGTAGGTGAACCGGGGCGTGTATATTTCCTCTCCTTCGCCTTTAAGTATATAAACGTCCTCTGCTCGAGCGGATCGCAGGTTTTCTTGGTTGATCATGCCGTTTGCATACAAAAGTTCGGCATGCCGCAATCTCACCTCGGTCCCCTGGGGTCCAGAAACCCGTAATTCTACCCAGCCGCTGAAATTCTGCCCCATGTCATACACATAAACATCCGGTTGCGGATTTGTCATTCTTTCAGGAACGATCGTATCCAGGACTTGAATAGGGGGGATCATTTGTGCCGAAAGCGTTCCCTTGGGAACGAAACCGGTCTCGACAGATAACCATGTTTCCTCATCGTATCCCGGCTTGTCCCAACCCGGCGTTTCCAACCGCGCGTCATAGACCTCTCCATTGTAGATATCGTCTTGAACGATCGGGCCATCTGTCTGTTTCCAGGTTGGGTCGCTGTATATCGACATTGTCTCTCCTCCCTCCAATTGGATATTGAGCTGGAGCATGAGGAGCCGAACCGAACTCCATCCCCTTCCGATTTTCACCCCAAGGGCGTTATCCCCATTCTGGAGCATATCGGTTACATCATAGGAGGAGTAGAGAATCCTTTTTTCGTAGGTGGTATAACCGGGATCGAGCACGTTGTTCCCGACTTTTTGGCCGTTTATGCGCAATTCATAGTATCCGAGGCCGCTTACGTACACACGGCCGCGTTTGACTTGACCGTTGACAGCAAATTCTTTCCGCAGCTGATTTTTTCCTCCTATCCATTCTCCTTCCCAGTCTTCTGGGTGGAACAATCCAGTATCGAAACGGGCCACTTGACTGTAGGGGCTGGGCTTATCTTGATTATCCCAGTATCGCACCTTCCAGAAGTATGTGCGATCGCTCTCAAGAGATTTTCCCTCGAAAGCCACAAGCAAAGATCGATCGGATGTGACTTTTTTTGAATCCCAAACATCCGCGTTTTCCGCGAAGGGATCTGTGGATACGATCACCTGGTAAGCGGTTTGATCTTGGCCGCGTTCCGAGTGCTCCAGCATCCATGAAAATCTCGGTTTTTCGACATCAATTCCTATTGGATTCTCGAGGTACTCGCAGCGGAGATTTTTGGGAGGAAAGGGCCCGACCATCTCCTCTGAAGCATGTATCTGATAAGGGAGAAAAATGAAGACAAAAGCTGCCATCATTACTTTTATCCAGGGCTGTACATCCATATCGACCTCCTTTTTTCCCTGCGATGGGGATTGTACGCAAGATTGGGAAAAACATCAATAGACCTTTTGCGTTTGACAGCTGCGGGTGAGTGTGGTAATTGGAATTTTGAGAACTCGAGGAGCTAACATATGCCTTCTTTCCCTTCTTTTTTGGCGTTTGATCTGGGTGCAGCCAGCGGCCGGGCCATTCTCGGTCAGCTGGAACCAGAGGGTCTGAATATTCAAGAACTCCACCGGTTTGCGAATGAAATGTTACCTGTACGAGGGCATCTTCACTGGAATATATACCGATTATTCGATGAGATCCAGACTGGACTGGCAATCTGTGCACAAAAAACTCGGATCGAAAGCCTTGCCATCGACACATGGGGAGTCGATTTTGGATTGTTGGCACAGGATGGAGCCTTCCTTGGATTGCCTCATGCTTATCGGGATGCACACACCCGAGGTGCGATGGAGGAGTTTTTTGAAAAAATCCCGAGAGAAAAAATTTATAGCTTGACAGGAACCCAATTTTTACCCTTCAATTCCCTTTTCCAGCTCCAAGCGATGAAGAGAGCCAAATCTTCTCTTCTAGAAGCGGCCCATGATATCCTTTTCATGCCGGATCTGTTCCAGTATCTCCTTACTGGGGCTAAAAAGACCGAGTTCACTTTTGCGACAACCACCCAACTTTACAATCCTATAAAAAGAGATTGGGAAGGAGAGCTTTTCGCTGCCCTGGGAATGTCCCCATCGCTCATGCAGGATATCGTTCATCCTGGAACCAGGGTAGGAAACCTAGATGTGCGGATCACCCGACAGTGTGGCTGGAGGGATGTGCCCGTGATCGCCGTCGCTTCGCATGATACAGCATCGGCGGTGGCAGCTGTCCCTGCCCAGGGGGAGGATTGGGCGTACATAAGTTCTGGAACTTGGTCATTGATGGGCATCGAAACAAGGGAGCCGATCATCCATGATCTGGCTTTGAAGCTCAATTTCACGAATGAAGGGGGAGTGGAAGGCACCTTCAGGTTTTTAAAAAACATAGCGGGTCTTTGGCTGCTCCAAAAGTGCTGCGATGTTTGGTCGCGGGGAAAACATGAAAACTATGAAAAATTGATGGCCCTGGCTCGCGAGGCGAAACCATTCCGCTTTATTGTCGATCCTGATTGGGAAGGCTTCCTCAATCCGGCTCATATGCCCGAAGCCATACAGCGATATTGTAAGAAAACCGGACAAACCATTCCCCAGTCCTATGGTGAATTCGTACGGGGGATATGCGAGAGTCTAGCGTTGAAGTACCGGTCGGTGTTGGACGAATTGAGACAGATCAGTTCCTGTCCCATCCGCAAGATTCACATCATCGGAGGAGGAGCGAAAAACCGGTTGTTATGCCAGTTCACGGCCAATGCAACAGTACTTCCGGTTTATTCGGGACCGGTCGAGGCAACAGCTATAGGGAATATCATGATGCAATCCATGTCCTGTGGATGGGTTTCTTCATTGGAACAGATGCGGGAAGTTGTCAGCAACTCATTCGGTATCGAGCCGTATGAACCGGCCCCAACAGAGGAATGGAAGGAAGCCCAAGAGCGTTTTTATACGATCCTTAAAATGGAGTTGAAAGATGGATAAAATCCGGAATATTGAACGAGCGTTCAAAATGGCAAAGGACTTTTTCACCGATCGGGGTGTGGATGTCGAGGCTGCCTTGAAACAGATGGACCAGATCTCCATTTCTCTCCCATGTTGGCAAGGTGATGATGTCACAGGATTTGAAAAAAGGAAAATCCTTGGAGGCGGAGGGGGCATCCAAGTCACTGGGAATTATCCGGGCAGAGCTCGGACCCCCGAAGAGCTGAGGATGGATCTGGACTTGGCTTTTTCTTTGATCCCTGGATCTCATAGACTGAACCTGCACGCCATGTACGGCGAATTCGGCCAAAATCTGGTGGATCGTGATGAAATAGAAACTTCCCATTTTGATGGGTGGGTGGCTTGGGCTGATCAGAAAGGCGTAAAGTTGGATTTCAATGCGACCTGTTTTTCCCATCCTATGTCCGAATCTGGATTCACTTTGAGTAACAGGGATCCGAGGATCCGAAAATTTTGGATAGACCATGTCAAACATTGCCGCATGATCGGTGCGCATATAGGCCGCCTTCTCCACAGCCCATGTATTCACAATCTCTGGATACCGGACGGGATGAAGGACATTCCCATCGATCGATCGACGCCAAGAGCTTTGCTGAAAGAGTCGCTGGATGAGATTTATTCCGAGGTGCTTCCAAAAGTCGAGGTCAAGGATTCGCTCGAGAGCAAACTGTTCGGGATCGGGAGTGAATCTTATGTGGTGGGATCTCATGAATTTTACTTTGGCTATGCCCAATCCAAAGGGATGATTCTTTGCCTGGATACAGGACACTTCCATCCGACGGAATCATTAGCAGACAAAATATCTGCCATTTTGCTTTTCTTCGACGAGCTCATCCTTCATCTAAGCCGCGGCGTGAGATGGGATAGCGATCATACCGTCATCCAAGGCGATGATCTGCAGGCTATAGCCGAGGAGATCGTCCGGAGCGAAAAAGCAGATCAAATCCATTTAGCATTGGATTTTTTCGATGCCAGCATAAACAGAATTGGAGCGTTGGTGATCGGCGCCCGGGCTACCCTGAAAAGCATCCTATCGGCTTTGTTGCAGCCCCTTGAGAGACTCCGGTGCGTAGAAAAAGAGGGCGACTATTTTTCTCGGATCGCTCTCAGAGAGGAATCGAAATCCCATCCTGTCGGTGCTGTTTGGGATCAGTATTGTTTATGGAAGGATGTGCCCTTTCAGGATCTTTGGATGCAAGATATATCCAGTTATGAATCGGAAGTTCTGAGAAAACGATCGGGATGAAATACTAGGGGAATAATTTTTTCACCAGCTCTGCCAAATTCTCGGCGTATTGCTTGCAGCAATCCAGGGCCCTTTCGTCAGGAAAATCGATAGATACCGGGCCATAGTGATCGCCTCTGTGATCGCCCCGGATGATCATGCCATGGATCAAAAGTGCATTCAGCATATCCAAAATCGTGGTTTCATTCCCGCCGCCCACATTAGCCGCAGAAGAAAAGGCCCCTCCGATCTTCCCTCTCAATTGACCGTGGAATTTCACGCTATCGTCCAGCAGTTTTTTGACCGGCCAAGCCATCGATCCATAATAGGTGGGTGAGCCAAGGATGATGCAGTCATAGTCGAGAAGTTTATCGACTTTTGTCTCTTCCACTCTTTTTAGATCGACGACAAAGTTTTGATTCTTCATTACAGCGGCAATAGTTTGTGCCATTTTCTCCGTGTTTCCTGTTTTAGAATAATAACACACCAGCACTTTGGCCATGCTCGAGCCTCCTTTCCACCCAATTCGTTTTCAAGATTGAATTACCATTTATGGGCTTTTTCGGGCTCCATCTTGCGAAGATCGAGCCCTCGTTCATAAGCACCAATTCTGTAAAGACAAATTTCCCTCACCGAGGAAGGATGATGAAGAACTTCGGATAGGGACTGGGTTCCCACTCCCCAAACACCTCCTCCCCTCACCACTACGACCTTGTAATCATGAAGCAACCGGAGGAATGTGTCGGTGTCATGTTTTGGCGGGAGGACAGGAATCACCAGATAAAGATAGCTTCCCTCGGCATCGATCGGGATAATCCGGTTCAGTTCTTGAGTTTCACCAGGATATCGAAAATAAGCATGCGCTTCGGCCTCCGGTACCCAGCAGTGGCACACGGTTTGGAAATGCGTTTCGGCATAGATGGTTTTGTGGATTCCCAGCTCCTTTGTATCCTCTTTTTCAGGATGGAGAGACATTTCTAAAAGAGGTCCTCCTATGTCTCTCGGCATGGACGCTTTGGGAGCGTAAAACATGGCGTTCACTCCCCGTATGGAAAAAGTCCCTGTGTGAAAAGGGGAGAGGCGGGATTCAAAAATCCTGGCTCCAGTCTTGTGAAACTCCTTGATCAGTTCTTCCTCCTCTGGGAACTGGCAGGTTTCGTCGCCTTCGATCTCGTATTCATCGGGAGGGTAGGAAAACAGGGAATGTTGACCGGACCGGATCTTTTTTTGAAGCTTTTTGACATCCACACCGGTTTTATCCAGCATCCTTACGATGTAGCCAGAATTATTGGCCACACACTGAAGGAAGAAAGCTTCTTTAAGTGTGCGTCCTCGAGAAAACAGCCCATGTGCTTGAACCAGAGTCGCAGGATTTTGGGAAAGACGATCAGGTATTATTTTAACCATCTGGGGTGATCCGCTCGGTAGGGCAAACCAATCGACCGGGATTTTTCCTCCCAAATAGTAATATCCGAGAGGATCGACTGGAATAAATGGCTCGGGCTGGCTGGGCTTTTTATGATCATCCAGGGTCGTGATGATCAGGTCTTTTGTGTGGCAGTGCATGGAGGCATTCACCCCTTCGATAGACAATATTTTCGCATGGATGTCGCTTTCGGATGAGGCCTTGTAGTACCCGAAATCTGTCTCGCTCATCGAAGGATAACAGATGTGCTCGGGCTCGAGATCTCCTTTTTGAGACCCGGTCGACGTGATGGCCATCCTTTCTTCTCCCTTCTCATCTTTCCACCGCATGACCATGTTTCCGCAATGGCTATCCTGGATGTCATACAACAAAGAGGCCCGGCCTATGGTCTGGAAGAGATGGATGAGTTCCTCGCTAGCTTTCCACTGTTTTTTAGTCATTTTGTCTGCCGGGAATTCCCCTTTTATTCCAACCTTGAGCTTTGTAATAATCCTCTCGCATTTTTACGATCAAATCAGAGGATATTTTTATAGGATTTCCCCCTACGAGGATGGATTCTCGCTGGAAACGCATCGGGAGAGTGTCTTCTTCGGCTTCCAATCCTGTTTTGAGGTTAAAAATTCTTTCCAATGAAGACACGTTGTTCGCAATTTCTTCCAATCGAGCCGTTGAAAAATTCATTCCCGTGATGCCGCTTGCCATGCGGGACCAAGGTTCGGTGGAGAATGCGAATCCAGTAAAGCGGCAAATGCCCAAACTGTCCTGAATGATGCCCAAATTTTGCATGTTACGGATAGCGATGGGCGACTGCAAGAGACTGAACCGAGGGATTTCCTTTGTCCCACCAAAAAATGCCAGGGACACAGCATATCCTCCGCGGAGGTGGCAAGCCCCTGTTGGCGAAGTCATGTACCCGAGAGCTTGAGTAAAGGAGGCCCGTGGATCATAGGCCGGGATCTCCATTTTTTTTACGGTCATGGAATATTCTGGATGATGGAATCGTTCGGCGAACCGGAAGGATCCCTCGGCCAGCAGGTTGCCCATCCCATTCCTGAAAGCGATCTGTTCAACTGTTTTTTCCAATATATTTGCGTTGCCGAAAAAGAATCCCGCTTGATCAGCCTCTCTTTTAGGGATGTGTCCCTTTTCAGACAGTTCCATGGCACACGCGAGGGTTCCTCCGAAACTGATCGTATCCAAACCCAGTTCATTGCACCTGAAATGGGCCCTGGCGATGGAAGACAAATCATATATTCCACAGTTCGGGCCTGTCATAACGATGGTCTCATACTCAGGCCCCTCTCCCTTTTTTCCATCCACCCGGGTATGACGCTGACACGCGATGGAACACCCATAACAGGCGCCGGCTCTCTCCAGGATGGTCTTGCGGAGCGTTTCCCCAGATACCCTGTTTAGATCATCATCTCTATGGGAATTGTCCTGGAAATTACGGTGGGGAAGCATTTCCATGATGTGGATGAGTTTGAGCAATCCCGAGGTGCCCAATTCTCTCAGAAGTCTTTTGGTGATAGGTGCCGATCTTAAAAGATACTGGGCTTGATCTAAACCGGACCGGAACCTAGCTTCATCCTTGATAACGTTGCCCTTTTGCCCGGAAACACGGATGGCTTTGAGTTTTTTGCTTCCGAATACAGCTCCTGATCCGCCCCGGCCATAGGCTCTGTTTTTCTCGTTCATGACACAAGCGAATCGCACCAGATTCTCCCCAGCAGGCCCGATACAGAGAATGTGTTGCCTGTTTCCTGTTTCGGGATCGGCTGTCAATCGCTCTGTTGTCTCATGGACATCTAAACCCCAAAGAGGGGATTGATGGGTGATTTGGACTTGTTCGGGAGAGATATCTATTATCACAGGTTTTGAAGCCAATCCTTTGATCACGAGCACATCGTACCCGCTGGACTTGAACGTATGGGCCCAGGAACCGCCACAATTGGTACTCCCGATTCTGCCGGTCAATGGCGACTTGAAAACCATGTGCCCTCGACATGCCGTTGGAGCTCGGGTTCCGATAAGGGGGGAAGTGGCGATGACGACCACATTTCCCGCCTCGAGAGGATCACAGAGCGGATCGATCTCATCATAGAATATTCGAGTGGCCAAACCTCTCCCTCCCAGATATTCTTCTACGATGTCCGGGCTCAAATGTCTTGAGCGAATGTCTTCTTTGGATAGATCGATTTCCAGGATTTTTCCGTTATAACCAGGGAATGATGCATCGCTCATGTTGGATAATGATTTCCCTTATGATAACATGACCAGGAATTGAGAAAAAGATTTTTATGAAATAATGGAGTCCCATCCTATGGCTATCAAAGCGTCACTCACGACTTTCGATACAACCATGATTGTGGTGAGTCTTGTCATCGGTATCGGCATATTTCGCACGCCCGCTATGGTGGCTGGAGCGACCCAAACACCCTTCCGTTTTTTTGCCGCGTGGACTCTGGGCGGATTGATAAGTTTATTGGGAGCCTTGACATTTGCTGAGATCGGCTCACGGTTTCCTCGACCAGGTGCTTACTACAAAGTCGTCGCAGAATCCTATCATTCCTCTTTGGCCTTTATGTTCAACTGGGCCGGAATACTGATAGCCAATGGGGCCGGAGCAGCGGCTGTCTCTATCATCGGGGCCGAATATCTTATTCCCATTTTGATTCCGGCCAAGTACCAAACCCAGTTTTCGATTCAGCTTGCTGCCGCGCTCCTTATCTTTTTTTTGTTCGTGATCAATTATATCGGAATTAAATCAGGAGCCTGGGCTCAAAATGTGTTGACTCTTCTGAAGATCGGAATGATTCTGTTGCTCGTTTTTGTCGCTTTTTACCATAAAGGGGAAGCGCCGAGCGATAATCTGACTCAGCCTGAACCGAAGAAACCTTTTTGGATGGCTATGGGGATCGGGCTCATTGCGGTATTTTACACTCAGGGTGGATACCAAAACACGATAAACTTCGGGGCGGATATGAAAAATGCCCGCAAAAACATGCCGCGGGCCATCCTGATCGGGATGCTGATCATCATCGTCTGTTATCTTCTGATCAATGCCGCATATTTTAAAGTGCTGGGTATCTCAGGAATAGCCGGAGCCAAACTGGTGGCTGCTGAAGTCGCAAAAGTGACATTCGGCAATTTCGGCTACCTGTTTGTATCGCTTGTCATATTTTTTTCCGCTATGGGATTTATCAATGCCACTTTCCTGCAGCTTCCCCGGGCCTATTATGCAATGGCCGAAGACAAAACTCTTCCTGCCATTTTCATGAAGGTCAATCAGAAAACCCAGGCCCAGGAATTCACCTTGGTCTTTTTTACGGCCACAGTCCTTCTTTCGATATTTTTTCTCGGAACTTTTGAGAATATCGTCAATTATGTCATGTTTATCGATGCCCTGAGTATTGCTGTGGTCGCATCGACCATATTTATCCTCAGAAGAGAGGCCAAGTCACAGAAAATTGACTACAAAGGCTACCGGGTTCCTTTTTATCCCGTTCTCCCTGCTGTTTTTGTATTATTTTTGGTGTTTGTTTCCTTGAATGTGCTTTGGAATGAAACCCGCTCAGCCTTGATGGGAGCCCTTATCTTTGTTTCAGGTTTTCCCATCTTCATGGTTATGCGCAGACTCAGGAGAGGGAAATAACAAAATTGGAGACTGGAAACGGAATGAGGAATCGGAACAAAATGATCAGCGGAGACAAAACTCGATGGATACCATAACCAAAGAAGAATTGTTGGAAAAAATAAAATATAAGGAGAGCTTTCATCTTGTCG
>Ga0307445_10001228_pt1 | contig 14488 bp, 11 predicted proteins | sample SalMarSW160330MG_FD_202147 | JGI IMG/M metagenome (GOLD analysis project Ga0307445, IMG submission 202147) | Salt marsh sediment microbial communities from the Plum Island Ecosystem LTER, Massachusetts, United States - SW1603-30 | ecosystem: Environmental > Aquatic > Marine > Intertidal zone >...
GGGATCGTCGTTGAAGCTGACGGTGTTGCCGCCGAGCGAGAACCCATCGATGTTCGCCCACATCACTTCCAGCGTGGCCAGGGGCTCGAGGAACGCTCCCCCGCTGAAGCTGCCGAAGCGGTAGCCGGTGTCGGTGCGCACACCGAGGGTCGAGGCATCGAGACTGCTGGGAAAGCCCAGCGTGCCGTTGTCATCGAGCGCGTAAAGATGCGCGTTGAACAGCGTATCGACGAAGAGGCCGCCCTTCAGATAGGTGGCATAGGCGCCGACCTGGCCGCCATTGAAGTCGAACTGGCGCACAAGGTGGTCGTAATCGAGATTAGCCTGCACGAAGCCGCCGAGCATGCCGAACACAAGCGCGTCGCCTTGGGAGAGGACATCCCGCTTGCCGAGATCGAGACCCATCTGGAAGTCCATGGTCTGAAGATTCCGGTCGAGATTGTAGTCATAGGTCCGGCCGTAGGCGCTCGTGCTCGCGGTGGCGTCGCGCTTGAGCCAATTGCCCGAGCCTCGTGCCCATACCGCCGGCGTGATATTGCCAGACGGCGCCTCGCTCAAGGACTTGCCGCCCGGATTGTAGGCAGTGGGCGCGGCGCCGCCATTGAGCAACACGCGCAAGTCGGCGGTCCGGTCGAACCAGGTGCTTGATCCCTGATGCCAGATGTCCTGCGCCGCGGTCACCAGTTGCGGCAACAAGTGCGCGTCGGCGTCGGGGAAGCTCTTCAAGCTCCAGAAACCGCTGCCCGTGGGCGTGAAGAACAGATCGTAGTCGAAGAAGCCCGTGTCGATGGGCTGATCCAGTTGGAACTCGTTGCCGGTAGGCGTGGTGCCGGTCACCGTCACCACCTTGATGCCGGCCGGATTGAAGACGCCTGGCCCCGTATTGGTGTTGTTGATCTGGACCGTGGTGACGCCGGACACGTTGCCCTGGATGGTCAACGTATCCGTGGGCGATCCAGCTCCTCCGAGGAACGTATCGAGCGTCAGAGTCGAGTTGCCGGAAGCCACAAAGTTGAGATCGGTGCCCCCGGGCGTATTGGAGATAGTGAAGCTGTCGCCCGTGGCGCCGTCAGCGAGCGCAATCAGACCCTGGTTCTCGAATCGCTCCAGGTTGATGAAGGAGGTCGTTCCCGGCGCATGCACCGTGGCTCCCTGCCCGTTGCGGAATAGGTCGTTGCCGCCCGTGCCGCTCGCATCGAAATCGCTGGTCTGCCGCGCCTCGAACACACCGCCGGCCTCGTTGATGAAGGTGTCGTCCGCGTCGAGCAGCAAGAAGCCGGTGAGATGGCCGGTATTCTGGATTTGGACGCTCCCGGAGCGAACGGAGATGGCAGGTCCCAAGCCGGACGAGATGTTGCCGGTGTTCACGATTTTAATGGCGGTTGCGCTTGTGGCATAGATGCCCGCGTGTTGGCCATAAATCGATCCGGAATTGATAATGCTGACGGGGCTATTGGAGCCATAGGCTTTCGCAAGAATAGCGAACGCGTTGCTGTGGCCGATTGCCGAGAGGGAGCCGCTGTTGTTGATCGTGATGCCGCTGTTAGCGCCATGCGTACCCGCATAGATACTGGCGGCAATGAGTCGGGAATGAGCGGCGTTGATGTTGCCGCTATTCGTGATCGAAACGCTGCTGTCATCGCCCGCGGTGAGTCCCACGATGCCGCCGGCGTAGCGGTCTGGCGAGTCCACCGAAATGTCGCCACTGTTGTTGATGGCAACGCTGCCGCCGGAGCCATATGTCTGCGCAAAAATGCCGACGGCGGCATTGTCTCCGGCAGACGCGGTTAGATCGCCGCTGTTGACGATGCTGACGGACCCGCCCGCAGTCTGGGCAAAGAGGCCCATGGCCTGAATGCCGCCCTCGGCGGCGATATTGCCGTTGTTCGCGATCGAGACTTCGCTCGTATAGCTCGACGCAAAGATGCCCGCGGCATAAGCCATGTCCGACATCGCGGCGATGTCGCCGCGATTCACGATCGAGATCGGCGCGTTGCTTACAGCCTTGGAAAAGATCCCGAAGGCGTTGTAGTCGCCGCTGCTCACGGCGATCTTCCCGGTGTTCGTGACGGTCGTGGAACTGGCACCGTACGCTTGAGACGAGACGCCGATCGCATTCTGCCCGGCATCTATCGACAGGTCGCCGCTGTTCACGATATTGATGGCGCTGTCGTCGGCCCTCGTAATCCCGGAAACGCCCGCGGCCGTCGCATCGCTGCGCGCTGTGATGTCGCCGCTGTTGTCGATGCTGGTGGGACTGTCGCTACTGTTCGTGCTCGCAGCGACACCGATGGCGTAGCTTGCTGTGCCGGTCGCCCAGATATCGCCGCTGTTCACAACATCGATAGGACTATTGGTTCCATCCGCCGTCGTGCGAATGCCGAACGCGCTGGCGCCGTCAGTGGCCATCAATGCGCCGCTCGAGTTGAGCGAGATGGAGTGGTCGGCGTTGTAGGTTCCCAGTTCGATCGCGTTACCGGCAGTATTGGTGCGCGCTTCGGTGTTCACGCAAATGATGGAGTCGTTGATGCTGAGATGACTGATGGGGGCGGGGCCCGTGCCGACATCACCGGCACACGTGAAAGCGGCGGCTGGCGTGGGCGCTGCCAAGGTCCCCATCAGCAGCGTGGAAGCGAGCGCGGTGCCGAGCAGCAGTGAGCGGCGATCGGACTTGACGGGCCGTTTCAGGACGGCGCGATGTTGGATGAAGCTAGATTGTGCGGCTTTGATGCGCTGTGCGCTACGCCGATACACGCCGCCGCCTCGTTGCGACCGACGCAATGGCCTTCCCCCTCAATCTCCCAAATTAGACCCACGCGGTAGAAATTTACGGCCTAGTCTCGATCTAGGTTGTAATTCGTTAACAAAAGGCTAACGGACGTATCGTTTTGCAGCGAAGGGGGTCGCGATACGCTCTGCCTCGCGATGCCCATCGCTTCTTGAGGTTTCATGCTAAGGAAATGCGGTTTTCGGCCTAGTGCATATCAGCAACACACCACCACGGATTGCGTGTGCATTGATCTAACGTGTCTTTTTCTCAGATCGCCCCGCATCGATGCAAGGTCCGCTTTGGGTCATTAACAGACGTCTATACCTCGCCAGCCCGCTCCTCGAGGTGGTGCACCAAGCGCTTGCCCGCGTGCGAGGGCTTCGCGGGAAGCTAGGCGGCCCGCGAGAAGCCTACTCACGATCGGGGTCGATCGCGCAGCGGCGCACTCGATCGGCGCAGTCTGACAAAGGCGTAGAAATAACTGACCCAGAGGACGACGGAGAGGCCGTAAAAGATGATGGTCCGCAACGACCACCAAGGCCAGGAGCCGGCGGAGCCGATGGCGATCGCGTTGGGGTACCAACTGAAGAGTGTGGAGCGCCACCGATTCCACATGAGGGTCACTTCCGTGTCGCGATCCTGCGCGGTCTTTGCGTCGTTGAAGACGCGCTCGCTGTTGCGCTTCAACCACCACCAGGAATCGTCGTTGATCAGTTCGAGCCCCCTGTCGGACCGGTTGCGCATGTAGATGTATTCGATGTCGGTCGTATTGCCGCGAGCGTCGGGATCGCTGCGGCGCACTTCAGTTCCTGTGATGACGCCGGTTGTCCATGTTGGACGTGCGTATTCCCATCCAAACCAGAGGGGGATACCCACCATGAGTGCAGCGACGGCCAGAACAGGACTTCCCCCTCGCCATAAGATAAAGGCGAGCAAGAAAATCGCGAACAGGACGATGTAACCGGTAGACAGCCAAGCCTGGAGCATGGCTCAAACCTCACCGCAGATGAGACTCGAAACGGTCGAGCTTGAGACGGATGAAGGTCTGCTCGTCATGTCCACGGGGAAAACTTCGCCCTGGCTCACTTAAGCCGCGACCTCGCTAAACTCCGCGGAGCAAATTGCCGGCGGCGAGCACCAAATAGCCAACAAGCAAGACGACGAAACCGCTGTGAACATGCGGAATCGCGACGTGACCATAGTGAATGACCACGGCGATCAAAGCTATAACGACCGATATGACGAACGTGACAACTCTTGGTGCTGAAAGATCGATCATTTGTCCCCTCCCCTGAGAGCCCTTAACGGCGGGCTGAAGGCCAGTCTACCTTCCCCCGCAAAATATAGCGAATACCATTGGTCTCGGTGTCATGTTCAACCTCGCATCGTCGAGGCATTAGCCCATCGACTCAACGCCGCGGTGCAAAGGACAAGTGGCCCCTCAGGGCACCATGTCTCAATTATCGCGCCCCGGTCGTCAGTTAGAGGCCAAGTTAATACGTGGCGCTATGTCCGCTTAGGGTCACTAGCGGAAGTAGAGGTGCGTCTGGGATGCGTCCGCTCTCCCCCCAACAGCAGACCTCACTCGGCTCGGTCGGCAAGTCCGTTTAGTGCCAGAAGCGGACAATCATGGCACAGCCGGACTCGGAGAAAACAAGCTATGGGCGCTTTGATCGACTAAGCCGAACCAGAGCCAAAAACGTGGCCGGCATTATGAGCAAGACAAGCGGCATCTGCACGGCCAGGCCAGAAATGATTGCGATCGCCAGAGGCTGTTGCATCTCGGCACCCTGACCGAGCGCTAACGCGAGCGGCAGCAGCGCGAGAGCTGCGGCGATGGTTGTCATCGCAATCGGACGCAGCCGGTTCTGCGCTGCAGTGACCAGCGCCCGCTCGATGGGAACACCCTCAGCCTTGAGCTGCTCGAACTCACTAAAGTAAAAGATGGCCACCTCGGTCACGATACCGATCACCATCGTCAAGCCCATCAGCGCCGTTATGTTGAGATCGATCCCCGTGAGAAACAGCCCGATGAACACGGCACTCACCGCAACGACGGGAACAAGCAAGACCTGGGACGCTATCGCGAAGTCCTCGTAGAGAAACAGCAGCAGCACGAATACCAGCGAGACGGCAGCGACGAAAACAACGGCAAGCTGCGCAAAGGCCATTTGCTGTTCCTTGTAGAGGCCGCCGAGTTCGTAATAGAGCTGTGATGGAATGAGGTTCTGATGAGCCAAGACGGCCTTGACGTCCTTCACGGTCGATCCGATGTCGCGCCCTTCAATGCGGGCCGTCACCGGAACCATGCGCTTCAAGTTGTCCCTGACGACCTGGGGCTGGCCCACAACGCGCTGGAGCGATGCCACGCGGCTCAGGAGCACCAGGTGTCCGTCTGGTGCCCGAAGCAGCATGTTCGCAATGTCCGACATGAAGCGCCGGTGGTCGACCGACGGCCAAACACGCACGTCGATAGTCTGTGGGCCCAGCTGAACGCGCGTCGCCACGTTGCCGCTCAGGAAAGAGGTGACCTGAGCGGTGATGGAGGTCGGGTCCAACCCCTCAAGAGCCGCTTTCTGGCGGTCCACTTTGATAGCCAAAGCGTCACCGGCGATCTGGATGCCGTCGTTGACGCTGACGATACCGGGTACTTTAGAAATCGCTTCGGCGACCTTGGGCGCTGTCGCCAGCAGAGCCTTTACGTCATCGCCGAAGATTTTGATTTCGACCGGCTGCGGAACCGCTGTCAAATCACCGATCAGATCCTCCATCAATTGCGCGAGTTCGACTTGTAAACCCGGAACCGATTGCGTGATCCGTTTTCGAACGTCTGTCATGACCTGATCGATGGGGCGTCGGGGCAATGACTTGAGGCGCACAAAAAAGTCCCCTTCGTTGGCCTCGGCAATGTTGCCGCTCAGCTGTGTGCCGGTTCGGCGCGAATAGGTGAGCACCTCCGGAGTGGCGCGGAGCACGTCCTCCACTCTCTTCACTAGCTCGTTCGTGTCCTTCAAGGAGGTGCCTGGGGGCGCCCTATAATCCAGCACAAAGCCGCCTTCATCCATGACAGGCATGAACCCAGAGCCGACCTGTGGATAGGCCAACGCCCCGGCGCCGATCACGGCCAAAAGAAAGGGCAGAACGAGCCAGGGCTGCCTCAGCAGCCGCGTCAACAACCACTCATACCCGCGTCCGAACCGGCTGATCCTGCTCGCTTCCTGCTCCTCCTGTTTCGTACCCAGGAGATGTTCTGACAAAAGTGGAATAACAAGCCAACTGAGCAGCAGTGAGATGGCCAAGATGCTCGCCATGGTCAGCGACAACGCCTTGAAGAAGGCACCGGTAACGCTGCTTACAAAGGCCAGTGGCAGGAAGATAATGATCGTGGCCAAAGAGGAGCCCATGAGGGGCTTCCCGAATTCGGAGACAGCGATCTTTATACGGTCCGAAACGCCCTCATCCCTCAACGTTGCAACACGCCGCACGATTTGCTCGATCAGGACGATTGCATCGTCGATGACGAGACCGATCGCCGCGGCCATGCCGCCGAGAGTCATGATGTTGAATGTCATACCTGCGGCGTAGAGAACCAGCACGGAGATGGCCAGAACAGCCGGAACAACGATGATCGCAATCACCGTAATTCTCAGACTGCGCAGGAAGATAAAGAGAACGACGGCCGATAAGGCGACACCGATCAGAATAGCGTCGCGAACACTGGCTGCCGACGCCGTGACCAACTCGCCCTGATCGTACCAGGCTCTAAGGGAAGTGCCCGGAGGTAACTTATCCTTGTGGGCATCGAGCACCCGCTCGACGTCCTTCACAATCTGGATCGTATTGCCGTCCGGCTGCTGGTAAATCTGAAGGGAAACCGCCGGCATGCCGTCTGCCGATACGATGACCCACTGCGGCGCCGGACCGCGCGCGACCTTCGCAACATCCTCCAACTCAACCTTTCCGTTTGGGCCGGAGCGAATGATGGTGCGCCGGATTTCGTCCAGCGTCGTGAGGCGGGCGTCGGTCAGGACGAGAAACAGCTTGTGCCAATCCTGCAATCGGCCCACAGCCTGCAGCACGTTCGACGCGCTCAGAGCCTTGGCTACATCGTCGATCGTAAGGCCATAGGAAACCAAATCGTCGGGGCTTACATCGACCTGAAACTCCGCGATGTCACCGCCCAGCGCGGTCACTTTGGCAACGCCATTAATCGCAGAGAGCAGCGGAATGAGATCGTATTCCGCGATGGCCCGGAGTTGCGCCTGATCGACAGTGCGGGAGGTCAGATTGTATGCCGCAACTGGGAAAACCGTCGGATCCATGCGCCGGACCAGAAAGGTAGTGTTCGGAGGCAGACTGGTCACGGTTCGTGCGACAGCGGCTTCGACGTCGAGCGTGGCGACGCGCATGTCCGTGCCCCAGGCAAAATTGACAAAAATATCTGCGCTACCGCGCGTCGAGGTTGATCTTATTTCCTGGACGCCATGAACGGAACGTACTGCGATTTCAACAGGCCGGGTTACCTGGACCACCATGTGATCGGCCGGACGATCACCTGCATCGAGCGAGATCACGACGCGGGGAAAGCTGATCTGCGGAAAGATCGCCACGGGCAGCCGAAAGGCCGCAAATCCTCCAAACAGGGCGCAAATAAGCAGCAAGAAGAGGATGGACCGGCGATGGCCAGCCGCCCAGCTGGCGAGGTTCAAGGCGACCTCTCACTCACGGACGTGCCGTCGCTTAGCTCGATGACATTCGAGATTGCGACGCGTTCACCCTCAGCAAGTCCATGCTCGACCCAGACGGTCGCACCGTTCGTTTGAGACAGCTGCACATTTTGCCGATGCGCCGTTCCTCCCTTGATCACAAAAACATACGGTTGATCGCCGTCGTAAAGCACCGCGACACGGGGAATCGTTAGGACCTTCAGCTGCTTTGTTGCCACGGTCGCCTTGACCGTTTCACCAAGAGCAAATTGCCGCGCCGCTTCTCCCGTGACCTTCACCAGCGCGTTGAGTAAGCGTGTGGATGGATCCACAAGCGCTCCGACGCTGGAAATCACAGCCGGCACAGCAGGTCTTTTGACAAAGAGCTGCTCCAGCTCGACCTTATCTCCGGGAGAGAGTTCGGCTGCATCGCTCGGCTCAATGCCCAGCTGAACCATGAGCGACGTCCGGTCGGCAAATTCGGCAACGACGGCCTTGGCCGTCACCTCGGCACCGATCTGGACCGTCAGCTTCGTGACGACTCCCGTCTCGGGCGCCTTCAACACCACCTCCTCTTGTCCGGCACCAAGCTTCTTCTGTGCCTCTAGCTGCGCGCTGGTATCGGCCAATGTCTTTTCTGCGCTAGCGACCTGATCCTTAGTTGCAAGTTGCTGCGCAAAAAGCCGCCGTACATGATCAAGCTGCTGTTGAGCATTGGTGACCGCGATTTCGAGCTGAGCGAATTGCGCTCGCGCGACAGGGCTCGGTTCGATGACCGCCACGACGCCGCCGGCTTGGACGACCTGGCCGTTATAGGCATCAAGTTTCCGCACGATGCCGTTGATCGGCGATACGACCACGAATTGGCTGTTAGGATCGGCGGCAACCGTGCCAAAGGCGGTAACGCGCTCGGTCTCCTGCTCGCGTTTGACTTCAGCTGTCTTGACCGGCAGCGGGTTTTCCGTTGCCTGGGGTTGCTGCTCGGCCTTTGCGTAAAATCTCGGGCCTGCAACTGCCAGGAGTGCAGCAACGACCGCTACGCAACCCTTGAATGCGGCCGTCATTGCCGTATCGCCCAAGGTGGGGCGAATTCGCGCGGGCCATCGGCTAGAAGCACAGCCATGTTGTTGGTTGCCTGCCAGAGCATTTGGCGCCGATCCAGAAGATCGAGCTCCTTCGCATTCAGCGAGGTTTGCATCGAGACGAAGTTGAGCGCCGGGAAGTCCCCTGCCTCAAACGCGTGACGAGAACGGGCGACCGCCTGGCGCAACTCCCCCACGGACCATTCGAAGGAAGAGATTTCCGGCTTCAGCAACCGGATCTCTGCCTGAAGCGCGCGAACATCAGAGACGGATTGATCGATGCGCGCCTGGTATTCGTCGCGCAACTGAGCGCGCGTGGCTTTCTCTGTGGCGATCTGACCGCGATTACGGTTGAAAATCGGTAGGTTCATCGTGACGCCGGGGCCAATCGCATTCACGTCTGTGTTGTCGCGCGAGCGGTTCACGCCAATGCTGATCGACGGAAACTGGGCAAGAATGGCGCGTCTGACTGTCGCTTCCTGACTTTCATAGCCAGCGCGCAGCGCAAGCAGATCGGGCCTGCGGCGAGGTAGCGACGCCAGCAAAGCATCAACATTGGTGACATTCGGCGGTAAGGGGCTGAGATCGCCAAGACGAAAGACGATTTCCGGGCGCACGCCCATCAGGGCTGCGAGTGCGATGTGATTGGCGGCGGCCTGACGCCGCGCCGCCCTGAGATCCCGGTCGGCATCCGTTAGTGCTACCAGGTCAGCGCTTACGGCAGCGAAAGTGACATCTCCCGAGGCCAGAGCCTTCTTTTCCCGGTCGTAATCCTGTCGGAACAGGGCGACATTCCGCTCCAGAAGCACTAGCCTTTCCTCGAGGAATTTTCCCTGGATGAAGAGGTCGCGCGCTTTCTGCGCGAGCTGCCAGGCCTGCCACTCGACAAAGAGAGCGGTCTGCCGGCGGCTTGCCTGCGCACCCTTGACCTCGGAGCGATGAAGGATGAGCGCCTGGATATCGTAGCTCGGCATGATGCCGTAAGCGCTCACGAGCCCGGCCATATTCTCTAGGGGCGCATCGATGCTCCAAGTGAGCTGCGGATCGGGAATCAGGTGCGCAGCGTAGAGTTTCGCGTCGGCGACCTTCACGCTTTTGACTGCTGCCTTCAGATCCGGATTGTTGAGGACCGCCAGCGACGCCGCGCCCAACATCGAGAGGACCGGTCCGCTTCCGGGCTCCTCGTAGCTGCTGCGGACAATACTTGCCTGCGGAACGCCATTGCCTGAAACATTCTTTGCCAGGTTGTCGGACGTAGGCAGCGGCAGGGGCGCATAGGATTGGCAGGCGGCAACCAATGTGCAGCTTAAAACAATCGCGATTGCGGACCGTGCCCCTGCCAATTCGTCCTCTCCGTTAGCGCCCAGCTGCTTGTGGAGTCGCAGCGGAAGACTCCAGGCTCCCAAATGACGATCTGTGTTTCGACGGTGAATCGGAACGCCCCACCTCCTTTCCAGAGGCCGCGTTCCTAAACTCCATCCTGACCCGCAGACCCGGAGCGTTATCTTCGAGGCGAAGCTCGATCTCATGGAGATCCGCCACGGCGGCAACGAGCGATAGGCCGAGTCCGTTGCCGGGCTGCGCAATGCCTCGTTCCAGCCGGTAAAACCTGCGAAAGATTTGCCCCCTCTCCTCAAGAGGGATGCCCAGCCCGCTATCCGCTACGGTAGCAACAGGTCCCGCGCCGTGATCTGCGAGCTTTACCTCAATACTGCTGCCGGCGGGCGTATGGCGGATTGCGTTGTCGAGGAGGTTCGCAAGCATCTCAGTGAGCAAGTCGCGATCACCCCAATACTGGAGGTCGGGGTCAATCTTGGCGCTCAAGACTTTGCCCTGCTCCTCCGCAACAGCAAGATAGGCATCCGCAACATTTTCGAACGTCGTGCTGAGGTTTACTCGCCGAAAGCCTGCCTCCCGTGTCCCGGCTTCAATCTGTGCAATCCTCAGCAGGGCCGAGAAGGTATCGAGGATGGTATCGGTTTCGTCGATGGCTGCGTCGATCGAGTGTTCGGTCTTTTGATCATCTCCGACGTTCGCCTTCGCTATTTCCAGCTTTTGCCGCAAGCGGCTCAGCGGCGTGCGGAGGGCATGGGCGATGTCGTTGGAGACCTGACTCAAGCTCTCCATCAGATCCCCGATACGATCGAGCATCCGGTTGAGAGTCGACGAGAGTCGATCGAGGTTGTCGTTGGTGCCGCGCAGGGGAATGCGTGAATGCAGATCACCCTCAATGATCGCCTCGGCGGTTCGTGTAATAACGTCCACTCTTTGCAGAAAGGCTCTGCTCAGGAGGATCCCGCCGGCCAGGCTTAGTATAACGAAGGCTGCCAATCCCCAGCCCAAGGCGCTTAAGAAGGCCTGCTGGATCTCTTCTATCGGATTGAGGTCGTCGGCGACCGCTAGGTGGACTCCCTGGCCCAGCAAGACCGTGCGCACACGAAGGTTTTGTTCGACAGAACCGCCCGAGGCGGGATCGGTCTCAATGTCGGTCCAGCCGACATGAGCGGGCATTGAAGGCAGATTGCCGGCGAGACGTTTGCCTTCCGCGTCTGTCACCAAGTAACTTAACGCGGGAAAGTAATCCGCTCGCTCATGGATTTCGCGAACCAGGTCCGGGAGTCCTTCGGCCACAAACTCCTCCCGCAGCAAGTCGACTTCTGCATCAATCCGGGCGGACATCTGACGCTCAAGCGAGTCCATGACTGTCCAATAGACGATGGTCCCGAGGACAATCGTCGATGCCGTAAACAGCGCAGCATACGCGACCGCGAGGCCGAAGCTTGCCATACGGAAAATTCTAGGAAGGCGCGCGAATGACATAGCCAGCCCCGCGGATGGTGTGAATTAGCGCGCGCTCGACGCCTCGATCGACCTTCGATCGGAGGCGGCTGATGTGCGTCTCCACAATTTTTGTTTTAGGATCGAAATGAAATTCCCAGACATGCTCCAGCAACATTGTGCGGGTCACGACCTGGTCGGCATTGCGCATGAGATACTCAAGCAGACGAAACTCACGCGGTTGAAGATCTATCTCCCTTGCGCCGCGCCGAACCTTTCGGCCTAACAGATCCATCTCCAGATCGGCGACCCGCAATGTGGTTTTGACCTGGGCGAGCGGCGGTCTCCTGACCAGCGCATTAAGACGCGCCATGAGTTCGGAGAAGGCGAAAGGCTTGGTTAGATAGTCATCACCGCCGGCGTCGAGCCCTTCCACGCGATCGTCTATGCCACCCCGTGCCGTCAGGAACAGTACAGGCGTCTGACGCCCCGCCTCACGAAGAGTCTTCACGATAACGAGCCCGTCGAATCCGGGAAGCATGCGATCGACAACTAGGGCGTCGTAGCCACCGGTCAGAGCAAGACGCAGGCCGTCGCGTCCCTCGGCGCTATGGTCCGCGCCATGGCCGCCCGCCTTCAGCCGATTGACCACATAGGCGGCGGTTTCCGCATCATCTTCGATCAGAAGAACGCGCATACCAGACCGAGGCTCCGGATTTCCCTACCGAAGGGCGGCAACGCCCTAAGCCGAGCCATTGTCCACCGAAAGCACGGCTTGGACCAGCAAGCGAAGCCCAGTTTACCAATTTGTATATTTGCGGAAATGCGGTCTGCGTGATCGAGGCGCATTGTCGGGCTTTGTTGCAACCGCGAAGAGATCGCGCCGCGACCCCCATGAAGGAGCACTCAGAATGCGCGTCGAATATGCCCTTTACTGCCTGGCGATCCCCGGAATCGTGTCGCTTGCGTCAAGCGCCGTTGCTTACACGGGCCAGGATTTCGCCGGAAAAGCCAAGATCAACATCGAGCAAGCCCGCTCGATCGCGCTGAAGGCGCGGCCCGGAACAATCACGGACGAGGAGCTGGAAAAAGAGAAAGGCGGCAGCGGCCTTCGCTACTCCTTCGACGTAAAGAGTGGCAATGCGACCTACGAAGTCGGCGTCGACGCCCGGGACGGCAAAATCCTCGAAAACGACAAGGAAGGCCCCAATCCCGACTAGGCCGTCTTTCTCCGCAGCGAGCTTAAGGCTCAATCCTAATCCTAGGGCTCCAAACGCGTGAATCGCCTTTGTCGGCGGTTGAACGCTTGGAAGACGTGAGGGCTTATGACGCCGTCAGCCACGGACTACGCCACGAAGGTTCCGGAAGTCACCCTCGGCTTCTGGATCATCAAAATACTTGCGACGACCCTCGGCGAGACCGGAGGGGACACGATCACCATGACCATGAATTTCGGCTATCTGGAGGGCACAGCAATCTTCCTCGTTGCCTTGGTCGTTCTGGTTGCGCTCCAGATAGCGGCCAAGAAGTTCCATCCCTTCCTCTATTGGGCAACGATCGTAGCCTCGACGACTGTAGGCACGACGATGGCCGATTTCGCCGACCGGTCGCTCGGCATCGGTTATGCCGGGGGCTCACTTATCCTGCTTGCCTCGGTCATGGCGGTGCTTGCCCTATGGTACCGGTCGGAAGGATCCGTTTCGGTGGAGACGGTCAGCACGCCGAGGGTTGAAGCCTTCTATTGGGCGACGATTACGCTTTCCCAGACGTTGGGGACCGCGCTTGGCGACTGGGTCGCGGATGCCGGCCTTGGCTATGAAGGCGGAGCACTCCTGTTCGGCGCTGCGCTTGCCGTCGTGGCGGCTGCCTATTTCCGGACGAACATCTCACGCGTGTTGCTGTTCTGGGCCGCGTTCATTCTGACCCGGCCTCTTGGGGCCACGGTGGGCGATTTCCTTGACAAGCCCTTGAACCATGGCGGGCTGGCACTGAGCCGGCCGATCGCCTCCGCAGCACTCGCCGCTCTGATCATCGCGCTGATTGTCATACTGCCGCAAAGGGCGGGCAATCATCCGCAGACAAGAGAAGCATGCTCGTAGGTTCCAATTGGAATGCGGTGCCGACGACTGCTAAAGGTCATTAGCGCACATTAGAGCGCAAAGGTGGTTAGAGGCGCTCGTTTACGCAGGCGCGCTGCTAATCAACCACATCGCACCGGGCAGGCGCACGCTCGCACCGTCCGAATAGGGCTCCAGCGCCTCGCGGAGGGAGGCGACGACGGCCGAGACGACCTCTGCCGGCTGGTTGCGCAGCCAACTGTTCACGGCGCCGATTTGGGTTGACTGAACCCACGGCCTCTTCCAGCCCGCGGCCGGCAGCGATGTCGAGGTCCATGTCGAGTTTTTCAAGGCTCGGCGGCGCCCAGCCTGCCGCAGTGAGAACCTCGGTGACGTGCTCGGGATCAGCGAAGGCGAACATCCCGGGAGCATTCAGGACGGGCTTCGGCCGCGGCGGCAAGTGCTGCGCGGCTGCTGTTATCGGCACCTCCATCCATGGGTTTTCGACCGGCGTGCGCCAGCACACGAGCGTCATGCGCGCGTGCGGAGCGGCGCCGCGCCGCATATTCGTGAATGCCGCCACCCTATCCGAAGAACATCACGCCGAAGGCCGAGCTCAACAAATCGTATTCGTCCAGCGGGGCCGTGGCGGGATCGGCCCGCCGCCAATCGATATTGGCGATGCCGGCGGCGCTCGCGCGCCTCTCACCCTCAGCCAGCATCGGCCCAGAGATATCCAACCCCGTCACGCGGCCGGAGGGACCGACGGCGCGCGCAAATTCCAGCGTGGGCGCTCCACAGCCACAGCCGATATCCACCACCCGTTCGCCGGCGCGCGGCGCGGCAAAGGCGAGTAAGGCGTCCGTCACCGGCGTGAGCGTGATGTCGGTGTGCTCCTGTCGAGCCACCCAGGTGTCGCCGCCCTTCCCGTTCCAGAAGGCAAGCATGTCGGCGTTGATCTCTTCGGGGGCGGCCATGCGAGTCTTTCTGCTGCGCAGGTGCGCACGTTGCAGTATTGCCGAGTGGGCCGCAAGCGGCCGAGGGCGATGCTATCTGACCGGCTTTCCCCATGACCGGCCTATCTGATGCTCAAAC
>Ga0307445_10001229_pt1 | contig 14480 bp, 16 predicted proteins | sample SalMarSW160330MG_FD_202147 | JGI IMG/M metagenome (GOLD analysis project Ga0307445, IMG submission 202147) | Salt marsh sediment microbial communities from the Plum Island Ecosystem LTER, Massachusetts, United States - SW1603-30 | ecosystem: Environmental > Aquatic > Marine > Intertidal zone >...
TAAGGGTGAGGAACCTTTTGAGCTTACAAAAAAATTTGTAGACTTAACCCCAGGTGCTTTTCCCGGTTATTCTCTGCTATCTGCATTCGGAAGGGCAGCACCAATCAATTTGGAATACCAGGAATTAAACAGGGTGATTCCATTTCCTTTTCACTTTATTAGTAACAATCATGCAATGAATGTGAAACCGATTAACTATTCCTGGCCTGAATTTTATTCACATATTATCGATCTCGGTGAACACACATTTTCCTGGAGTGCAATAATGAAGCGTTTGGTAGCTACAAAAGCATTTATACCGAGATGGATGAATGTTGTGCGTGCAATTTCAGAAGAAGGTTTCGGCAGAGTTTCATATAACAAAAAAATACTGGAACAACTTAATTCAGACACTAAATTCCGCGACTATTTTGAACAGGAAACAACCGAGCTTCCACAATTCTATATGAATCTTATAAAAGAAGAATTAGGTCCGTTATGGAACTGGCTTCCTGAAGGTGCAATTTTTCATGATCAGAACGCTTATCTAAACTCAGTTGAAAAACGAATTGCAGTTTAGGAGAATATTTTATTTAAGGAAAGAAAAATGAATATACTTTTAGTTTACCCGATGTATCCTGATACTTTCTGGAGTTTCAAGCACGCTCTGAAATTCGTATCAAAGAAAGCAAGCTTCCCACCTTTAGGATTACTGACTGTCGCTGCAATGCTGCCGGAAGATTGGGATAAAAAATTAATTGATATGAATGCAACTAAGTTAGAAAATGAAGATATACTTAAAGCTGACTATGTTTTCATCAGTGCCATGTCGGTTCAAAGCGAATCTGCAAATGAAGTAATTCAAAGGTGTAAGAATTTAAACACAAAAACTGTAGCCGGCGGGCCTTTATTTACAAGTAATTCAGAGAATTACGAAAACGTCGATCATCTGGTTCTTAATGAAGCTGAAATTACCCTACCACAGTTTTTAAATGACCTGGAAAAAGGAATTCCAAAACACAAATACTCTTCGGATGAATGGGCTGATATTACAACCACTCCATTGCCTCGATGGGATATTGTTCCGATAAAAAATTACACATCAATGAATCTCCAATACTCACGTGGCTGTCCTTTCGATTGTGACTTTTGTGATATCACCGTTCTTTATGGAAGAAAACCGCGCACAAAAACCAAGGAACAGGTTATAAATGAATTGGATGTACTATACTTTACCGGCTGGCGCGGACCTGTATTTTTTGTTGATGATAATTTCATCGGCAATAAAGGAAAACTGAAAAGAGAAATTCTTCCTGCTATTGTTGAGTGGATGGAGGAAAAGAAAAATCCTTTTTACCTGAATACAGAAGCATCAATTAATCTTGCTGATGATGAAGAACTTATGCAGCTTATGGTTAAGGCAGGATTTGAGGCTGTATTTATCGGGATCGAAACTCCAAACGATGAAAGCCTGATTGAGTGCAATAAACCCCAGAACAGGAACCGTGATTTAATATCAAGCATAAAGAAAATACAGCAATTCGGACTTGAAGTTCAGGGGGGATTTATTGTCGGATTTGATAATGACCCGCCATCAATTTTTGAAAAGCTGACAAACTTCATACAGGAAAGCGGGATAGTAACCGCAATGGTTGGTTTATTAAATGCACCGAGAGGAACAAAGCTTCAAAAAAGATTAGAGGACGAAGGAAGAATGCTGAAAGATTTTACAGGCAACAACACTGACTTTTCAATCAATTTCATCCCGCGGATGGATACAAATGCTCTGCTCGATGGATATCAGAAAATCCTGAATAAAATTTACTCGCCAAAATATTTTTATGAACGAGTTATGCGGTTTATGAAAACGTTTGAACCGAAGAAGAAAAAAGTATTTCATCTTAATCCGAATTATATTCTTGCTCTATTCAGGTCAATTATTAAACTGGGCGTTATCGGTGAGGAAAGAATATATTACTGGAAATTATTCTTCTGGTCTCTTTTCAGAAAACCACAACTGTTTTCTTTAGCAATCCTGTTTACGATTTATGGTTTTCATTTCAAGAAAATATCCGGTGGGTTAAATTAAGTTCATCATATTGATATATACGATTGCTATTTGTTTTTTCGTAATGATGCTGTTTTTATAAAAAGATATATGTAAAAAAAATTAGATTGTTCATAAGTATTTGGAAAACATGATATACCGGGTAGAGACTAATCTTCAAAAGTATTCCACTCTACAATCATAGATACTTATCACAACAGTAGTGCATAGATGATAATGCATATATGAATGCGAAAATCACTCTTACAATTGAAAAAGGGTTTAAGAAAATAGCCAAACAAGGAGGCACTTAAGTGGAAGAACAAAATGTAATAGTTGGGGAATTTGAAGATGAGTTGTACGCTGAAATTGCCAGAAGAGATCTTGAAGCCGCAGGAATTAACGCAAACATACTCAAAGGCAACGGAAGTGTGTTTATACTATTCTCGGAAAAGGATAAAGCACTACGGCTTGTAATCCCAGGTACACAAATAGAAAAAGCAAAACAAATACTGGCAAGAAAATTTTATTAATTAAGTAAGTTTCCATTGAGATGAAAAGTCGTTTTATAAATATCATATCCCTAATTCTTTTATTTACAGTATTGAATGATGCTTCACTAAATAAAGAAAAAACTCCTGTATTATCGAATTCATACTTCCCTGTTAATAACAGTATAGAATTGATTTATAACTCCTCATTTGGTGAATGTATTACAACTTATACTCAGGATGGTGGATTAACTATCAGTTCGAGTGAAGCTGATGATTTTGAGTATAGACAAGCTATGAGTATAAAAGAAGATGGCATTTATGTAATAGAAACATACCAGTTTATAAAAATATTTTTATTCATTAATAAAGAAGCAACGTCCACGTATGGAAAACCGTTGTTACGATTTCCCCTCCCTCTATTACCAGGTCTGGAGTGGGAATGCGAAGGAGATGAATATTCAGACGGTGATACGAGTGAAGTAAAGGTTACCGGTAAAGTTATTGGTAAGGAGTTTGTTAAGACGGATGCCGGAAGTTTCGAAACAATCAGGATAGAATCTCTGGTTGAAGGCTCTTCCGATCTTAAAAACAGAGTAACCGAATGGTATGCAGAAGGGGTTGGACTAATAAAAATAAAAGCAATTATTGAAGGCGGTGGAATAATGGGATTTGCGAGGGATATTCTGGGATATGGAACAATTGAATTTGAATTGAAAGAAATTAGAAATCAATAAACTAAAGCAAAATTTTAATCCGCGAATAACTTAACCCCTGATCAACTGATAAATAAACTAACCTAAATGATGTAGTCCACTTTTCATCCTTTTGCCGTATTGTGCAAAATGATATTTCTATATATCATCATATAAGGATATTACCATCAATTAAGTAATAAAGAGAAGATTAGAGTAGTAATCTAGCTATTCCAAAATGGACAGAGCAGGTAATTTTTAATTGTTAAAGAAATGAATTAAATGCCGAAAATAGTTTTACAGAAGTCCTCTATTGAAAACAAGCAGGCCGAAATCATCATGGAAGAATCTCCGGAAATTGTTCCCGATTCAATTTTTAAAAAATTCTTTTTAGAAGTAGCCTCGCTTGCAATTTTTACTTTACGCTTTTTCAAAGAAGTAATTAAACCGCCGTATGAGTTTAATGAACTGATGAAACAATCCTTTCTGATTGGCTACAAATCCCTTCCTTTGGTAGCTATTACAGGATTTATAATTGGACTTGTGTTAACTATTCAATCAAGACCTACTCTGGCAAAGTTTGGATCTGAATCGTTGTTACCTGCTATGGTAGCCGTTTCAATTATACGAGAAATAGGACCTGTAATAACTGCGCTGATCTTTGCCGGAAAAGTCGGATCAGGTATTGGAGCCGAGCTGGGATCAATGAATGTTACCGAACAAATTGATGCGATGCAGGTTTCGGATAATAACCCATTCAAATATCTTGTTGTCACAAGAATCCTTTCTGCAACACTCATGCTCCCATTATTAGTAATTCTTGCTGATGGTGTTGGTTTAATAGGATCATTTGTCGGTGTTAACATAAAAGGAGATGTAAGTATTTATTTGTTTTTTTCTCAGATATTTCAAAGTCTCGAATTTAGTGATCTGTTCCCTGCGGTTATCAAAACTTTTTTCTTCGGGTTTGCAATCGGGCTTATCGGAACTTATAAAGGATATTATTCAAATAAAGGTACCGAGGGTGTCGGGAAAGCGGCAAACTCAGCTGTAGTGTTGGGATCACTGATGGTTTTTATAATAGATATGATAGCGGTGCAAATTACCAGTGTGCTTCAAAACTAAATTGAATAGTTAGAAAAATGACAGAGAATGCAATTGATATAGAAGTTAAAAACGAAACTGAATATAAGAAACACGGTAATGTCGTAATTAAGATGGAACATCTTAAAAAGTCATTTGGAAATAATCACGTGCTGCGGGATATAAATCTGGAGATTAATAAAGGAGAAAACCTTGCAATACTCGGACAATCCGGAACCGGTAAATCAGTGCTTATTAAATGTATTGTTGGATTAGTTGAGATTGATGATGGTAAGCTTTTTATTCTTGGCAAGAATATATCTGAGCTGAATGATAAAGAACTGATTGAGACACAAAAAAAAATAGGTTTCCTTTTTCAAAGCGGTGCTCTCTATGATTCAATGACAGTCAGAGAAAATCTTGAATTCCCGCTCAGAAAACAGTTGCGTTTAATACCGAAGGATAAATTAGATTCAATGGTCAAAGAAGCATTGCACGATGTAGGGCTTGATAAAGCAATAGATAAAACACCCTCAGAGCTTTCCGGCGGTATGCGTAAGCGGTTAGGTTTAGCCAGAACTTTGATTTTAAAACCCGAGATAATGCTTTACGATGAACCTACAACCGGGTTGGATCCTATAACTTCAAAGGAAATAAGTAATCTAATTCTTGAAGTACAGAGAAAATATGATACAACTTCCATTATTATTACTCATGATATTGAATGTACCAAGCTAACAGCTGATAGAATTATTGTAATAAAAGATGGAATCTGTGCTGCAGAAGGAACATTTAACGACCTTGAGAAATCCACAGACCCATGGGTAAGATCATTTTTTGAATAGTACGGAAGACAATTAAACAGGAGTAGATCAAATGAAAAAAAAGATAAATCATAAAGTCAGACTAGGAATATTTATTTCGCTTGGAATAGCTGTGTTCATTTTTGCAATCTACTTTATTGGTGAGAAGCAGCAATTATTCAGAAGCACCTTTCGTCTTAGTGGAGTATTTAAAGATGTAGCGGGACTTCAGGTTGGTAACAATGTAAGGTTATCAGGTATAAATGTTGGGACAATAGATAATATCACTATAATCAGTGATACCTCCGTGAGAGTAGTATTATTTGTTGATGAAAACACCAGGCAGTTTATTAAGAAGGATGCAGTTGCTAGTATTGGCTCGGAAGGGCTTATGGGCAATAAGGTTTTAGTTCTTAGTCCCGGAACAGGCGGGAAAAAGATTATTGAAAATGACGATGTTATAGCAACATCTCAACCAATTGATATAGACGACATTATGAAATCCTTAAAAACTACCATTGATAATACAGCTAACATCACAGGTAATTTGGCTAAGATTTCAACCAGTGTAGAATCGGGAAAAGGAACTATTGGAGGGTTAATGATGGATAAAGTGTGGAGACGGGATATTGAATCTACTATTATTAATTTAAAAGAAGGTTCAGATGGATTTAAAGTAGTTATGGATAAAGCAGGTGAGTTAGACAGTATTCTAATTGCCATAAAATCTACAATCCGTTATACATCCAATATCACCTCTGATTTAGCGACAATTACTAACAGCTTACAATCAGGAGAAGGAACAATAGGTAGGCTGTTAATGAATACATCAGCAGCAGAAAATTTTGATTCTACTATGTTCTATATGAAAGAAAGTTCTACTGCGCTTAAACTACTTTTAGAGAAAGCACAAGGCAGCTGGCTACTGGGAGGTTTTTAATTAAGAATTAAACATAGAACTATTAAGTAGAAAATATTAACATCTGCGAAGCGCCCATCCGAATAAGTACTAAGTAAACTAACCTAAAAGATGTAGTCCCTTTTTCATCCTTTCGCTCGATTGCGCTGCCGCATAGCTTTTCATAGATTCATATAGTATTGAAACATTAAAATTTAAAGGTTAATCATCATGTTATACACAATCGCAGTTGTTCTAGTAATTTTGTGGGTACTTGGATTGCTCACCTCCTACACTATGGGAGGCATTATTCACCTTCTTTTGGTCATTGCAATTATAATGATCTTAGTTAATTTAATTCGTGGACGTCGTGCAATCTGAAAATCTTCAAGGGCTAAAAAATATTTAGCAAGCTGAAATCATAATTGAGAGTAAACTTTAAATTTTTCCAGCGTTTTTTAATTAGAGCCGAAAGAATAGTCACATAAATTTATGACAGAGCAAATTAATTCTTCTCGTGGGATGCGTATACTCATTAGTGTTGCAGCACTTGTAATAATCATTGCAGGAGTTAATCTAGCGCAGTCTGTTGTAGTCCTGTTCCTTGTCTCTTTTTTCCTTGCACTGCTTGGAACCCCGCCAGTACTCTGGTTGAAGGGAAAACATATTCCATCTGGAGTCGCAGTTTTAATTGTTATGGCTGGTATGGTTGTTATTCTCCTTCTTATTGGCGTACAGATCGGTGCTTCCTTTAGCAGCTTTTCAGATAACCTGCCATTATTACAATCACAAATTCGGGAACAAGTAGTGGGACTTATTGTAATTTTGAAAAGCAAGGGCATTGTTGTCCAGGAGAATTTTTTCCTTGAATATGTTAATCCAGAAGCAATAATGAAACTTACTGCAGATTTATTAACGGGATTGAGTTCTGTCCTCTCCGATCTTGTTTTAATTCTGCTAACTGTAACATTTATCTTGCTTGAAGTTTCAAGCTTTCCTAAGAAACTTCGTGTTGTACTTGGCGAACCAGAACTAAAATTTCCTAAGTTCAAAAAGTTCGCTAATGATATGAAGCATTATATGATATTTAAAACTATAATTAGTTTAGCTACAGGCATTTTAATAGCGTTTTGGTTGTACATTCTTGGTGTTGATTACCCAATACTTTGGGGTTTCCTGGCTTTTCTACTCAACTACATTCCTAATATAGGATCTATTATTGCTGCCATTCCAGCAGTAATTTTAGCTGTTATTCAGTTGGGATTTGGAAGCGCAGTGCTTGTGGCAGTCGGATATTTTGCGGTCAATTTTGTTATAGGTAATATTATTGAACCACGTCTGATGGGCAGGAAACTTAGGCTCTCTACGTTAGTCGTCTTTCTCTCGCTTATTTTTTGGGGAGGCTTGCTTGGATTGGTAGGGGCAATTCTTTCTATACCATTGACGATGACATTGAAATTTGCATTTGAAAGCAATGAGAGAACAAAGTGGATCGCTGTGCTGCTTGGATCAGAAAAGATGGATGAGTCACGAAACTGAATGAGGAGATATAAGGATATAAGACAGTTTAAAAAAGTGAGGAATAAAATGACCTAAAAGGCTTAATCCTTTTTTCATCCCTTCGTCCGATTGATATTGCTACTTGAATCATTGTATTCTTTAGTGCAAATAAATAAAAACATATCGAATAGAAATTTTATTATAAATGTAAAGGAAAAACACATGAAAAAAATTACTTCATTCAATTGGGTGTTTACTGTATTGCTGATTCTTTCAGTTGTAGCATATTTTGGTTGTGAGAAGAAATCAGAGGAAAGCAGCAATAAGGATAATGCAAAAATAGAAACACCGGATATTACTGGTAAATGGACCGGCATATTTGATGGAAAGACAACAGTTCTGGACATAACCGAACAGACTGACAGCACCTTCTCCGGGAAAATAAACATCAGTTACAGGCAGGCAATTAATCAGGAAGTAAAGGGAACCTTCAGCCCTACAACTCTTAAAATGTCAATGACAGATCAATTGCATAGCCGCTTTCAGGGAGAATACAGCGGAAGTTTATCAAAAGATTCTGAAAACTTTTCTGGAACTTTTGCGTTGAATCTTGACGGTTCAAAATATTCATTTAACCTAAACAAAAACAAAGGAAGCTAACGATGAAAAAACTAATTTTATTACTTGTCATTCCCCTAATGATGTTGGTAACATCCTGTAACTCAGAGAATGACCCGATTACTCCCACTCCTACGGGCGGTATATATCTAACATCAATCCCAGCCGGCGCGGCGATATGGATAGATGGTTCGAACACTTACAACATAACGCCAGACACTACTGTTAATGTTAATGAAGGCGTGCGAAGTGTAACACTAAAGTTGCAAGATTTTAATGATACCACTTTCACCATAAGTATAACCGGGGGGCAGACAAGTGTAGTCACAAATATCGTGCTCATCTCAAATATCAGCACTACATTGTATAATCCTGTGAGAATTTATGAGACATATGGCACATCGATATCAGAGCCAAGCGGACTAGATCTTTCAAGCGGAATGGCTTATGCGGTTTCTTCTCCGGAAGCTAACCTTGTCGATATTTATTTTTATAGTGATGCCGCAGGATTCTCATATTTAATTCAGAGCGCTGATCTTTATCCAGGGCTTATTAGGAGAACGGACTTCTTCGTAAGTTCCAACACCAATCTTTTTGATGAGGTGGATTCACCTTTGAGAACTAATGCCTGGACAAACAAAATTAACGACACAGAAAATCATTATGTATTTCTTTATGATCATGATGGTCATTACTCAAAGATGAAAATAGTTAACAGGGGTGGTGGTGGTGGTCCGGGAGATCCTTCCTGGGTTGATATTCAATGGTACTATAATGATATAACTCTGGATAAGCGGTTTTAATTTTTAAGTATTCAGGGCGGTAGCCATTACAATTTCTTTAGTGTTCCTCGTCTTATGATGGGGAACATTTATTTTAAAGTAATACGACTTTCAGGAAAGTAAGATTCTTTTTTAATCAAGGAACAATGCTCTATCCAACAAAACCATAAATCAAAATTGAGAACATTAACGAGACAATATTCAACCAATAATTCAAACCAAGGAGTTAATCCCCTTTTCATCCCTTTGGTCTATTTATTCGTAACCGATAATTAAATAGCTTCAATTAGGTTAGTTGAGGTATTAATGCTTTTAATAAAGTTTTGAATAAAAGATACCTGCAACTAATAAGTGGTTGTAAAAGAATTAATCAATTTCTGAAAGGAGCTACAATGAAAGTGCTAATAACCTTAGGATCTTTCTTGCTGATGTTTATGTTGGCTATCCCGGTAAGTGCGAATGGGAAAGACGATCTTAAACAATATTTTAGCAAGGCAGCAGACAAAGTGAAGACAACAGAAAATGCAGACGAGAAACGTGAAATTCTCAACGAATCATTTAATAATATGTCAAAAGCCCTGGACAAGGTTTTAAGTTCCGGCTTGATTTCGGAAAGTGATCGTGTCGGAATTGAGAAGTACAAAGCTACTCTGCAAGAGAAACAAAATGAGCTTGAAGGCAGCAATGGCTATGAGCGCGTGCAGGATAGGCAACTTAATTCTTTCGCTAATTACGTTGTGCAGGATATGGAGCAGGCAGACAGTACCATAACCATAAGTGTTATTGCATTGCTTTTAATTATTATCATTGTGATACTGTTAGTATAATAATTTTCTATGTGCCGTCATTCTGAACTTTGATTTGAGAAAACTTATTAGCTGCTCTTTCACGAGCCACGTATGCTCGATAATTTTCGTATGCTTTGGTTCTACATTGCTCGTTATTTTTCTAATCTCGTGTAGTGCAGGCGTACCCGTTCAACAGGAGTCCCGGAGAGTTGAGAATGATACGGTTGTGGTACGATACTCAATCTTATTTATAATCCACGGTGATGGCGACTATCTTTATCACGACACATCCGGGAATCAACGCATTGCAGATGAGGAAGTTCTTGAAAGGGCAAAAAGAGTTGCCGAGGAAAATCTATCAGCTGAGGTATTCATATTCCATCAAAAACCCAGAAGTCATTTTCTACTCTTTTTCCCTCTTCGTGATGGAGAATTCTATTATTACCAAAACGGACAACTCATAGCAAATGAATTGTATTGGCGTGATCAGGATCTATCAAATTTTGATATTGAAGTGGAGTTCTATAACCAATTCCGTGCTGAGAGTAAACCCGATAGAGTGAAAATGTTCCTTTACTTTGGTCACGAAATTCCAGAGTTTGGCGGTGTTGGCTACGATGCATCGTATCCGGACCGGACCTTTACTGTTCATGATCTTGCAAACGGAATGAAAGCCTTCACAAGCGACTCAACAAAATTTGATCTTTTGGTACTTTCAACTTGCTATGGTGGTACACCTTACACTATCAGTATGCTTGGACCTTATGCCCGGACCATAATTGCTTCTCCTGACAATCTTCATTTATCATACTTTGATCTCAATTATCTGGAAAACCTGAACCTCGGTTTGCAGGATGGTGATGTACCAGCTTTTGCAAATAGATTTGCTCACCAATCGTTTGAGCGGCTGACAGGGTATATCCAAACTGCAGTAAGTGTTACCGTGTACGATGTTGACAGCGTTCAGGAATACTTGGAGTCAGTCTCCACCACTTATGAGAACACATTGGACACTTTAAATGAAAAGACACAGGCATTCCTGGCAACAATCGAACACTGTGATTGTGCGGATATTCCTGCGTACGTACTACCAACGATGAACAACGGAGTAAATGTATTTTACAGACCAGCATTATTCGGGAGATCAAAAAACAAACTGAACCATTCAGGATGGGAATGTTGGAAAAATTAGGGCTAATGCTTTGTAGCTTTTCAAAAAACTTAAAAAGTTAATAATGAGATAAGTTGTCTTATTATAGCTAATAAATGAGTAGAAAAACATACGCCCCATATAAAATATCAACTTATAATCTGAATAAACTCTTTTTATTTGTTATTCCCCCAAAAGATGTAGTTCCTTTTTCATCCCTTTGGTCTATTGCTGAGCCATAAGTTTCTTCATATCATTGCTATGCATCATAGTTCTCTCCCTCCCAGCTGTAAACTTCATTTTCAATAATTTACAGCTGGGAATTTTTTTTGAAACAGTAGCAATTAAATGAAAGAGATTTAGCTATATAAAAAATGAAATGGTGTAACATCAATTTTTCAATTCTAATGCTATTTATATCTCATCTTGAATAATAACCGATAAAATCACCTAAAAGGTTTAATCCTTTTTTCATCCCTTCGCCCGATTGATTCAACTCACATCCTTAGCTAGCTTTATCAGAGAAGTAGAATCAATTGAGAAATTGGAAAATTAAATGAAAGGAATTTATTATGTCAAGTGTTAAAGGTTTTCTTATCGGTTTTTTAGCTGGTGGTACTGTCGGGGCAATAGTTGCATTATTAACTACTCCCAAAAGCGGTAGAGAACTCATAGGAGATATAAAACAAAAGTCCGGGGAATATTTAGATGAAGCTGATAAATATATTGAAGAGACGAAAAAGAAAGCCGGTGAACTGTTCAATGAAGGCAAAAGAAAATACACGATGATTTTGAATGATGTAAAATCAAAACCTGAAGAGATTCTAAAAGATTCTGAAAAAGTCTATAACGATGCAAAAGTGAAAACAAAAGAAGTCCTAAATTCTGGGAAGGAAAAAATTAAATCAGAAACTGAAAGATTGAAATCTTCAGTAGAAGCCGGGATAGAGACGTATAAAAAAGAAGCTAAAAATTAATAGTTTATCAAAATGGACACAATAGAAATTTTAACCGTTATATTACTAATATCAGCATCAGCTCTTAGTCTTGCACTGATTTACTTTGTATATAAGTTTGTTAAATCAGTGCGTTCCATTGGTACCGCCATAAAGGCACTATCAGACAAACTTACCCCGATTTTAAAATCAACTTTTGTTTTCTTAGAAAAACTAACTCGTATTACTGATGAAGTTGAATCTCAGCTTCAAATATCTAAATCAGTAGTTAGCGACATCAGAGATCACACTGATAAAATTTTGAATGTAGAAACTAAAATTCGAAATGGTATTTCAGACGCTGCAGTTCCTTTGCTAAATAATTTTCGAGCAATACGTAAAGGCATTGGCTCATTCTGGAAGACCTTAAAAAGTAAATAGAAGAAATAATTTAGATGAATAAAAAGAAAGATTAAAATGAGGTTGTTTAATAAAGCAAGGAATCCCAATCAAAATAAAAAAGGAGTTATATTATGCGTTATTTTTTTGTATTAATCGCAGCGGTTTTTTTGTGGAGTGTTTCAAGCACTTCGAATGCACAAGTAAGTGTTAATTTTAATCTGGATAGTCAACCAGCTTGGGGTCCAACTGGTTATGACTATGTTGAATATTATTACTTGCCTGATATCGAAACCTATTACGATGTCCCCCAGCATCGTTATTACTTTAATAACAGGGGGCAGTGGCTTTACAGCTCAACTTTGCCATCGCGATATAGAAATTATAACTTTTATAATTCTTATAAAGTAGTAGTAAATGAACGTGAACCGTGGCTAAATGACAAAATCTATAGAGCTAAATATTCATCATATAAGGGTCGTCACGATCAGCAAGTAATAAGGGATAGCAAGGATTCAAAATACTTTCAGAACAAATATCATTCCCAGCATCAAAATTGGCTTAAGCAGCAAAACCATGATAACGGTAAGCACAAAGGATGGTATAAAGAAAATGAAAGTAAGGGTAATCAGCAAAATAGCAAGGATAAAAAATAATCGGGATTTATAAAGACCGAGGAAAAATGTACGGTGATAAATGGATACAAAAAAAATATTCTTATTTGACAAATTAAGGAAGGATTAAAACCATGAATGCTAAAACAATAGGTATCATCATTATGGTAATTGGTTTGGTGATGACTCTGTATACCGGATTTAATTATGTAACAAGAGAAAAAGTGGCGGATATTGGGGGCATTGAGATTATTGCGGATAAAGATAATACGGTGAGTTGGGGCCCATTTGTTGGTATAGGAGTAATTGTAATCGGTGGAGTTGTTTTATTAACCGGTAGAAAAAACAGTTCGGGTTAAATTAAACTGATGTGATCATCTCAATCAGTAGATGTAGTTCTCTTTTCATCCCTTTGACCGATTGATCATCTTCACATCTCCAGCTTTATCTGGTTTTGTTTTTTATTTCCTTTAAACTTTTAATTTGAATCAGTTTTTATACTGTTGAATATTTAAGCAATTGTCAGGTTGTAGGTAATTCATTCTTCTGTGGAATATTTTATTGAATTCTTTTGACCGTTTATATCAAACATCTTCACTATACCACCAGTATCTTTAATCTTTGCAGTCAATGGGTCAATATTATAGAGACCATTTAGTAATGTGGTTGACCTGTCAAATATTTCAGTTGCACTATTTACTATTTCCTTATCAACTTTAGCTTCTTCCATTTCAACAATTAACATTTGAGTTCTGGCATGAGAATCCTGAACAATATCCTGAACCGTTCGAACGGTTGTCTGGAACAGTTCTACTTTTTCATCGACCATCTTTTTATATCTTACCCGATCAAAAAGGAATAATCCGACAGGCACCAGCAGGCTTAACGGTACTAGTACAAGCAATTTTGACTGCTCCAGCAGATTAAAATAGTCAACAACAGGGCGGATGTCGAGGATGAGATTTAAAAAGATGATTGTGAAGAAGATAATTGAAAAGAACACAGTTGAAGGTGAAACAATATCTTTAACTTTCATAATTCCCTCCATTGATATGTTTGATGTTTCCTCCATAATAATTAAATCTCCCGTAATTTATTAGTTGACGAAGTTTATTTATCACTGATAGCATAATTTAATTCCCTTAGCAGGAGGTATTCATAGAAATAATAATTCAGTTGACAGTAAAAAATAAAAACTAGTTTTCAAAAAAGCTTGCCTATCACTACACAAAATATAATTACATCTCCATCTGGTTTTGTTTTTCTTTTTAAAGCTAGTTTAATTTTTAACCACTAGTATAACTGATATCTTATTAGCTGCGATTCACTAGATTTATATGTCGTACTGGTAACTCTTCCATCAAAGACTTCGCCTTTAACTTCACCAACCCCCGGAGCATAATAATAATTATTATAAGCCTCCATTGAATCGAGTTTAAAATGATAAACAATGCATGAAAATGTTCCCGCTTCTACCTGAACTTGTTGTTTAGTTGATAAAACAGAAACTTCACATGGTGGTCTACCTAATGTGAAGCGATATGTATCACCAGTTTTACACGGATATTTTAAATACAAAGAATGTTCCTCGTCACCAGTATAAGATATTTTATAGATCCATATACCATCTTCTTTGGTTATAAAATGAATCGTCGAATTATCGTATTTATAAAAATGTAAATTAAAAATCACTGTGTC
>Ga0307445_10001231_pt1 | contig 14466 bp, 8 predicted proteins | sample SalMarSW160330MG_FD_202147 | JGI IMG/M metagenome (GOLD analysis project Ga0307445, IMG submission 202147) | Salt marsh sediment microbial communities from the Plum Island Ecosystem LTER, Massachusetts, United States - SW1603-30 | ecosystem: Environmental > Aquatic > Marine > Intertidal zone >...
CTAAACAAGATTACGGATGCTTTTGGCGGTATAGACAAAGAGAAAGCTATTGGGATGGGGTATGATGTTTTGCCTGGGGAGGAATGGCTAGAGCAAGAGGTGGATGTTTTGATCCCCGCTGCCGTTGAAAATCAGATAACTAAAGAAAATGTGAACAAAATCCACTCAAAAGTGAAAGTGATTGCAGAGGGCGCAAACGGACCTACTTCTCCTGACGCAGATAAGGTAATTGCAGAAAAGGGGATATTTTTGATTCCTGATCTACTGGCAAACGCGGGTGGAGTCATTTGCAGTTATTTCGAACAGGTTCAGAGTAACATGAATTATTACTGGGTAAGGGATGAAGTTCTTGGAAAACTAGACGTTAAAATGACCTCTGCCTTTGAGTCTGTTCTGGATATGGCCAAAAAAAAGGACCTGTATATGCGGGATGCGGCCTATTTGATTGCGGTTGTTCGTGTGGCTCAGGCTTGCAAAGACCGGGGTTGGGTTTGATATTTTATCAAGCGCTGGAATAAAACGCGTGTAGATAGTCCTTATGAGTGGGATTAATAAATATTCAAATAAAGGCGACTTGTGTTTTTTCGACCGGCAGTTTTTCTCCGGGAAGGAGCTTTTTACCTGTATCGGCAGAGGCTCGATCGGAGGAAAGGCCCAAGGCTTGCTTAGCATAAAAGATGAAATAGATCAGATCGATTCAGAATTCAGCCCAGAAATCGCCACAAACATTCCAACGCTGACAGTGATCGCGACCGATTATTTCGATCTTTTCATGAAGCAGAATGACTTGTATGAATTGGCGTTTTCCGAACTGCGGGATGACCAGATGGCGCATGCATTCCAGAAAGCGGATTTGCCTGCCCAACTCGTCGGCGATTTGCGAGCTCTCATATCTCAAGTTCACACTCCTCTGGCTATCCGGTCTTCAAGCATGCTGGAAGATGCCATGTTCGAGCCCTTTGCGAGCGTTTACAAGACGAAAATGATCCCCAATAATCAACTTGATACAGATTCGCGATTTAGAAAACTCGTAGAGGCCATAAAATATATCTATGCCTCGACTTTTTTTCGAGATGCAAAGAAATACATACGGGTGACACAACACACGACAGCAGATGAAAAAATGGCCGTCATCATACAGGAAGTGGTTGGAATACGCTGCACGAACCGCTTTTATCCTCAAATATCCGGAGTCGCTCGTTCTCATAATTTTTATCCGACAGGACTTGCCAAACCGGAAGATGGAGTGGTCGATCTGGCTCTCGGATTGGGGAAAATGGTCGTGGATGAAGGGATATCCTGGACCTATTCTCCCAAATACCCGCAGGCAAATCCGCCCTATAACTCTTTGAGAGAACTTCTTAATCAGAGCCAAAAGGAATTCTGGGCCATATACATGGGAGAGCCTTATATGTATGATCCGATCAAGGAAGTGGAATTCATGCGGAAGTATAGTATTTCTGATGCAGAGGAAGACGGGAACTTGGCCCATCTCGCATCGACATATAAGCCTCAAGACGACAAAATCACCATGGGTATCTGGGATAAAGGACCGAGGCTTCTGGATTTTGCTCCCGTACTAAAACTGAGTGATATTCCTTTGAATGATTTGATCATATCGCTTTTAAAAAAGTGTGAAGAGTCGCTGGGATGTCTTGTGGAGATCGAGTTTGCTGCAACGCTCGATCAGCACAAAGGAACACCTGCAAGGTTCGGATTTTTACAGGTCCGTCCGATGGTGGTCTCGACAGACATTGTCGAGATATACCCAGAGGAATTGGTGTCAGACAATGTCCTCGTGGCGAGCGAATCTGCACTCGGGAATGGGATGATCGACACTATTAACGACATTGTTTATGTGAGACCAGATAATTTTGATGTGAAACACACAAGGGCCATCGCAAAAGAACTTGAAATGATGAATCATGAACTTGTTGAATTGGAATGTCCCTATGTCCTCATCGGTTTCGGTCGCTGGGGGTCATCCGATCCTTCTGGGGGGATTCCAGTGAATTTTGCTCAGATCTCAGGAGCAAAGGTTATTGTGGAATCCACTCTTCCTGATATGAACTTTATGCTGAGCCAGGGCTCTCATTTTTTTCACAACATCACTAGTTTTCAAGTTTTTTATATCTCTCTTGGCCATTGGGAGAAATACAAGATCGATTGGGATTGGCTTGCCCGGCAAAAACCGATATCGGAGACAGATTTTCTCCGACATGTTAAGATAAAATCCCCATTGCGGATTAAAATAGATGGGAATACCAGCCGAGGAGTCATTCATCATGAATAAGCCAAAAAAGACGATAGACGATCTTGTGTGGGGGCTTCAGGAGCGGGCAAAAGAGCTTAATTGTCTGTATAAAATCGAAGAATTGATGAACAGACCAGATGCCGATATCGATGATGTTTGTAGAGGAATAGTCGAGGCGATACCGCCGGGCTGGCAGTACCCGGAAATCTGTGTCGCTAGAACGATTCTGGAAGGAAAAGTATGCCAATCTACAAATTTTAAAACCTCCCCCTGGATGCAGCGTGCCGATATTTTCGTTCAGGAAAAAAAAGTGGGAGAGATCAGCGTTTATTATACAGAAGATATGCCGAAGGCTGATGTTGGCCCGTTTTTGAAAGAGGAGACCAAGCTGCTGGATACCATAGTGGATAGATTGGGCCACTTCATCATGTATAACAGGATGAAACTGGTCTTTCATGAATATCAAAGTGCCAAGAGGGAGCTCTCGGAAGAAAAAACAGAGGAGTGGCAGGTGGCTTTGAATTTTATCAAGCAGACGGACAAAAATCTCTACACGAGCATTTCTCGACGGATGTTGAATCATCTAAGTTGGGCAGGTATCCATGAGGCAGAGGCACTTCTGATGAGTTTGGATGTTGGAATTCGGGGAAGAGATGGGGATGATCTGGACGATGAAAACCGGCCTCATCAGAGAAAAGTCTTGGATTTTAATGATATACGCAGCGATGAAACCTTTCAGATCGCTGCAAAGCATCTTTCCAGTGATCAGATTATCGCAAATATCCAAAAATGGATCCAGGAAGATCGATTGAGTTTCTTGGTCGAGGCAACGAGCAAAAACTCCCCATTGGGAGAGGTTGTCGATGCAATACGACGATACCATCGGGTGGCTCATGAAGGCATTGAACTCCCCCCTTCGAGCAAAAGAGGAGTTCAAGCTTCTCTCATAAGACGGTTTCTATCAGATCAACCCGAGTTTATCAATATAGCGAGAGATTATATCGATATTGATGATTTTTATGAGCTTGTGGATCATATCGTTTTTACTCCGGGAAGCACCGGCCGATTGGGAGGAAAGAGCACGGGTTTGTTTTTTGCTAGAAAGATTATAAAAAAATCGAGAGAGCCTGAGGATAATCTCGATGATATCAAAATCCCGAAAACGTGGTACATTGCTTCTGATGTTCTGTTCAGCTTTTTAAGTCACAATAATTTAACCGATGTCGTCGAGCAGAAATATAAGGATATCAATCAGATACGTTTGGAATACCCCCATATTATTCAGACTTTCAAAGGCTGTTCATTTCCCACAGAGATCGTACAGGGCCTGTCAATGATCCTGGATGACTTCAAGGAGAGGCCCTTAATCGTAAGAAGTTCCAGTCTGCTTGAAGATAGAGCAGGGGCATCTTTTTCAGGAAAGTATAAAAGCCTTTTTCTGGCCAACCAAGGTGGCAAGCAGGATCGTCTCGTGGCGTTGGAGGATGCTATTGCAGAAGTTTATGCTTCTTTGTTTGGTCCGGATCCGATCGATTACCGGGCTGAAAGGGGTTTGCTTGATTTTTCTGAAGAAATGGGGATTATGATTCAGGAGGTTGTGGGAACGAAGGTGGGTGATTATTTCATTCCTTCCTTTGCTGGAGTGGCTTTCAGCAAGAATGAATTCAGATGGTCACCCAGGATCAAGCTTGAGGATGGATTGCTGCGTCTCGTGCCCGGTTTGGGAACTCGGGCTGTTGACCGGGTTACCAATGATTATCCTGTATTGATTGCACCGGGCCAGGTCGGCTTGCGTGTCAATGCCGCCGTTGATGAGATTATCCGTTATTCTCCAAAAAAGGTCGATGTCATCAATCTGAAAGCCAATACGTTCGAGACTGTGAATGTCGATGATTTGTTGAAAAAATGTGGAGAAGAATTGCCGGAAGTTGAAAGGATCGTATCTGTGTATGATGGTCAACACATCCGGAAACCTCTGGGGAAGCACATCGATTTTGAGAAGGATAATTTGGTTGTGACATTTGAAGGGTTGCTGACAGACACGAAATTTATCCCAAAAATAAAGTCCCTGCTTAAATTGCTGGAAAATAGACTAGGACTTCCCGTAGATATTGAATTTGCCTCTGATGGCAAGAATTTTTACCTCTTGCAGTGCCGGGCCCAAAGCTATTCCAGAGGTCATGCTCCGGCCAAAATCCCGGATAATATCGAGTTGGACAGGATCCTTTTTTCTGCAAATCGGTATGTTTCGAATGGAGCCGTCTCTGATATTTCCCACATCGTTTACGTCGATCCCCAACGTTATGACAAGCTGACAGACCAAGCCTCTCTGCTGGCCGTGGGACGAACAGTTGGAACTCTTAATAAGCTTTTGCCGAGGCGGAAATTCATCCTGATGGGTCCTGGCCGCTGGGGGAGCAGAGGAGATATCAAACTTGGGGTAAGGGTGACTTATTCGGATATCAATAACACATCAGCCTTGATAGAAATTGCCCGAAAAAAGGGCAACTATGTGCCTGACCTTTCCTTTGGTACGCACTTTTTTCAAGATTTGGCCGAATCGGAAATTCATTATTTGCCGCTATATCCTGATAACACAGAGAATATTTTCAATGAGAAATTTTTCAATGAATCTGAGAACATCCTACCAGAAGTTTTACCGGAGTATGCTCACCTATCCGATACTGTCAAGCTGATCGATGTTGGAAAAGGAGCAGAAAAACAAGTGCTGAATATTTCCATGAATGCCAAGTTGGATAAAGCTCTTGGATATTTGTCCCATGAATCGGCAACAAAGCTGTCGTCTGAGGCGGTACAGCCATATGTCGATCAAAGGTCCACTAATTATTGGGCGTGGCGTTTCCAGATGGCCGAACACATCGCGTCTCAACTCGATCCTGAACGTTTCGGGGTAGTAGGATTTTATGTTTTTGGCAGTACAAAGAATGCCACTGCTGGCCCGGACAGCGATATCGATCTGTTGATCCATTTTAACGGCTCGAAAAAACAACGAGATGAACTGATGGTATGGCTCGAGGGGTGGAGCTTGAGCCTGGATGAAATGAATTATCACCGGACAGGACGCAGGACAGGTGGACTGCTCGATATCCATCTGGTGACCGACAAAGATATCGCGAACAAGAATTCATACGCAATCAAAATCGGAGCCATCACAGATGCCGCAAGGCCTTTGCCGATGATGAAAAAATCATAAATCAATCAAACAAGCTCTCTCGTCGCGCCATCCAGATTTTCCAGATTGAAGCGAACCAAAGCCAACTCAGGTCCATCATGCGCTGCTGAAAATAGATGGGTTCTTCCGATTTTATCTTTCCAAGCTCGAGTCAGTCTTGGCGCCTCATGGATATGCCCATGCAGCGTAAGCAGTGGCTGCCGTGTTTGGATAAATCTCTGGATGGCGATGCTCCCGACATGCGGATCGAGAGGAACATGGTCGATCATCTTACCGTCTAAGGCTGCCCGGTCGAGATTTGTTTCATAAGGAGGCGCATGAAAGAGAAAAATCGCCCGGCTTAAATCTTTCTCCCCGACCAGAAGATCCAGATCATCGGAGATGGTTGCATATTTCACTTCATTCTCCGGTACGTCCACTGAGCGAAAACCTTCCTCAGGGGATACGGAGCCAGGATCGACATAGCGAGATGTATCATACCGCTCCCAATCTTTGAGGAGGAAGGGAGAAGGGGGAGTGTAGGCGTATCCATAAACTTGATAATCGTTGAAACTCACTTTTTTATTGTGGATATACGCCAATAATCCCGATTTTTCTGCTTCGATTATTTTTGTTTCATTGGCCCGGCTGTCGTCGTTGCCTAAAATGAGAAAAATTCTCGGGAAGTCTTGTTTGAGCTCCTGTTTCAACGAATCGAGTTCCCTCACAAGATGATCCCGGATGAAATCAGCGGAATTTTGTCCTGATTCACCTAGGTCTTGGTAGGGAGAGGGAAGAATGTCCCCTCCGAAAAAAACAGCCTCCGGTTTTTCTTTCCGGACAGCCTTGAACAGTTTTCGATACCGATCGAGATTTCCGTGCAGATCAGATACGAAAAGACATGTCAAGACTAAACTAATCCCTGATCCATCATCGCGTTGGCGACCTTGAGGAATCCTCCTATGTTTGCACCGTTGACATAGTTGCCCGGCGTTCCGTAGGCATCAGCCGCCTCTTTGGACGTTTGATGGATGCTCTTCATAATTTTGTGGAGGCGGTCATCGACTTCTTCTCTTGACCAGGAGAGTCTCAAGCTGTTCTGGGACATTTCAAGTCCTGAAACAGCCACTCCTCCGGCATTTGCCGCTTTACCAGGACCGTAGAGTATCTTCGCTTCGATGAATAGATCCACACCCTCCAGGGTGGTGGGCATATTTGCCCCTTCTGAGACCACATAGACTCCGTTATCGAGGAGATTCTGAGCGTCCTTCGCATTTATTTCGTTCTGGGTTGCACTAGGGAAGGCACAATCGGCTTTATGATTCCACAGAGGATTATAATCTAAATTGGGATCGAACGGGGTGTAGGTTGCGCTTTTGTATTTTTCTGCATATTCCTTGATCCTTCCCCTCTGGACATTTTTCAAATCCATGACATAAACCAGCTTGTCTGCACGGATGCCTTCCGAATCGTAGATGTATCCGCTGGAGTCGGAGAGAGTAACGGCTTTTCCGCCGAGTTGATTTATTTTTTCCACAGTGTATTGCGCGACGTTGCCAGATCCGGAGACAAGGCATTCCTTGCCTTCGAGAGTTTCTCCCCTTGTGTTGAGCATTTCGGCAGCAAAATAAACAGCTCCGTACCCGGTCGCTTCAGGCCGGATGAGAGAACCGCCCCAATCGAGGCCCTTCCCTGTGAGGACTCCGGTGAATTCATTTTTCAGTTTTCTGTATTGACCGAACATAAATCCGATTTCCCGTCCTCCAACACCGATATCCCCTGCCGGAACATCTGTGTTGGGACCGAGATGCCTGAAAAGTTCACTCATGAACGCCTGGCAGAACCTCATGACTTCGTTATCGCTTTTGCCTTTAGGATCGAAATCAGAACCGCCTTTTCCTCCTCCCATAGGGAGAGTAGTCAAGCTGTTTTTGAAGACCTGTTCGAAAGCAAGAAATTTAAGGATGCCCAGATTCACAGTGGGATGAAACCGTAGTCCCCCTTTGTATGGCCCGATAGCACTGTTCATCTCAATCCTGAAACCGCGGTTGACCTGGATTTCTCCATTGTCATCCATCCAAGGAACACGAAACATGATAACCCGTTCTGGCTCTGCGATTCGTTCCAGCAGTTTGGCTTTCTTGTATTCGGGATTCCGTTCGAAAACCAAAGCGAGTGATTTGGCTACTTCCTCTGCAGCCTGGTGAAACTCGGGTTCACTTGGATTTTTTGCCTTTAATTTGGCCATAAAATCAGATTCATAATCAGACATTAAGCCTCTCCTTTTTTGATCATAATATTTTTAGTGGTAATCCCACATTTATTACCATTGGTTTGAAACCATTTGAAAGATTGGTAGCTTAAATTCAAATATCAAGGATATGTCTCAAATTCATTTTTTTAGAAAAACTATTCTAATTATTTATCTTGAATTATTAAATGAGTTTTATAACAAATGTGATCTTCACTTGTCAATATATTCAGGTTTTTTAAAGATCTCTTCACTCATCAAATTCGACCATGACTCAAATTTATATGTGTTCTCTCTACCCATTTCTAATTATTTGACATTTGGCGGTCTGAATGGTTATTCTTTAGGGGATTTCTTAAGACAATCCAGGAGATGTGGATGGCGCTGAGCAAAAAAGATTTCGAAGGCAAACAAGTCAACTGCGATGACTTCACCATGGCGGATTTCCAAGATTTCGAGAGTGATGACCTTTTCGAGGTCGCGGAGTATTTTTATGAAGTGGTCGCAGACACCTTCAGAAAAAAGTATATGGTGTACGGTCAACCCATGATGACCAGCCCGAAAACGGAATTCGAGGTTTTCGATTGGAATAGGAACATCATCCGAAAATTCCTGAATTTCTGTTCGTACAATTATCTGGGTTTCAGCTATCATCCGGATGTGATCAAGGCTGTACAAGAAGCGATCGCAGAATTTGGAACGGGTGCGGTATCCGCGCCGTTGCTGAGCGGTTATTCAGGGATAGTGCGTCAACTCGAGCAAGAGATCGCGGAGCTCAAAGGCAAGGATATGGCCGTCGTTTTCCCGACCGGTTATGGAACGAACCTGGGAGTCCTGTCGGCACTTCTGCGTCCCGGGGATGTTGCGGTGATGGATATTTTATCTCACGCTTCTATTTATGACGGGGTCCGGCTTGCCGGGGCCGATATCAAAGTATTTTCCCATAACAGTCCCAGCCACCTCGAAAAGGTCCTCAAGAATTTGAATACAAAGCGTGTGATAGTCTGTGTGGAAGGTGTGTACAGCATGGATGGAGATTTGGCCAATCTTCCCGAGTTGATACCCATAAGCAAAAGATACGGTGCCAAAGTTTTGGTGGATGAAGCCCATGCCACGTTGATTTTCGGCGAAAAGGGTGGGGGAGTGGCCGAGCACTTTGGACTGGAGGATGAGGTGGATATCTCGATCGGCACGTTCAGCAAATCATTCGGAGCAATCGGAGGCTTTGCTGCGGGCAAGGAAAAAATCATGACCTATCTCCGGTTGTTTGCCCGAGCCTATGTTTTTTCCTGTGCAATGGCGCCCCATACGGCTGCCGGCATCCTGAAAGTGCTCGAGATCTATAAGAAGGATAAATCGTTGCGAGATAGACTTTGGAAAAACGTGTTTTACATGCATGAAAAACTACGTGAGGCTGGCCTGGATATCGGAAGCACCAAGTCTCAAGTTATCCCGGTGATAGCAGGAAATGACCTAAGACTTCGGGAGATAAGCAAAAGGATCCAGGAGAAAGGGCTTTATACGGGTGTGGTCACCTACCCGGCTGTATCGAAGAACAAGACGCGCCTGCGTCTCTCTATCTCTGCCAAACACACCGAGGAACAGATGGACGAGTGTACCCGAATCCTTAGTGAAGTTTATCAGAGCCTTCAATAGGAGATATCGTCGTTGGATCGCGTTTGGCATTCCATTTGATCGTTTTGGTTGCTGAATCGGCGTCAATTTGTACCGTTCCCTCGATCGAGTTACCTTTTACCGTTCCCTTGAATGACATCCTCACTATTTGCCCCTCTAGCGTTCTTCCGACTGTGAATTGCAATTCGTTTCCTTTTGACTCGCTGCGTTCTATTGTTAATCCTGAGCCATTCACGAACAGGGTTCCATGGATTTTTTGAAATCGTTGATGAAGCTCCAGAACATACTGGTCTTTTGCCGTTTCTGTTGATGAAGTCCAATTCCAAATTCCCGATACATTGGCGGGTATGACCCAAAAGTAGATACTGTGTGTTCTGCGCTCCAGTTTTACTTCTGTCGATTTATCCGCTTCCCAGTCCTTCATGCTAAAATCGTGTGATACGACCCTGGTTCCCGGTTTCAATACGCGCAATATTTTCGGCCGGAGTTCGAGATTAACGGTTTGGAGAAGATATAGGGTCACGACCGTTGCCTCGCTGAAATCTGCTTCGAAAAGGTTCTGTTGCAGAAATTTCACCTTGTCCGTCACTCCTGCAATGGCTGCATTATTTTCGCTTTCCTCGATACGTTGAGGATCGATATCGATGCCGATGCCTCGGCATCCTTTTTCTTTTGCCGCCGTGATGACTATGCGGCCATCCCCGCATCCAAGGTCGTACAGGACATCATTTTTACCTACGCCTGCCATTCTCAGCATTTCGTTCACCACTTCATATGGCGTCGGTACAAAGGGCACATCATATTGATAGTCCCATAGATATTCAGGTTCTTGTGAAAATCCCTCATACGGGAATATGAATAATACGGCGAACAGAATTATGATCATGGTTTTTTTCATTCTGATTACTCCTCTTCGACATTGGTTATTTCTCTGTGTTTCAATCTAACAGGTGTCATTAAGATGTCATGTGAATAAGCAAAATGATAACATATTATAAATAAGGCATAAATACATTTTTTGTGCTGTGTCCTTTAAAGGGGACATTTGAGGATACTATTATATGATCTTTTTGTCTATATTAGAGCTCAGGGATAGTAAAACGATTGATCTCTATTTCGCATTTTCCAGGGATAAACAAAAGATTCAGGCATAAAAAATCATGAACGTTTAAAATGGCATGTTTGTTGCACATAAAATCAGGGAGGATCAGTGAAGAAGGATAGCAATATTAAAAATATGGGAGGAAAAAAATGAAAAAGGCGGTTTTACTTCATTTCGTAACATGCATTTTTGTTTTTCTTGTGTTGGCTTTGTCCTCTGCTTCGGCTGCAATCCAATTGGATAAGTTCACCCGGGGTTCGATGTATGCAACGGGTCAGATCGGGCTTAAATCTTATGTTGTAACGGCTGAGCCATTCGATTCTTTTCCTTTCCCTATAGGCGGAAGTTTTGTTTTTTTTATATCGGATAATCTAGGATTGGGCACGACGATCATGTATGAGAAATGGTGCGATTACCTGGGGTGTTATTGTGGGAAGTTCACCTTTCATATTATCAAGCCGTCTTTAGATCTAATATATCATCTTGATATTCCGGATATAAAAGGCCTGAGCCTTTTTACCGGAGCGAATCTTGGCTATAGCATCCTGTCTGTCAGTAATGTATTGGGAAATGATTACATGGGCGATTTAAAAAGCGAACCTCACATTGCGCCCTTTATAGGCACGCATCTTTATTTTTGGGAGAATTCCTCCGGATTTTTTAGCCGGATTCTGCTGACGTTGAAAGTTTCTTGGTCAGTCATCGGTGATTTTTCCGGAGTTTATGGGACGGTAGGCATAACCTATATGATCAGATAGAAAACAAGGTCGGATCTTTACTCGCACCGCAAGCTTTCAACAGGATTTTGAAGGGCCGTTTTTATGGAGAGATAAAAGATCGTCAGGACAGCGATCGTGATGGAGACGAGCCAAGCCAGGGCAAAATAGTGCACAGCGATACCGATTCTGTAGGGGTAATTTTGGAGTACCTTATTCATGATAAAAATGACAATCGGCCAGGCGACTACATTAGCGATGGATATTAAAAAAACGAATTCCCGGGTTGCAAGATATACGATTTGTCCCACAGTCGCCCCGAGAACCTTGCGGATACCGATCTCCTTGATGCGGCGATTCAACGTGATGGAAGTCAGGCCTAAAATTCCAAGGCAAGCAAGCAAAATGCTCACCCCAGATGCGTACTGTATGATCGCACTCCATCGTTTTTCCCTGCTGTACAGATTTTTCAGTGCATCATCCTGGAAGTAGGTAATGAATGGCTTCCCCGTTTGGATTTTTTCCCATGCGCTTTCCAAAAAAGCCATCGTTTCTTTCAGATGTTCTGTCTCCAAACGGACTATGATCCTGCTGAACCGATTTCTTCTGGGAGATGTTCCTTCTCCCACATACAAGATCAAGGGTTCGATCTCATTCCGAAAAGACTCGAAGTGACAATCCTCGATAACCCCGATTATTCTGCGATCGTAAGGAAAACCTTTGGCTATATCTCCCAGAGGAGTGCCCATTTTAAAATCGGAACCAAGTCTCTTTTTGAACGTTCGATTCACGATGACTGCTTCTCTATCGGATGCGATATTCGGTGAAAAATCCCGGCCTTCATGCAGCTTGAATTTCATGGTGGATAAAAAATCCGGATCTACCCGATTATATCGATAATCGATTTTTCTTTGGCCCATTTCAAGACTGGCGCCGGGGAGAAACAGGCCGAACTCTCTGTTGCTGGCCGAAAGGCCGAGTATATGACTGTATGAGCTGACTTCGTTTCGGAAACGCTGGTAGAGTCTTTCTGATTCCTCTGGTTCGTTTTCCTGAGTCATGATGACGACAAGGCCTTCGCTGACATAACCTGGATCTCGGTTCATCATGAATGAAACCTGTTTACCCAGAATGACTGCTGAAATACCGAGAATCACGGATAGCGTAAACTGGAGGACAACGAGTCCTTTGGTCAGCGTTGTCCTTCCTCCGACTTTCAGCTTTCCTTTCAAAATATCGGTAGGGTGAATTGCAGACATAACCAGGGCAGGGTAACTCCCTGCAAAAATGCCCGTGAACAAGGCGATCCCCAACAAAGCAGTCCAGTGTCCTCTGTCGAATAGATCCAGGAGAGACAGCTGTTTTCCCGATAAGGCATTGAACTCGGGAATGAAGAACTCGGTCAGCACAAATCCCAGGAGGATAGCTAAAAGGCTGATCACCAAAGTCTCACCCCAAAACTGCCACATTAATTGTCTTCGTCCTGCTCCGAGCATCTTGCGCACTCCGACCTCCGTGAACCGAGCAGATGAAGACCCGATGGAAAGATTCATGAAGTTTACGCACGCAATCAGCAATATAGCCAGAGCGATCGCTGAGAGAAGATAGGAGGTCGACAATCCAGGCGTTCCTGTGACACGTGTGTCAAGATACATATCCCGGACCTTTTGCAGGCTGAATGTGAACGGGTCGTGGCCTTCTTCCGTATATCTTTGGATCGTCGAGCCGTAATGTCGTTGACAAAACTGGCCTAAGCTTTCTGCGACTTGTTCCTGTGTCACATTGGGCTGGAGTTGGACAAAAAGAGGGCAGTACCACCGGTTCCAATCGTTCAGAATCTGGGGTTCGTTCAAGACAATCGGGAGATTATTAAAATGAATAAGGATGTTGAACTGAATGGAAGAGTTGGGTGGTACATCTTCGGCCACACCAGTCACCATGTAGTCTCTTTTTGTGTGTCCGAAGGCGATCGTCATCGTTTTGCCTAAAGGATTTTCTTCACCGAAATATTTGTCTGCACAGGATCGAGAAAGAACGATGCTGTGTTCATCGGAAAGTGCCGTTCTGGGATCCCCTGAAATCAGAGGGAAAGTGAACATTTCGAAGAAGGGCGAGTCTACCAATCCCAGAGTTTCTCCAAATATTTTTTCTTCAAACCGCACAACTCCAGAGCCATTGACAAGTCTTGATTGGAATCTTATTTGGGGAATGGATCGAATGAGTTCGGGGCCCACGGGAGTGGGGATAAATTGCTGGAGCCCGATTTCTTTCCCGGATTCTTTCTCAAATTGCATTTGGACCAGCCGATAGAGTTTATCCCCATTCTTATGAAATTTATCGAATGATAATTCGTCGATAACGAATAAATAAATAAACATACATGCGGCGATTCCGATGGATAATCCGAATATTTTTATAAAGGAATGTCCTTTGTATTTTAAAAGATGTCTGATGGCTATCTTTAAATAGTTGCTTACCATGAACTCTCCTCAATTTAATCTATCACATTCCTCAGCTTTTATGTTTATCTTGTGAGCAATAATCGTACCAATATATTTTTATGAGAATTCATTCAGACTCGAAATCCGATGATGTCCGTTACAGGACATTCTTTATCCGTTATCGAACAGTGTTAGCGCGTTTAGGACAGGAAATTTAATATTTTGCTTGGTGCTTTTGTCTTTTTCTCGAGCCGGACGATTTCAATTGTCATCGAATGGCATGTTTATTGCATTTTTTCGGCCGAGGAGACCGGAATGCTCAAGAATTACTTAAAAATCGCCTTCGTGAATCTCAAAAAGCACAAAGCCTTTTCCTTTATCAATATTTTCGGTTTGGCCATCGGCATGGCGTGCTGTATTTTGATGGCCGCATATGTTTTCCATGAGCTGAGTTATGACAAGTACCACGAAAAAGCTGACAGGATCTGTCGGCTGAAGTCTGAATTGAAAATTGCTGGGGATGACCTAGAAATTCCTAAATCCTCTCCTCCTATGGCCGACTATCTCGTCCAGAATTATCCGGAAGTCGTCGATGCTGTCCGTTTCCGCAGCATGGGAAGGATGCCCGTTCGGTTCAGGAACAATGCAGATTATGAGGATCATTTATTCTTTGCCGATCCTTCTGTGTTCGATATCTTCTCTTTTCCCCTAGTGAAGGGCGATCCCCGAACAGCTCTCGATACGGCTCATTCTGTCGTAATCACAGAGGACATGGCTCAAAAGTACTTCGGATCGGAAGACCCGATCGGCAAGCTTTTGAATATTAACAATCAAACTGACTATACGGTTATGGGCGTCATGAAAAACCTTCCACACAATACCCATTTTATCTTCA
>Ga0307445_10001237_pt1 | contig 14423 bp, 12 predicted proteins | sample SalMarSW160330MG_FD_202147 | JGI IMG/M metagenome (GOLD analysis project Ga0307445, IMG submission 202147) | Salt marsh sediment microbial communities from the Plum Island Ecosystem LTER, Massachusetts, United States - SW1603-30 | ecosystem: Environmental > Aquatic > Marine > Intertidal zone >...
GGGCGAGGTAGGCCAGGGACAAGCCATCACAGATGATGTGGTGACACAGGATAATCAGTTCCGACACGCCGGGCGACCGAACCAGGATGAACCGTATCGCCGGCCGATCGGCAAATTCAAAGGGAATCGTGCTTGCTTCCTGGTGCACTTTAATCCAGTGCTCATCGGATTCCCGGGGCACGACCGCCACCGGGATCTCCCCGACTCCTTCCGAAGTGAACCATGGAACATGATCCGGATCCTCCTTTATCCGAACCCTGAGATTCACGTGCCTCCCCTGGATTTTAGCGACGGAATCTCTCAGCATGCTCTCGGATACATTCCCCTTAATCCGGATGACCATCGTCACGATGGAATATGGGGAGTACATTAGAAAACGCTCCATCGGGGTTACTTTTCTTTCATAACGCGTCAGGTTCCGGTCCGGCATAGTTACGCTTTGTCCTTTCATTTCTACCTCCCGCTTTCGCGCCAACGTCGCATCGGAAAATCACCGACGCGACGCGCCTTGAGGGCAGGCCCGCTCGCCCCGCCGGAAAATCGCCGGCCGCACCGTTCCCGGCATTTCTTGCCGCATTCCCTCTCAGAACCATCCCGCCGGCCGATCACCGGCTCCACATGCGTCGGATCCAGGCCCCCTCGCCCCTCCTCCTGGCTGATGCCCGGCGAGGGGGCGAGGGGTGAGGTTTACTCGTACTGCAGCGCCCGGATGATATTCAGCCGCGCGGCCTGGCGGGCCGGGATGATGGCCGCCAGCACCCCGAACAGCAGGCCGAAGACCACCGCCACGAGAATCCCGATCGCCGGGAAGGCATACCCGAGCGGGAAGACGGCTCCCATCGCGCTGATGAAGGTGAACCCCAGGTACCAGCCGGCGACAACGCCGAAGAGGGTGCCGATGGCCGCCAGCAGCAGCGCCTCGGCCGTCACCATCGCGCCGATCTGCCCGCGCGTCGCGCCCACGGCGCGGATCATCCCGATCTCGCGCGTCCGTTCGATCACGCCGATCGCGAGCGTGTTGAGCATGGCGATGAACGAGGGGAACGCCAGCAGGCCGAACAGGATATACATGGCCGAGAACGCCGCGTCAAACTGCATTTTTATGGTTTCATAATACGCCCGCCCGGAGATGAGTTGGAACTGCGGAAAGCCGGCGGCGACCGCCCTAATTTGGGTATCCACGGCCGTCCGGTCCGCGCCGGGCGCGAGGTTAAGCTGGAGGAACACGTCCTCGGTCTTCCCGAAGTCGGCCGCCATATCGGCCTGCGAAATGAACGCCGTGGTGATCTTGATGTTTAACAGGTCGGTGGCGACCGCGACGATCCGGTATGGCACCGGCCCCCCCGGCGTGAGCAGATCCATCGTATCGCCCACTTTGGCGCCGATGGCCGTCAGGAACGACGGGTTGACGATCATGGCGCGGCCGCCGGCCAGTTCCTGATAAGCGGATTCATTGCCCTGGATGAAGTAGAAACCGCTGACCTTCGGGAACATCACCGGATCTATTCCCAGCAGCGACACTCCGGTATCGTTGATTTTCGTGCCGGCAAAGCGGAACGAGCTGATGTCCCCGACGCCGTCCACGCCGTGCAACCGCTCCGCGAAATCCGGCCCCGCTCCGACGTTGGTATTCCAAACGGAGACGGAGGGCGGGATGAAGAGGTAGTCGCTTCCCAGGCTTTTGCGTATCATGTCGTACATCACCACCGACAGGCTGGCGACCATCCCGCCGGCCGCGACGATCACCGCCAGCCCGAGCATCGTGGCGGAGACGGTCACCGCCGTGCGCGACGGCTGGCGGACCAGGTTCCCCTGCGCCAGTTCGCCGATGCCGCGGCGGGCATAGATCCACCCGATGAACTTGCCGAAGACAAACGTAATCGGCCGGATCAGGATCGGCGCCACCAGCACCAGGCCGATCAGGAACAGAAGGCCGCTGGGGGAAATGAGCAACTCATTGCCCGACAGCAACGCCAGACTGGTGAGGATGAGGATCACGATACCGAGTATCGATCCGGCCCCGATTTTCCGGATGATCCCGGTCTCCGCCATCGCGGGCCGCAACGCCTCGAGCGGCGTCACCCGGCTGGCACTCCGGGCCGGCATCAGGCCGGCCAGGACGGTCACGCTGACGCCGAGCAGGATGCAAACCACCACCAATCCGGGGGAAACCACCGGAGCCCCCAGGGTGATGTTCAGGAATTTGCCCAGGATCGGGCCCACCATTATCAGCAACCCCGCCCCGAGCAGATAGCCGAATCCCAATCCCAGGGCCGTGCCGAGGATTCCCTGCAGGAGCCCCTCGGCGAGGATCATCCCGGTGATCGTGCCCCGGGTGGCGCCCAAAGCGCGCAGCATGCCGATATCGCGGCGGCGCTCGGCGACCACGGTCCGGAAGGTGTTGAAGATGATGAACCCGCCCATGAACAGCGCCAGCACGCCGAACAATCCCATCACCGCCTGCCCGAGCTGCAGCGCGGCGAACATATCCGTGCCCGACATCAGCGTGCCGACGTGGTAATTGGGGCCGATGGCCGCCTCGATGGTATTTTGGATTTCCGTCCGGCGGGTTTCACCGGCTCCCGTTTCCACATTGATGTCGATGGTATTGATTTTGCCGGTTTCGTTTGTCATCCGTTGCGCCTGCGGCAGCGTCACCAGCACTTCCTCGGTGCCGGGATGGGTACGCGGCGGCAGGATTCCGACGACGGTAAGGTGGACCACTCCGGTAGCGGAGGGAAGCGGGAAGCCATCCCCCACGCCGATCCCCAGCTTGTCCGCCAGGCTTTGCGAGATAACGGCCGAGTCGGTATCCGCGGATTCGAGAAAGCGCCCGCCCTCCGACACCGGGTAGGCGCGGACCGAGCGGGCCGCCTCCGGATCCAACCCGATCAGATTAAGGACGGTGATCGCGGCGGACGGCGCGGTCGCGCCGCCGAAAAAGCCGGCCGGCAGATTGACGGTGCGCACCAGGGAGGCGGACACGGCGCGCACACCGTCCACGGCCCGGACGGTTGGAACGATCTCCGGTGAAAAGGATTCGCCGGAGGCCAGCGTCACGCTGTAATCCACCACGCCCGACATCCCCTGCAGATTGGCCTGCATGGCGGAAGTCATTGTCGGCAGGATGATGTTCATGCCGAAGATGACCAGCACACCGAAGATGATGGCGAGCGTGGTCAGGAAGGTGCGTAATTTGCGCCCGGAAAGGTAGCGCCAGGCAAGCATCAGTTGGAGGTTCATGGCATCCTCCTATTCACCGAACGTCCGCATTTTATCGGCGAGGATCTTCGAATTGTCGCCGGACGTGCGCTCGAGGATGGTTTCATCGACGACCGCCCCGTCTTTTAGGAAGATGATCCGTCCGGCGTACGCCGCGATGCGCGGATCATGAGTCACCATCACCACCGCCCGGCCGAATTCCTTGGAGACCCGCGCCAACAGCGCGGCGATCTCGTCCGCGGCGCGCGTATCCAGGTTGCCGGTCGGTTCGTCGGCCAGGATGAGGGCCGGATCGGCGACCAGCGCCCGGGCGATCGCCACGCGCTGCTGCTGCCCGCCGGAAAGCTGGTCCGGCCGGTTTTTCAGCCGGCCGCCCAGCCCGAATTTTTCCAGCCATGCGATTGCGCGCGTCTTCGCCTCAACCGGATTCACCCCGTCGAGCGTGACCGGCAGGGCCGCATTTTCCGCGGCATCGAGCACCGGGATCAAATTGTAGAATTGGAAGACAAAGCCGATCCGCCGGCGGCGCAGTTTGGCCAGATCGTCGTCCTTCATATCCGCCAGCGCCGTCCCATCGACGGTCACCGTGCCTCCGCTGGGACGGTCCAGACCGCCCAGCAGGTGCAGCAGAGTGGATTTGCCGCATCCGCTGGGTCCCATCACCGCCACGAATTCCCCCGGATTAACTTTCATGCTTACGCGGTCGAGTGCGGTTACCGCGGTTTCTCCGTTGCCGTAGATCTTTGTCAGGTTTTCCGTCTGGATCAGTGCCATGGTTGCCTCGCCGAATGCCATAAACGGTGGTCGAATAGCGACCTTTGCGTACCGGGACCACCGTCTCAATACGCACCAGGTTGATCATTGTTAATCTCCGAATACGTCTGTGCTCAACCTCCCCCTCATCCCGTCCTTCTCCCAGCTTACGCTGGGAGAAGGTGGCCGAACCTGTCCCGGAGCGGAGCGACAGGGGGCCGGATGAGGGAAAGAAAGAATGGACTTGAAAACTACGGAAGACCCTGCTTTGCCTTTTTCGGCCTGCCTCTCGGACGCAGGTCCGGTTCCGCGACCGGCTGGCTTTTTATCTCATCCAGCCGCGCTTCGAGCATGTCCAGCCAGCGTAAATCGGCTTCCAGGTGCATCACCGATTTATCCAGAAGCAGAATAAGCGCGAGCTCGTGTTCCGGATCCACTTCCGCCCTGCGTGTGGTCGCCCGGTGCAATTCCTGGTAGAGCATCGCCCGCTCCCGGGAGAGAATCTTGCGCGGGTCATCCAGGCCGGTGGCCAGGCAAAGGACCATTTTGAGATAGGTTTCATCGCGTTGGTGATCGGGCGGGTGGTTTTCCGCGAACCAGCACTCCAATTCACCGCGGCCCTTGGGCGTGATGGCAAAGACGCGTTTTTCCGGATGCCGTTTTTTCCCGCCGCCGCGCGTCTTTACCAATCCGGCACGCTCCAGCCGGGCGAGCGTGGAATAGATCTGGGCCGGTTTCAGGTCCCAATTCTGTTCCCCGCCCACCACAGCCAGGAAGGCGGCCCGCAGTTCGTACCCGTAGCGCGGCTGTAAAGCAAGCAGGCCGAGAATTCCGTGTTTTACGGTCATAATTAGTTACTTAGTTAGTATTTATTTGTAATAATAATAACTCAGTTTATATTATTGTCAATACCCTCTCCTTTCGCCTCCCCCGTTTGCCATTGGGGTGCTGGAGGATTCGAACGCGGGAAACTTGCCAATTCACGCGGCCAATGGGAATTGGCTGGGAGAGGGCCAGATGGATTCTCAGAGGTCATCTGTTTATAATGGGACAAACACTTTACCGGGAGGGTTTATGCCTGTCAAACAATCCGTCGGTGATATCGTCCGGAGCTATGCCGTGCTTCAGGAGCACCTGCCGGGGATCGAAATCGATCCCCGCGCCTGGAGCCCCAAGGCGCTGGAGGTTCTTTCCGCGATGGCCAAGACCGGGCCGGTCTTCCGGGAAATCGCCACTTACCTGATTACGCAGGACATCCAACTCTACACTACCCTTGAGGTAAAAGGAGTCAGCGCCGGATGGCATGAAAATATTTTCGGGGAATGTTGGATATCCATCGCCCGAGGTGTTGGATTCATCCAAAGCCTGATCGTAATCGGTCATGAGACGCATCATTTGCAGCAGACCATCCGCATGCGGTGTTCCGTGGAAGGCGAATATTCGGCCTGGCGTTTTGCGTATCAATTGCGGGAGGAACTTACCGCCGCCGGGACCGCCCTTCCCCTGACGGACGATGAGCAACAACTGGCATCCATGCCGGATCACCCGACCCGGGAGGATCTGAAAACGGCGCAGGCGCTGATACAAAAGATGGCCGGTCCGGACTATCTCATCGGCAAGACCCCGCTGCAGGGCAAGGACTGGCAGACAGCCCTGATCGCTCCTGCCGTTCAATTAATCAACAGCGTAATGGGCCGAGGGACTTTTCTCTGATTTCACGATCATCCTGCGGGAAGGCCGGTGGACGGCTTTCACCAAAGGGTTGACGGCTCAGGGGGAATCTCAAGATTAAGGCAATGGCACGCGGAAATCGCGAATAATACCGGATTGCGCCGATCAAAGAGAAAAAATCCGGAAGTAATTTAATTACGAATGATCCGCGACATCCGAATAATCGGTGAAATCCTCGTTACCTTGATTTGGGTTGGTATTCGCAGTGTTCCAGCCAATATTTTAATGTGCCGCGGAAGAGCGCCCGCTCGAAATAACTCCCTTCCAGCGAAAGCCCCTCGTATCCCTTGCTCATCAGCGCCTCCATCAGCGGCTCCAACTGGCGGGCGTAGTGGCGCATACAGGCTTCCGTGTGGATGCCCGGCCAGGAATAGCACGAGACCGTCGTGCGGCGATTGGCGGAAGGGATCTGCTCCGGCACGGTCTTGTCCCACGCAGGGTCGTCCGCGGGGAAGACATACTGGTCCAGGTTGCCCTGCGGAATCCCCTCGATACCGCGCACCACCACCGGGTCGGTATCGAACGTATACGGGTCCACCGCCAGATCGACGATCACGGCGTGCTCCGGAAGCCAGGCCAGCCAGGCGTTCGGCACCACCGGCTTGGAGGAATCGCGGCGCTGGGTGGCATCGACGAGGATATCGCTTTCGCGGAAAAGCCGTTCCATAACAGCCGCGTCGGCGCTGACGTTGCGACCAACCGTCATCGCCACCACGCCCGGCCCGGATTTCTCCAGGAGGGAAAGGCTTCGTTCCACGTTCCCGAACTTGGTCGCCGCCTCGACCGCGTGTTTCCCCACCATCCCCGCCCCGAGGATGAGCACCCGTACGGGTCCTTCGCGCGGCAGCCGGAAACCCGGAAACCGCTCCCCCAGCCAATCGAAGGCGGCTTCCAGCCCGTTCCACGCAACCGCCTCCATATTCTCCACCAAACGCAAATTGTTATCGTCGGCGATGCCGTCGATCGAGACCGCCCGCAGGCCCAGATTCTGCAGGCGCTCCACGCGCCAGGGACGGGTCGGCAGGTGCAGCATCGAGATCAGGCAGTGCCCGCGGGCAAGCAGGGAGAAATCCTCACGGGTGGGGGAGCGCAGGACCAGGACAAGTTCCTTCCGGAAGGCTTCCTGCCGGCTGCACTTGTGCACGGAGAGGCTCCCTTGCCGGTAGTCGTCGAAGGTGAATCCCTCACGCGACCCGTAGCCTTCTTCGACGAACACCTCCAGCCCAAGGCGGACGAGGAATTGGATGAACTCCGGAAGGAAGACGCGTTTTTCGGTGGGCTCCTTCATCATGCGTGGAAATCCGACCGTCTTGGGGATGGTCATCGGATGCCTTTTCTCCCTTTACGCAGAACCGCTGGGGTTCGCTTCGCCCGCCCCCCAGCGGGAAAGCATTGCGCGCGCGATCGCGCGCTCGAAGAATTTCCCGGCGGGCCGCACGGAGGCGATCCCGTTCCGTTCAAGGATGGTGCGCAGGACCGGCCGCAGCTGCGACCCGTACACTTCCATGCACGCCTTCGGGTAAATGCCCGGCCAGGAATAACAGGAGGCCACCCAGCGCCGGTGGCGGGAATCCACGCCGGCCGGCAGGGAATCATAATCCGGAGCGTCCGGCGCGATTTCATAATGATCGAGGTTGCCCTGCGGGATACCCTCAATCGCCTTCACCACCGGGTAGGGTCCGAAGGTATCGTCGTAGGGATCCACCGAGAGATCGAGAATGACGGCGTGGGCGGGCAGGTCGGCGAGGAGGCGGTTGGGGATGACGCAGCGGCTCGGGTCCGGCCGCTGGGTGGCGTCGACCAGGATATCCGTTCCGCGCAGCAAACCGCGCATCAATTCCTCGTGGGCGGTGAAATCGTAATCCACCGCCGTCACCTGCACGCCGGGCACGCCGCTTTCCGCCAGGCGGCGGTGAAGCGCTTCATCCGAATAGCGGACCGCGGCCTGCACCACATGGCTGCCCACCGCGCCCGCTCCCATTAACGTCACACGGATGGCCGGTCGTTGCGGGCTCTCGAAGCCGGGGTCGGGATACGTGCGCGCCAGGATGCGAAAGGCGCTTTCCATCCCGTTCCACGCCACCGCACGCAGGTTTTCCAGCAACCGCCGGCCGCTGTCATCCTTCAACCCGTCAAGGGATACCGCTTCCAGGCCGAGTCCGCGCAGAAATTCCACCCGCTTCGGCCGCGTGGGGTAGTGAAGCATCGAGATCAGGCAGGCTCCCGTCTGCATCAGCCGCATTTCCTCCTCCGCCGGGCAGCGCAGCACAATAACAATATCCTGGCGGAAGGCGGCTTCGTGGGACGCGAAGGAAATCCCGTCGGTGTGTTGCCGGTAGTCTCCCTCCGTGATGTCCATCCCCGACCCGTAACCTTTTTCGAGGACAATCTGCGCCCCCAGACGGTGCAGGCGGGCGATGAACGCGGGAAGGAAATCCCGCACCTCGCGGGTTTCCTTGCGCATGCGCGGAAAACCGATCCGCAGGGAGGCTTTCAACTGATCCGTCATTGGAATCCAATCCGGGTTCTATATATGGGTATTACTATATACCAAATCGAACAATCGGGGAAAATCGATCTTGAGGAATTGCGAAGACCGAGGCGGTTATGCAGGACGAGACGGTCCCTGCCAAGATCATACGGGGATGTCGGACCGCGTCGGTCTTTTCACAACAACCCCTCCATCAACCGCACCACAATCCGCTTCTCTTCCAGCCGCACCGCGCGGATCACCTGCGGGATGGCCGGGAGGAGGATTTCCCCTTTATCCCCCTGCACCACGTATACGTCATTCGCGCCGGTCTTGAGGATTTCCTTCACCCGCCCCAGCCGTTCCCCCTGCTCCGTGAAAACCTCCAGCCCTTCGATCTGGTGCAGGTAGTACACCCCGGCCGGGAGCGGCGGCAGATCGTCAACCCGCATATAAAATACCTTGCCGCGCATCTTTTCCGCCGCATCGCGGTCGCGGACCGCCTTGAGTTGAAGCAGCATGTCCGTGCCGTGCCGCCGGATAGTCTCCACCTCCATGGGAACCCGTGCGTTGCCGGCGTATAGAATTTCATTTTGGGTGAGCCGGGCTGGAAAATCGGTGAGGATTTCCAGGAGCAACTCACCCCGCACACCGAACGGGCGCCGCACGCGGGCCACGGCCAGGTATGCCGGGCTATTCCGGGCTTCCGACGGAGGCGGATCCTTCGGTGGATGCGGATTGGATCGTTTTGCGGTGTGCGGCATCGACTGAGTTTTTCTCCGGGAAAACAATTCCAACGGTCCGCGGGAAAAAAAACTCACCGCAAAAACGCGTGGAAGCCAAAAACCTTGGCGTTCTTCGCGTCTTTGCGGTGAGAAGGTTTGCAGTTAAACGATGTCGAACGTAACCCGGTGGCCTTCCTGCGCGGCCGCAACCCACAGCAGCGAACGGATGGCGTTGGCGATCCGTCCGTTTTGGCCGATGACACGTCCCCGGTCGTCGGATGCGACCATCAGCTCCAAATGAACATTCGCGCCGGTGACCACCTCGGAGATGTGCACCTGGTCCGGTTCCTCGACCAGCGCTTTGGCAATGTACTCGACCAGCTCCTTCATCGCCATGTGCTCTACTCCCTTGGGTTAAGCTTTTTCTTCGGTCTTCTTCTTGGACTTTTTCTTGCTCGGGCCGGTCACTTCGCGCCGGGTCTTTACAACGACCGGGCGGGCCTGCTTGGCCGCTTCCGCTTCCGTCAGAAGCGTATCCTCTTTTTCACCCTTCTTCAACCGGTCGAAGCGATCTTTCAGACCGATTTGGGTGAAGAGGCGGACGACCGATTCCGACGGTTGCGCGCCCTGGCCCAGCCAGTAGTAAACCCGTTCTTCCTCCACCAGAATGGTGGACGGTTCTGTGCGGGGATTGTAGGTGCCCACGACCTCCAAGAAGCGCCCATCGCGCGGGCTTTCGCGGTCCGCCACCACGATCCGGTAATACGGCTGGTGCTTCAAGCCCATCTTGCGTAAACGAATACGAACCATAGAACCAACTCCTAGCTTAAGATGAATGGATTCCGGCGCTCGGTGCGGCGTAGAGGACGTGGGACAGGCACGGTTCCGCCGTCGAACTCCTGGAAACCCTATTTTACCCGAAAATCCCCCGAATGCCCCTACCCCCGTTTTTCCCGAGCATCTTCATCATTTTCCGCGCCTGGCGGTACTGCTGGATAAGGCGGTTGATTTCCTGGACCTCGGTCCCCGAGCCGCGGGCGATCCGCCGCCGGCGGCTGGCGTCGAGGATTTCCGGCTGGTGCCGTTCCTGGGGGGTCATCGAGGAGAGAATCGCCTCCTTGCGCTTTATATCCTGCTCGGCGTCGCGTTGCTGCTGGGGGGTGGCTTTTCCCGCAACCGCCCCGGGCAGCATATCCAGGATCTGACCCAGCGGCCCGAGCTTGCGGATCTGTCGGATTTGCTCGAGCATTTCCTGAAGGGTGAACTCGCCTCCGAGGATCTGCCCCGTCTGTTGCTGTATTTCCTCCGCGCTCAGGGTTTGTTCGGCCTGGCGGATCAAACCGATCATATCCCCCTGGCCGAGAATCCGCCCGGCGATCCGGTCGGCCTCGAACACTTCCAGCGCGTCCAGCCCTTCTCCGGTGCCGATCCAGCGGATCGGCACGCCGGTCACCGCCCGCATTGAGATGGCCGCCCCGCCGCGCGCATCGCCGTCCATCTTGGTAAGGATCAGCCCGGAAAGTCCGACCGCTTTGTGAAAACTGCCGGCGATGTGAACCGCTTCCTGGCCGGTCATGGCATCCGCCACCAGAAGGCACTCGGTTGGAGCGGTCTCCTTTTTAATGGAGACCAGCTCCGCCATCAGCGTATCGTCGATCTGCCGGCGGCCGGCGGTATCCAGGAGCACCAGGGTATCCGATTCGCGCCGCGCCTGTTCGAGAGCGGCGGCGCAGATTTGCAGCGGACTCCCGCCGTCGGCGGCGTAAACCGACGCGCCGGCCTGCTCCCCGAGGATTTGCAGCTGGCGGACGGCCGCCGGGCGATGGACATCGGCGGCGACCAGCAGGACGCGCTCGCCTTCGGCGCGGAAGCGCTTCGCCAGTTTCCCGGCCGTTGTCGTCTTGCCGGATCCCTGCAATCCCAGCAGCATGACCACGCGGGGTTTCGGGCCGGCGGGCGACCACGGCGCGGCCGGCCCGAGAGTGGCCGCCAGTTCCTCGTGAACGATTTTCAAAACCTGCTGGGCCGGGTTGAGCGCGCGTGAGACCTCGCTGCCGACCGCGCGCTCGCGCACCCGGACGAGGAAATCCTTGACGACTGTGAAATGGACGTCCGCCTCCAGAAGCGCCAGGCGCACTTCGCGCAATGCGGAATCCACGTCCGTTTCGCTGAGGACTCCGCGGCGCGAGAGGTTCTTGAAGATCAGTTGCAGCCGGTCGGCAAGGGCATCCAGCATATTGGCTCACAAAACCGCCGCGCGCGTAATCTGCGGTGCGGCGGTGAATCGGGCGGATTTCCGCGATTGTATCGGGGAGGTCTGTGAGGGTCAAGCGGTCTGTGCACCCTTAAGGTGGCGAAATACACCCTAAGGGTGTCGGCGGGGATCTCCTGGGCAGGCATATCCGGAATCGCGGCTCCGAATACCCGCTCCCGGCAGGTAATTGCGCAATCCTCGTCTCCTAAGTACAATCGCGTTGTGAAGGATAATGACATGGGGCATTCCTCCATCGGACGCCTCATCCGCCTTCGAAAAAAAGCCGATTGGAGAAAAGGACCGGATTATGAACGCACCCTCGAACGTACTTCGATTGATCGGTCGGGATGGCAAGGAATACCCCGTAACGTGCGCCACACTAATCGGCCGCGCCCCCGAATGCGGCATTGTGATCGATGAGCCCGGCATCTCCCGGCATCATGCCCAGATCGAACTCGTCGAGGGTAAGACAATGCTCAAGGATCTGGGAAGCCCAAACGGGACCTTTGTCAACGACATACGGATTGAAACCGCCACGGAGATCAAACCCGGGGATCGGATCCGATTGCATGATGTTCCCTTCACCGTTAAGCCCGCGGATCCGGCCGGCGTAAACCCGACCGCTGTATTCGAAAGCGGCCCGGCCGATGATGGTCCGAAAACCGTAAGCTACCAATCGCTCCAATTGTATTCGATCGTCCGGAGTGACAACGGCGCGGAGATCGGTGTCGGCCGGAGCATAAAAATCGGCCGGGATGAAAAAAACGAAGTTCCCCTGCCGAAAGACACCAGCGCGTCGCAGGAACACGCCAAGCTCGAACTGCTAAATGGGCAGGTCGTCCTGACGGACCTGGGCAGCAGCAATGGCACCTGGGTGAACGGGGTTCGCATCACCACTCCGGTGTATCTGACCCACGGCGATAAATTCCGGATCGGGGACACTGTATTCCGGCTGCGCGAGGGAGAAAAGCCGCTCCCGGCCGCCGAACACCCCCCTTCCCGGAGCCGCGGCTGTTGGCTGGCCGGTTGCGGGTCCCTCATGGCGGCGGGAATGTTCCTGGCCATTTTCCTGGGAGGCGCTTCCCTGCTGCCGCAGCTTTTTGCGATGCCGACGCCCACCCCCACCATTACCGCCACGCGCGAGCCCACGGCCACCGAGGAGCCGACCGATATTCCCGGGCTGGCTGCGACTCAGCAGGCGCTGGTGGAGGAGACCGCGCTGCGGGCATTGGTGCAGGTCATCGTCAAGCTCAGTGATGGGACGTTCGGCGGATCCGGCAGCCTGCTGGATTCCCGCGGATACGTCCTGACCAATTTCCACGTTGTGGGAGATGAAAAAACCGGCAAACTCTATGAAAACAACGAGCGGATCCGAATCGGTTTGAACTGGGATGATCCCTCGCTGGAACCGGATACTTTCTACACTTGTGAAGTCGTAAAATTCGACGAAGATTACGACCTTGCGCTGTTGAGGGCTGTATCGCTTTCCAACGGGGACGATCTGCCCGCCGATCTGGTATTCCCCACCATCCCGGTCGGCGATTCCGATCTAATGCGGATCGGAGATCCGATCGCCATCCTGGGGTACCCCGGGTTGGGCGGGGATACCCCAACCTTTACCCGCGGAACCGTTTCCGGATTCCTGACGGATAATTCCATCGATCAGGAACGCGGATGGATAAAAACGGACGCGGAGGTAAACCGCGGAAATTCCGGCGGCATGGCGATCAATGCGAAAGGCGAACTGATCGGCGTCCCCACCATGGCGGCGGTGGATACCGAGGTGACCGGAAAAATCAGCGAAATCCGCCCGATCAATCTGGCGCGGGTCGTGACCGACGCCATCCCGGCATAACCCGGCCGCCGATCTACTTATTTACTAACGATTGGCGATGGAACAGAAATGGGGCGGTCTCATTACGACCGCCCCGGTTTGTTTCACCCCGGTAGGGTGCCCCCGCATCGCCTCCTCTCCGGGCGGGAATCTCCTTTCAGATATCCCCGCGCAGTATTAAGTACATCATAGGAACATCACAACCGAATTTCAATAGGAGTGGGCTGGTCAGAGGCGGGGCGTATACAACACGAAGGGATCGGGTAGGTTTCGAAGGATTTTTATACAGAAAAAATTGACGCTGGCGTTATTTATTACACACTCCGCATAAAAAACATCAACGAATCGATTTTCATACCCGGAAGCAATGACGCGCTTCCGGGATGTCAATCCAAATTTTCTACATGGTGTTGTGTTTTAGAATCTCGGGGATGAGTATCCGGACTTCCGGAAGAAGTGTGTTTACAGCACGGGCAAAGGCCCGTGGTTCCATCCGCCGGATCCATGGGGAACGCCATCCCGGCGGCACAACCATCGGATGGAGCGGCCGGTCGAGCGATGAAAAGAAATCATCCCAGTGGACCGGGACAAGCACTTTAACCTGAGCCGCCTCGGCGACCGCCGCGCCGATCCGCTCCCCCCATAACGGACAGAAGAATAAAATATCCGCCTGGGGGATGGCGCTGGTGTCCGGTGTGTTCCATATCAGGCAGGATGTCTGAGCCGCCCGCACATGAAACGAGAATATCGTATCCATCCGGTAGTCCGAAAGGCGCAGGGGCGGATCCAGACGCGCCGGGAGCTTGCCCGCAAAGGGCAGCAATCCCGCCATTCGTCCGTGCTTGCCCGGAAAGACCCTGACTTCGAATGGGTCAAGGGAAATTGCATCTCCCACGCGGGTAGGGTTAACCTGTTCTGCCGGTACATCATGCGCGCGAAGGATTGCACACGTATTACTGGAGCCATAAGCGACTGTTCCGAATTCCCGGCACACGTTTGGAACATCCGCCAAATGATCGAAATGCGCATGGGAAACCAGCACTGCGCGTGCGGGAGAGAGGTACCGCGTTACCAAACCCGGATTCGGGACCGGTCTTCCGAAGAGGTTGTATTGGATCGGGAATCGCGAGAGATAGGGATCGATCAGAATCCGTTCGCCGTTGGATTCCAATTCAATCCCGGCGGTCCCCAGCCAGCGGAATTTTATTGAATCGGCCATTCGAATAATTTTACTACCCGGGAGGGCTGTACGGAACCGATTCCTCGGGGTCTGAAGACCCCTCGGAATGACATACGGTAGGCGCAAGCCCAAGCCCCTCGGAACGACCCTATGCGGAAGTCATTCCGAGGAGCCGTCTTTGGGCGACGAGGAATCGGTGCCTCCCATCTCCCATCCTTCGGAGAGGTCCCTCCACTCCGGATTCATGGATTTGA
>Ga0307445_10001240_pt1 | contig 14394 bp, 12 predicted proteins | sample SalMarSW160330MG_FD_202147 | JGI IMG/M metagenome (GOLD analysis project Ga0307445, IMG submission 202147) | Salt marsh sediment microbial communities from the Plum Island Ecosystem LTER, Massachusetts, United States - SW1603-30 | ecosystem: Environmental > Aquatic > Marine > Intertidal zone >...
GTGATGCGTAAATCTGGATTATGTCGCTTTTTTCAAATTTCCCGTTTGTCACTACTGCCAAGGATAGCATATCATAAGCGCTTTCTCCGAGAATTGGTACGATTTCAATTAAAAAATGCAAATTTTTCTTTTCCGGATAGATTTCCTTTGTCTTTCTCAACAGAGTTTCAGGTTTTAGTCTATTGCTCAAAGCAAGAAGAATTCCGTTCTCAGTGACCCAATAACGCGGATATTCTCTTCCCCGATAAACCTTCTGACTAACAGCTTGGATCAATTTTTTCTTCTCCAATTCTTTAAGGGCATCCCATGAAGATCTATAATTTCCGCTAATGCCTCTTGTTGTTTCGTTTTTGGTCATTGGATAATTAGAAGCCAAGAATAGGAGAATTTTTTCCTGTAGAGGTGTCAGAAACTCTTGCCTATTGTGAATTAATTTATGTTCTTTAGCTTTCTTCTCTATCATATGTTCCCTCCTTTTAGTTATGTTCATAAATAACATATATAAAACATTCGCTAACTTGTTACTGATCACAAAATGATAGAAGAATCAACATTTGGAGGTGTAATGGCAAGTAGTGAATGCTATGAAAATCTAGGCAAGAAAAATATTTTTGAAGAATTTAGGGGAAAATTAACCCTGCTATATGTTAAGTATAAAGATCATGTTCTCTTTAGAAACTGTGATTCCTCTGAAATGAAACCATCAATTAGAGAGGTCGTCGGCTGGTTAACCTTTGAAAGCACTGATAACATTTGTATTTGCTATGATAAACCGGTTGACCCATTGCCAAATGAGAAGCGAGAATCGGGTTTTGTTATTCTAAAAAGTGACGTTTTAGAGGTTTGTGAACTTCTTCCCAAGACATTTAAACAAACTCGAATAACTAGCTATGGGCAAAAAGCCCTAAAAAATGGAGAATAAGAAAAATGCAAAAGCTGACTACTGTTGACAACGAAATCTTGAAACTGGAAGGCTTGAAAAGTGATCTTCCTCTGCGAGAAAAGAAAGCACGAAAATACATAGTTAATTCTTTCACTGGAAAGATGCCTTCGCTGATCCCTTTAGCACTTGAAAACAAGTCTACAGTAAAGCTGGCTTCATATCTACTGAAATACACAACTGGAAGCAAACACACACTTTACCAATACATTTTTGGCATCTACCGTTTCTGCAAATGGATAAACAAATCCCCAGACGAATTGATTAGAGAAGCTTCAACTGGAAAAACCGGTATCGACAAGTACGTTTTGAAAATTGATGATTTTATCGGAGACCTGCAAGCTGAAGAACTGGCACCGGGCACAATAAACAACCATGTCAAAGGCGTTAAGATGCTGTTCAAAGTGAACGGCGTAGCATTGACATTGCCTTATCGTATTCCAAAGAGCATTCGATATCCTGACCGGTCACCGACACCCGAAGAATTGACACGGGTAATAGACATTGCTGACCTAAGAGAAAAAGTGATAGCTTGCCTGTTGGCTTTAAGCGGTGTTAGAATCGGCACACTTGTAAAACTGCAATATCGACACGTTAAGCATGACCTTGAAAACGGCATAGTTCCTGTTCATATGCATATTGAAGCAGAGATTACAAAGGGCAAATATCACGATTATGACACTTTCATTGGCGCTGAAGCTGTATCATATCTGAAGGCATATTTGAAGGCAAGAAGGATCGGAACTGAACGTTTAGAAGGCGGTAAATTGCGAGGGATCCCTGCTGAAAAGATAACTGACTTGTCGCCTCTGATACGAAATGAGCATAAAGCAAAGGTTGAACCAATAACTCCCGGTTCCGTACACAATGCGATTCATAAGCTATACAGAAAAGCGGGTTTGATAGAAAACAAAGGCAAAGTAAGATACGATCTGCGTGCTCACTCGTTAAGGAAATACTTCAGAACTCAGCTTGGCGCAATTAGCAGTATCAAAAACGACTACATCGAGTACATGATGGGTCACACGATCAGCACATACAACGACATCAAAATGAAGGGTTTAGAATACTTGCGCAATCTTTATGCTTCAAGCGGTTTAAGCATAAGACCAAAAACAAAGATTTCAAAACTCGACCAACTACGAATGTTCGCTGAATCTTTAGGTCTTAATCCTGACGAAGTTCTTTTAAGAGACGCTGTAGTTATGCCACATCGTACTGTTGTAGACCTGGAACAAAGGAAGATCGAAGTACTGAATCAAGCCTTGAAGACTGCAATAATCAGAGAACTAAAACAAACAAGTATTCGCTAACACGTGTACGAGTAACTCCCGGGCTACCAATCATAATTCATGCAATGAGGTGAAAAGTATGGCTGACTTGAAAGATTGCCCGTATGGTCAAGACATAAAAGACGACTGCAAAACATGTGATTACGGCAAAACGTACCATTTTGATGCCGCTACTGGACAATGTGTTAAGCGATAATTTTTCGCTGAGGCATGTTTTGACTTTTTTAAGGGAACACTGGAGCCATTGACGAAAGTTCGAATCCCTCCTTGGTTACCAACGCGTTTTTATTCCCTGCTGAAACAAGGTATGCAGGTGAAAGAACATGAAACCTAAAGTTAAGAAACCCACGGAAAAAGAACGGCAAGAAGCCGAGTCGTGGCCAACCTGGGAAAAAGAGGAATCCAAGTTCCCCTGGGAATACGACGTGCAGGAAACATGCCTCATTCTAGAGGGAAACGCGGTTATCCACACGCCTGAAGGAAAAGTCGAGTTCGGCGAAGGCGACTACGTGGTTTTCCCCAAAGGCCTCGCATGCACCTGGGAGATTAAAAAGAAAATCCGAAAACACTACAACTTCGGCTAAGGATCACCCGTCAACCTGAACCGTAACAGGTTCCAACCCAGCTTCGCCGAATCGGGGAAAAGCCTAACCGCCGAACCGCCATTTTTCTTCGTTTCCGTCCACTCCACTCCGACTTCCGCCACGGGAAACCCCCGTTTTCTACACCGCAGGATCATTTCTGTGTCAAAGAAAAAACCGTCCGATTTAGTCTCGGCTAATAAAACCTCTGCGACTTCGCGGGTCATGGCTTTGAAGCCGCATTGATGGTCGTGTATGCCATCGTGAAAGAGCAGTCTCACCGCCAGGTTATACGTTAAGCTGAACAGTGTTCGGGAGATGCTCCGCTGCACCCTGGAAGTTTTGACGTGTCGGGATCCGATGGCCAGTCCCCTGTTAGCCTGAGCAAGCTTCACTATCTGCGGCAGGTGGCTGAGGCTTGTTGCCAAGTCAACATCCATGAAAACGATAACGTCGCCGTTGGCTGAGTGAACCGCGCTTCTGATGGCTTTGCCCTTGCCCAGCCGGACGGGTGAGTGCATTAAATTAAGATGGGAATTACTTTCTGCCAGGGCAGCCACGATGGTTTCTGTGCCGTCGGTGCTTCCGTCTTCAGCCACGATGATTTCGTAAGAATCAGAGAAGGAACTGACCGCATTTTGAACTTCCCGTATGTTTTTTTCAATTCGCGAAGCCTCGTTGTAAGCAGGCAGTATGATTGAGATTTCCTTTTTAGGCACGAATCGACTTTCTCCCGACAAGACACCATTGCACGGCTTAATCATAAATTATTTTGCCTTACACGCAAGCACGCCAAGCGCTGTTTTCACCTTTTTTTCAGAAATTCTTTTTGGCGCCTTCTGAATGAAACATTAAAAAGTCAACCCTGTAACATGATAAATCAGCATCGTGTGGAGTGCTCAATAAGTGGATCTTCGCCTGTGGCTCAAGAACGGTTTCAATAAGTGGCGGTTAGCGTTGCTGATTTTCAGTGTTGTCTACGCGTTTTTTTTGCTGCTTGAGCTTGGTTACATGACGCTGCAGTGGGATGAAATGTCGCATCTGTATGGGGGATTGCTTCTGTCCAGGGGGCAAACGCAGTCTTACCTGACGCTGTACGGGTATTATCCGCCGCTTTACGACCTGTTGACGACAGGTTTCTATCTGGTTCTCGGTGCGGGCGCCACCTCGGGCAGATTAACTGCCGTGATGTTTTCCCTGCTTTCAATCTGGGTGACGTTTGAGTTTGCCAAGCGCACGTATGGTCCGAAGGTTGCCTTGGTGTCTGCCATGATGCTTGGGGTGATGCCTGGGTTTTTCTGGCTTTCACGAGTGGCTATGTTGGAGACGATGCTGATTTTCTTCTTCACCCTAACGCTTTTCTTTTTCTTCACGTGGCTAAACAAACATAACGACAAAGCGTTTTACCTGAGCTGCCTCGCCTTGGGCATTGGTTTTCTCGCCAAGTACCAGATAATTGTGGCAGGCGTCGTGATGATTGCGGGCATCCTGTGGTTGGGCAGGGATAAGCTGAAGCGGAGATTCACCAAGTTCCTGCTTGTGCCCTTGATTGCTGTTGCGGTGGTGGTGCCTTGGCTTGTCGTGCTCTATCAAACGAGTGGTGTTAGTGATTTCGGAACGTTGTTTTATGTCATACAGGAAGGCGGGCAGGACAGGGCTGCGTACAGCGCTCGGTTTCCTGCACCTGTATTCTACTTGGTTGAGATGACTTGGCCGTTCAATGACATCCCAGTTCATCCTGTTTCGCTGCCGCTTTACGTTTTGGGCTTGGCGGGATTGGGGTTGTTTGCGTGGCGACGGAAACCTGAAGACAAGTTCTTGCTCGCTTGGTTTGCCGTAGTTTATGTTTTCTTCACGTTTATTCCTAACAAGCAGTGGCGGTACATAACACCTGTTTTTCCTGTTTTAGCCATATCCGCTGCAAGCCTTGTCCTGTTTCTTTATGATAAAATAAGGGTTTGGAAGCCTAAACAGGTAAGCAGTGGTGGATACAAGAAAATTGCGGGTGCGCTTCTCGTTGTTCTTGTGGCGGCGGCTGTCGCTTACAGCAGTTATAATGCGTATCAGATGACAATTAGAGATCAATTTCACATTCCAATTGAAGAAACCACCAAGTACATAGCTAGTCACATGAGCTTAAACGAGTCGGCGGTGATTGTTTGCGCTTACAACCTTTTCAACCAAGACATGTTTCGGTTTTATTTGCCTGCGAATATGTCTGTGGATCAGGTTTGGCAGTATCCTGAGTTGCCAGTTGATTCCTTCACGCCTAACTTTAACATCACGGAGTTTGTTAACCTCTGTGAACAGCGGAATGTCAAATATCTCATTCTTTATGATTATGGAGCTTATTCTCCCTTTTTCAATACGACCTTGACTTATTCGAACGTCACTCAGCGGCTTTATGACTCTGGCAAGTTTGGGTTTACCGGAGACGAGCCGTTCTTCGGCGACATGCCCCACAGGACTTTCTTGGTTGGTTTTCACCAATCTTAGAATACCCTTACTGTCGTTGCTTCCGTTACTTTGCTATCCCAACTATTTTTTGGGCTTTGGAGAAAAGTAGCCAAATGAAACGCTGTATCTTCTTTGATGTCTGATACAGAAAGTTGCTTATAGCCAAGGCGAAAGCTGGAAAGGCGGGCAAGATGTACCAGTAAAGTTTTGTTTGAATGAAAGTGAACGCCACAAGCACAATCGCCATCCAAGCAAGAATTAAGATATCTGCTTTTAAACGCCTAACCACAGCGTTGAACGCACATAATCCTGCCGCAAAAGGCAGCAGTATTACCCAAAACAGGTTCTCGCTGTTAATCAAGTACCTGAAATAGAAAAGATAGCCTTCAACATGACCCTCAATGGGGTTAACTGCCCGAACGACATCAGAATAAACAAAAAATGTTTCCCAGAAAACCGGTCCAAAACGGAGAATCATGTAAATCAGCCAGGGAACCACGATCAGAAGCGCCATTTGCCAAAAACGAGTGAACCGCTTTGTGAAGAAAACCTTGAGGCTTCTCCGTGTAGCAGTGAGATAGGCAAAGGCGATTAGCGGAATCAGTAGGGCTAAAACCTGTTTTGTTAAAAACGCTAATCCAAAGAACACGCCGCTTAGAGCCGCGTACCGATTGGTGTTTTCTGGTTTTTCGCTTAAAAGCAGAAAGTATATGCTTGCTAAAATGAAGAAGACGAAGGGGATGTCGGTCATGGCGTGCCTTGTGAACGTGTAGAATGTGGTAAAGGCGCCTAAAACTAGGGCTGAAATAAACCCAACATGCAGGTTATACAGTTTTTTTCCCAAATAGAAGATAAGAACCAACGATAAGCTGCCGAATACGGCACTCCAAAATCTTGAGGCGAAGTTGTCAACGCCGAACACTTGGTAAGCGAGGGACATCAACCACATGAAAAGCGGTGGCTTACCAATCCACATTGCTATTCCGCCAAAAGCCTGAGGAGTCAGGTAATCCCCAGTCTTAAGCATGTTGAATGCCCATTGAGAGTACGTTTGTTCATCCGCAGCCCAAAGAGGTCCGCTTCCCAGATTAACAAAGAATATTATTGAAAAAGCCAGAATTGCCAAAATGCACAGGGCATTGATGTGTTCCAAAAGCCAAGGGCGCTTCTGGATGGCAATTTCCGTGGCTTCAGCGTTTTGTTTAGTCGATCTGGACAGGCTGACAAAACGCGCGATTGAAAACGCAATCGCAGCTGCCACCGCACAAGCAAGTGCGTCAAACAAAATTGTGGTCCATGCTAAAGAGTTGGTGGATTGGGAGGGTAAGTGATCGGTTGGACTGCCTACGGCAAAAGCGTAGACGTGATTGTCGCTTGAACCAACGTATAGGGTGCCGTTGACGACGGCGGGAGAGGAATCCACGTAATTTCCCGTTTCGTAACTCCATTTCTTCTCTCCGGTAAAAGCATCGAAACAATAGATGTTGTAGTCTTCGGAGCCCACGTACACGTTGCCGTCTGCAACTGCAGGCGAAGACCTGACCCAGTACCCGGTTGGGCTCTGCCATATCCTCTCGCCGTTCGAGGCGTTAAGGCAATAAACGTTATTGTCGTCGGAGCCAATATAGACGCAGCCGTAAGCGACGGCAGGTGACGAAGAGAAAACGGAATTTTCAGTTTGATACCCCCATATCTTGTCGCCAGTGGACGCGTTTAAACCCCAAACGTAACTGTCGATTGAGCCTATGTAGAGGTAACCATTGTACACGGCAGGAGAAGAGGCTACGCTTCCGGTGTGGGTGCGCCATAGTTGCCCTCCAGTGGACGCGTTAAGAGCGTAGACATGAAAGTCGTCAGTGGCAAAGTACACTACGCCGTCTGAAATCGCAGGCGAAGACTGCACTCTGTATAAAGTGGGAAAAGTCCATATTATTGACCCGTCTGAGGCGTTAAGGCAGAAGAAATCGTGGTCTCCTGAACCTACGTAGACGCGTCCTTCGGATATGGCGGGACATGACCGCGCTAAACCTCCGATTGGCGTTATCCATATTGTCTTTCCTGTGGCAATGTCTAGATGGTACAGGTTGCCGTTGTCTACGCCAACGTAGATGGAATTGTTGTAGATTGTAGGAGCCGCATTCACTTCACTGCCGTTTGAGTTGAAGTACCACAGGAGTTCACCGTTGGAAGCGTTGAGACAGTAAAGAGCGCCATCTTTGCTGCCTACAAAAACGCAGCCGTTAGCTACCGTGGGGGAAGACACAACAGATTTCATTGTTGTGAAATTCCATAAGAGTTTGACGGGATTCGTTGGACCGCTATCTGATGTATATCCGCTGTTGTTCAGGTCGTGCCGGTACATTGGCCATTCGTCGGCGTTAGAATTGGCGCTGGTGCTGGATGTTATCGATATGAGTGATGGAATCAGGATGAGGGAAATGAGGATGATTAGCATCCATTTGGGCTTTCTCATTTGCATCCTTGCAAGAAATCGTATGATTGAATAGAATATATTAAACTAATCGAACGTTGAGGCATTGGTGACTTAGCAGCGTCAGTTATTGGATTTCTAGGAATTCGAAGCCTGTTTCCTTATCCTTAGCTCTGCACGCCTTTTCACATGCTAACTCCAGCATGACGACTTCGCCTATCTGCCATACTTCAACGCCCATGCGCACGCATCCTGTGACAGTGTTTTCGCTTCGCCCAAAACTGCTGTGCATGTGGAGTTTAGGTTTTCCCTCTTCATCTGTAAATATGGTGCCTACGCCGCAGGCTTCATGGACTCCCTCGAGGAGCGTGACCATGGGTTCTGGGGGAAGGCTGTGCCAGTCTTTGGGGCCAACGACAACGCGGCTGTTTTCTTTTGCTCCGCCTAAGAAGAAACAGAGTGCCGTGGAAACGTTTTTTTCGGCTGCGAATGATTCGAGGACGTCGGGAAGGCGGTCACCGTCGTGCAGTCTCAGCACGAAAACCCGTTCCATTTTCGCTTCACTAAACTTCATGATTCAACCCCTTTGCATTCTGAAATTGAATTGTGAGGCACATCTAGTATAAAAATGATTTCAAGCTTGAAGACCCAGTGGGCAAACGCGTTTTCACACTCTTTTGAAGTAGAGGGGCTTGTCGGCTTCTTTTTTTCTTTTTTCTTGATTGCTGTAACTGTCTGCCGCGGTGACAGCGTTCTCTTCCTTTGAGGTTTTTGGTATTACTTGAAGCGGAAGGTCCATGTATGTTTCAAGTTTTTCTTTTTGGGTGCGGCTCATTTCAATCCTTCTCTTTAATCTACACTTATACAAGTATTAAGACTTAATAAACGTTTTCGGCGGCTTAGCCTCTGGGTTTGCCCACAGCCAAAGTTTAACGCAGCGGTTTGTGCTTTAACCAGCGCCTCGGCTTTTCCAGTGAAACCCAAAAACTGAAACTCTTGTTGGATTTCGAAGGCAACCATGGTTTTCTAGGTTATTTTATATGTTGCGTCCAGAAATCTAACTCAATAACACCTGAGGCAAGAAAACATGCATTTGAGGTCGTTAAAGACGTGGCTGAAGGACGGGTTGTCGGACAGGTGGCGACTGGCGCTTCTGGTTTTCTTGCTTGTTTACGCGCTGTTCCTCATCTTCATCGTTGGAGGCATTCAAGGATTTTCTAACATGTCCATCCAGTGGGACGAGGTTACACACCTGAACGGGGGCGCCTTGCTGCTTCGAGGCAACACGCAAACTTACTTCAGCCTGAGCGCGTTTTATCCGCCGATGTACGACCTCGTGACCGCGGGCTTCTTCAGCGTGGGCGGCATCAGCGTGTTCACGGGCAGGTTTGTTTCGGTGGTGTTTTCGTTGCTTTCAGTTTATGCCGTGTTCGAGTTTGCCCGGCGAATTTATGGCGTGAAGACCGCGGTTGGGGCAAGCGTTTTGCTGGCTGTTATGCCTGGGTACGTTTGGCTAAGCCGCGTGGCCATGATTGAGACCATGTTGGTGTTTTTCTTCACGGTTTCAGCGATGTTCTTTTTCCTTTGGTTACGCGAAAACAAAACCAAGTTTCTGCTTCTCAGCGGGTTAACGTTAGGCTTAGGCGTTCTAACGAAGTACCAGACCATCGTTTTGGCGGCGGTCATGCTGACAAGTTTAGTCGTTTTAGGCAGAGGCTACTTACGCCAGAAGTTCCGCAAAATCCCCCTCCTAGTCATCGTTGCCGTTTTGGTCATTGGTCCATGGGTTCTTGTCTCCTACCAGCTTTACGCTTCGAAGATGCTGGAGCAGTGGTTTTACGCTTTAAACGTAGGCAACCCTGACAAAGCCCTGTACAGCACTGGACTGGGCAGGTTCCCAGCGTGGTATGATGCTTCACCCGTTTGGCTTAGGGTGCCAGTTTTTTACCTCCTGGAGATGGCGTTTCCCTACTTCCAGTCGTACCCCGCACCGTCGCCGATACACCCCGTATCTATCTTCCTTTACTTCGTGGGGTTGGCGGGTTTGGGTTTGCTGGCGTGGAGGCGGAAACCTGCAGACAAGTACCTGCTCATCTGGTTTCTCGTGGCTTACGTGTTCTTCACGGCTATCCCGAACAGGGAGTGGCGCTACATGGTGCCTGTTTTCCCCGTTCTCGCCCTCTCAGCTTCCACGCTGATCATATCTGCCTTGAGAAAGGCGCAGAAAACGTGGCGAAAACCGCATTTGACCATCAAAAAGAAGCGCTTGGTTCAGGCTTCGGCGGTGGCGTTGGCGGTTTTTGCTTTGTTCGGGACGCTTTACAGTGTGGCGGACGCCGCGAACTGGGTGGCGAATGAGCAGTTGGCGCTGCCGCTTGACGAGGTTACGGCTTACGTGGCTGCGCGGCTTGAGCCTGGCGAGAACGTGATGGTGCTGATGCCGTTTAACGTGTTCGGCGCGGCTATGGTGCAGTTTTACTTCTACTCGTATCCCTCTGTGACCGCGCAGGCTTATCAGTATCCTGAAATGCCCGTGGACACATACACACCAGACTTCAACGTAACCGAGTTAATCGTTCTCTGCCGGCAAAACAGCGTGAAGTACGTGCTTGTGGACGAGTACGGCGGCGCCGGCTTCCACTACTTCAACACGACCCTGAATTTCGCTGATGTTAACGCTGCGCTGATGGATTCTGGGAGGTTTGCGCTTGAGCCTGTTTCTTTCTGGCAGGAGCCTGGCCGAGTTTTTATTTTCACGTTTTCCTAGCCGTCGCGTTTTGGTTGGCGAATTTCCCGAAGCTGCGAGAATTGCCTTTTCAGCGGTTGAAACGCTCTTCTTTCCAGACGTCGGCGCTGTCGCTGTAGCCGCGTCTCTCCCAGAACCCCCGCTCTTTGCCTCGGGTAAACCGTATGTGAACTACCCATAAGGCGCTCTTGTAGGCGTACTTGTTCGGAACCACCAGCCGAAGCGGAAAGCCGTAGCCCTCTTCCAGCGCTTGCCCATTCAACCCATACGCCAAAAGCACATCGTCACCCGCAAGTTCCTCCCGAAACAACGAAGTCATGTAGGAGTCTGCACATTCGAAAGTGACTGCCCGCGCCGTATCCAAAGGCTTAACCAGTTTTTCCATGTCTCTGAAGCGGACGCCTTCCCATCGGCAGTCCAGCACGCTCCACCCTTCCACGCAGTGAAAATCGCTTGTGGAAACCGTTTTGGGTAACGCCAGAACTTCCTTCCAGCTTAGCTTCGCAGGGTTTTTCACTTCCCCGTCTACGGTTAACGTGTAAGTTTCAAGGTTGATTTTCGGGTTAACCGAAGTTATGCCCGGGTGGTCGGTTCCCCATCGCATAAGCCTGTTTATCGCCCTTTGCCCAGGCGGCAGTTTCTTTTCGCCTTGACTTTCAGAAGACATACAAAACCACCATTGAATGGCTGAAGTTGTAAGATAAAGGTTGCTAGTTGCCGAAAAAACTTGTTAGCTTTTTCTGTTCGCGTTCCTCTTTGCTGAACTGTGAGACTTTCACGCCGACTCGGCGCACTTCAAGTTCCGATTCGCTGAGGAACTTTTCAAAAAGTTCTCGAACCGCCTGCTTAAGAGCCGCTGTGTCGTTTGTGGCGGTTTCCAGCGTTTTCGACCGGCTTCGCACGGTCAAGTCAGTCATGATGGCGATTACGCCAACCTGTTTGAAACCAGTGTTTCTCTGCACGAGGTCTTTGTGGATGTCCGCGATTAGCTGGTCGGTTTTCTCAAGAACCACCCCCAAGTCACGCGTGTTCTCCTTCAGCGTGGAGATTCGGCTGATGGATTCTGCCTCGCCCGTTTCCTGAACGGGCTCATTGTCCTCGCCGTTAGCTGCGTTGTGAAAGTACACGCCGAGGTTTTTCCCAAAAAGTTCCATCAGTTTTTGCACATTGTAGCCTGCCAGGTCACCAATTGTCTTTATGCCCAATGCATCCATTTTCGCGCCTGTCTTCCGCCCCACACCCACAAGGTGGTTAACAGGCAACGGCGACAGAAAACGCGTAATTTCTTCAGGCTTGACGACGGTTAACCCATTAGGTTTTTGCACGTCAGCGGCAATTTTTGCAACATGCTTGTTCGGTCCGACCCCCACGGAAAAAGTTATGCCCATCTGGTTTTTCACGTCGGTTTTCATTTTCCGAGCCAAATCAGCGGCTGCCTCAAAACTGCCCTGTGTCTTCTGGGTGACATCCAAGTAAGCTTCGTCTATTCCCACCTGCTCGAACCTGTCAGCGTAACCTTTGAGCGCCTGCATTATCTTGTCGCTGATTTGCTCGTAAAAGTCGTAGTCCACGGGCAGAAACACGGCTTCAGTGCCTTCCAGCCGCTTCTTCGCCAAGTACAGGGGAATCCCAGACTTGACCTTGTATTCTCGGGCGACGTAGTTGGCGGTGCTTACGGCTCCGCTGTCTTCGGTGCGTCCCGAATAAACACCCACCACGACGGGCTTGTCTTTGAGCGCGGGGTTCCGCAGTTCTTCGCATTGGGCAAAGAAATAGTCGAAATCCACCAACATTACGACGCGTGTAGGCGTAGGCATGTGCATGTTCACCTCGGTTCAGCGTTCAGCAGCCATGAGCCGTCGCACGCCGCCGTGTTCAGCTGAGCCAAGCCTTCCCTGCAGACGCCGAACTTCATGCCGTTTACACTGGCTAAGTCGCGGATGCTCTTCATGAGTTTAAGCCTTAAATCCCGTGGCAACAGGATGTTTCCACCCATTTTTTCGCCTTGCTTGAAGTAGAGGAGCTTCAGTTTTTCCGCCACCGTTGGCATGGCAGCGGAGAAGCGGCGCCAATTGTCGGGTTTTATCTTGTACGTTGAGCTTGTCACGTGTTTGACTCCGATGCTTGCGAGCGTGGCAACAAGTTTTTCTGGCTTGTCGTTCACGAAGGGGATCACGGGGTCTATTCGCACAGAAACTGAGATGCCTTTGCGGATGAGGTCTTCTGCGGCTCTGAGGCGTGCGGCTGGGGGAGGCGCGTGAGGCTCCAAAACGCGTGCCACTTCCGCATCATCGGTTGTTATTGTTAGGGCTACGGTTGACGGCGCTTTGCTGAGCAGGTCGTCGTCTCGAGTGACGAGGTTGGATTTGGTGATGATTTGGATTCGGCAGTTGCTTTCCGCGAGGATTTCGAGGCATCTCCGTGTCAAGCCAGCGGTTGCCTCCATTCGGGGGTACGGGTCGCTGCTGTTGGATATGGATACGGTTTCGCCCTTCAGCTTGGCTGCTTCGCGCTTCAGGCGTTGGGGCAGGTCTTTTTTGGGGCGGCACTCGTGGAAGTTGGGGATGTAGCTTGAGGCGTAGCAGTAGACGCAGTGGTGGTCGCAGCCGCTGTAAGGGTTAAGCGTCAGTTTGGGGGGGCAAGTGCAGAGGCTGGAACGCCAGGGGTCAAAGCGTGAAATCAAGGGCACTGCTGTTCACTGGCTAGTATGTAGGTGAAGGCAGACAAAAACCATTCGCCGCAAATGCGATATTTTCTATGTTTTGCATGCTATTGTTTGCAGCGATTAAATTATTCAAGAAAAATTGAGTAAAAACTGGCATACAATGTTTTTTGTGTCAAAAAATTTTTACAGAAAGCTTTTTGTGAAAAAGACAGGTTATTTTAGATAGAGGATTGCACTGTGAAGAAGCCGCAGTTGGGTGCGTTCTTGACAGCTCTCCTAAGTGACGGGTACGTTTTAGCAGACACCATGCTTTTTGGAACAATTAAGGCTTCCACAGATGGGTTGAGACTAACTGCACTGGTGGGAGTCTAAGTGGAGAAACTGAATCAAATTAGAGGTCGCGCGGTTTACGTTGACCTTATTCGGACGGTAGCTATGGTGGGAGTAATCCTGCTTCACGCTGCAGGTCGATTCACAGTGACAATTCAAGAAATGGGTCAGATGAATCCGTCAGAAATCACCTGTTGGGGCGTCGTTAATGTTTACCAGAGTTTGGCGGCGCCCATTGGGGTTCCATTATTTCTGATGTTGACTGGTGCGATTCTGCTTCAACCTGAAAAGACGGATACTCTCAGCGTTTTTTTTAAGAAGCGTTGGGCTCGGATAGGTTTGCCGTCCTTGTTTTGGTTCGCCGCTTATTTTGCTTGGGACTTTTTAGTTCAGGGGATACCGCTTACTGCAGGCGCCATCGTCCAAGGCATACTGAATGGCCCCTACACTCAGATGTGGTACATGTATGTGCTCGTGGGTCTTTACCTTTTAACCCCGATTTTGCGCATATTTATGGCTCATGCAGATCAGACTATGATAAAATACTTCGTGTTACTGTGGGTTTTGGGCGTAGCCATTTTACCCTTTTTCGACTTGTTATCCCCCTTCCAGTTAAATAGTAATGTCTTCGCAATGACCGGGTATGTGGGATTCTTCGTTTTAGGCGCATACCTTTCTACAGTAAACATGCAACGCTCAAAACTTTCGATTTTTATTATTCTCGGAATAGCCTTGACCGCAATCGGCACTTACGTGCTGGCTGCTACTGTGGGAGGGACAGAAATGTACTTCTTTCAACAGTATTTCAGCCCAACCGTTATTTTAGTCGCAGTTATGATGTTCACACTGTTATTTACTGTTCAGCCGCCTTCAGTTCAGGAAGACAGCAACCCGTCCAAAGCCCATAAACTAATTCAGCTAATCAGCCAAAACACCTTAGGCATATTCTTCA
>Ga0307445_10001245_pt1 | contig 14377 bp, 16 predicted proteins | sample SalMarSW160330MG_FD_202147 | JGI IMG/M metagenome (GOLD analysis project Ga0307445, IMG submission 202147) | Salt marsh sediment microbial communities from the Plum Island Ecosystem LTER, Massachusetts, United States - SW1603-30 | ecosystem: Environmental > Aquatic > Marine > Intertidal zone >...
CCCGGGGAATTTGGGAACGGATCAACGGCGAGTTCCAGCAAGTATTGGAAAAAATCACCCTGCGCGACATGATGCAGATCGAGGCGGAACACACCCTGTGGGGGGAATGGACCTATCAGATTTAAGGAGAGTGAAACACATGCCAACGTCCAATACAATTTTGGATTTGATCGGAAAAACGCCCATGGTGCGCCTGCAGAAAATCGCCCGGGGTCTTCCCGCCGAGGTCGTGGTGAAACTGGAATCCTTCAACCCCTGCGGCAGCGTCAAAGACCGCATCGCCCTGTCCATGCTCGAGGCCGCGGAGAAGGCCGGGAAACTATCGCCGGGCGGAACCGTGATTGAACCGACCAGCGGCAATACCGGCATCGGCCTCGCCATGGTTTGTGCCGTGAAAGGCTACCACTTGATTCTCACCATGCCGGACACCATGAGCCCGGAACGGCGGCACTTGTTGAAAGCCCTGGGCGCCGAAGTGGTCCTCACGCCGGGTGAGGAGAGCATGACCGGAGCCGTGAAACGGGCGGAAAAAATGCTGCAGGAGCTGCCGCAGGCCTTCATGCCCCAGCAGTTTAAAAATCCCGCCAATCCGCAGGTGCACCGCGTCACGACTGCCGAGGAGATCTGGGAAGCCACGGGAGGCAAGGTGGATGTGCTGGTGGCGGGTGTGGGCACGGGCGGCACCCTGACCGGAGTCGGGGAGGCGCTGCGGCAGCGCAATCCCAAGCTGAGAATCATCGCCGTGGAGCCGGCCGATTCGCCGGTTTTGGCCGGCGGCAAACCCGGGCCCCACAAAATCCAGGGCATCGGCGCGGGGTTCGTCCCCGAGGTGCTGCGCCGCGACCTGATCGATGAGATCCTTCCGGTCAGCAACGACGACGCCGGGATCATGACGCGCCGCCTGGCCAGGGAAGAGGGCATCCTGGGCGGGATTTCGGCCGGCGCCAACGTCCATGCGGCCGTGCAGGTCGCCGGCCGCGAGGCTTTCCGCCGGCAGCGCGTCGTCACATTTATTTGTGATACCGGCGAGCGATACTTGAGCACCTGGGTTTTTCAATGACCGGGGCGAACTCCGCCCCTGAAAACGAAAGGAGACCATCATGTCCGAAACCCCGTTCCGCTTCGAGACCTTAGCGCTGCACGCCGGGCAGGAGCCGGATCCCGTCACCCTGTCCCGCGCGGTGCCGGTGCATCGCACCAGCAGCTACGTCTTTCGCGACACCGGGCACGCGGCCCGGCTGTTCGCCCTGCAGGAGGCCGGAAACATCTACACGCGCCTCATGAATCCCACCCAGGAGGTGCTGGAGAAACGCGTGGCCGCCCTCGAAGGCGGGGGCGCGGCCTTGGCGCACGCCTCCGGGACCGCTGCGATTTTCAACGCCGTCAACACCCTGTGCGAGCACGGCGACGAAATCATCGCCTTCCAGAACCTGTACGGGGGGACCTACACCTTGTTCGACAGCATCCTGCCGCAATTTGGAATCCGGGTGAAGTTCGTGCCGCCCAACGATCTGCGGAAACTCGCGCAGGCCGTCACGCCCCAGACACGGGCCATTTTCGCCGAGTCGATCGGAAACCCGACCCTGGAGGTGACGGATTTGGACGCCGTCGCCGAGGTGGCCCGACGGGAGCACTTGCCCCTGATCGTGGATTCGACCTTTACCACGCCGTATCTGCTCCGGCCCCTGGAACACGGCGCGAACATCGTGGTCCATTCCCTGACCAAATGGCTGGGCGGGCACGGCACCGGCATCGGGGGCATTGTGGTGGACGGCGGGAAGTTCGACTGGAGCGATAAAAAGTTCCGGCTCCTAAACGAGCCGGACCCGAGTTACCACGGCCTCCGGTTCGCGCACGATCTCGGGGACGCCAACGCCTTCGCCTACATTTCGCGCATGCGCCTGGTCCCCCTGCGGAACCTGGGCGCCTGCCTGGCGCCGGACAACGCCTGGCTGTTCCTGCAGGGCATCGAAACCCTGCCCCTGCGCATGGAGCGGCACTGCGCCAACGCCCTGAAAACGGCCGAGTACCTGGCCCGGCACCCCGCCGTGGCCTGGGTGCGCTATCCCGGCCTGCCGCAGGATCCCGCCCACGCGGTGGCCAAGCGGTACCTGGCCAAGGGCTTCGGCGGCATGGTGGTTTTCGGCGCCAAAGGCGGGTTCGCGCAAGGCAGGAAATTCATCGAGGGCCTCAAGCTCTTTTCCCACCTGGCCAATGTGGGCGACGCCAAGAGCCTGGCCCTGCATCCGGCCTCCACCTCCCATGCGCAGCTTACCGAGGAGCAGCAACGGGCCGGGGGTTTGACGCCGGACCTGGTGCGCCTTTCGATTGGCATTGAAAATTGGGAGGATATCAAGGAAGATATTGAGCAAGCCCTGGCCGCCTCGGCCTGACGGTTTGAAGCCGGGCTTTGCCCGGCGCCGTTCGTTCGGATGGAACGGAACATGCAAGAACCGGGTCAAGCCAAGATGCGAAAATTCCCGAACCATGAAGCTCCCGCCCCGCGCTGGCGAATTCTGCTGTCCGGGGCCAATGACATCATCGGGCGGGAACTGATCTCCCTGGCAGCCAAGGGCGGCCATGCGCTGGTCCTGGCCCGGGCCCCCGGAGAGAAAATCACCTGGCTCGAGGCCGCCGCCTGTCCGGCCGTGACTTTGGACGACGGCCGCCTGGAGGGCGCGGGCGTTTCCTGGTCCGATTTCGACGCCGTCATCGACCTGGCCACTCTGCGCGGGGAGAACGGAAAAATCCGGGCCGGGAAATTGGGGCCCTGGATTTGGCGCCGCTTGCAGGGCCTGGTGGGCGCGGCGGCGGCCGGCGGAGTCAAAAAAATCGTCTTGCTGGGAAACGCCCACCTTTTCGCCGGGCTGGATCCCGAGCAGTGGGTCACGGAAGCCAATCCCCTGCGGGGCCGCGGCTTCGGACGCGTCCTGGCGCCGCTCTGGGACGGGATCAGGACCTTAAGCCGCGAATCCGGCGTCGTCACGCGCGTCCACCCCGGACGGGTCTACGGCTCCGGCGGCTGGTTCTTAAAACAGGTCGTGGAACCCCTGAAATACCGCGGCTACCTGGAAATGCCCGGCGACGGTTCCAACTGGATCTCGCCCGTGCATAGTCAGGATGTGGCGGAAGGTCTGCTTCTGGCCGTCGGCAAAGGAGTTTGCGACCGGGATTATTTTTTAGCCGGGGAGCCTCTCCGTTTCGAGGACTTCCTGAACATGAGCGCCAATTACATGGGGATTCAGCAAAATCCCCGGCGTCAACCGTGGTGGCGGGCCGCCTGGTCCCGGAGCAGCCCTGCCGTCGAGGATGCGACGATTTCCTGCCGCATCCGCCCGGAACGCGCGCGCAGCGAATTGGAGTGGACTCCGCGCTTTCCGACCCCCCGGGACGGCGTGCCGCAAGCCTTGAAGGACTTGGGCGTCCTGGCCTGGAAATAGGGGTTGTGCGGCCGGGCAACGGCCCCCCCGCCGGCGCACAGAGGAAATCACAAGATGCCAAGCCAGCTTTCCGCCAGCCTGCGAAGAAAATTGGAACGGTTGCGGGGCCTGCTGCGCCGAACCGGCGGCTGCGCCGTCGCCTTTTCCGGGGGAGTGGATTCCGCCTTGTTGCTGGCCGTGGCCCGCGAACAGCTCGGCGGGAAATGCGCCGCCATTCTCGCCTCCTCGCCCATCCACGACCGGCGCGAGCAGGCGGCGGCCTTGGCCTGGTTGCGTCGCCGCCGGATTCCATTTCGCCGGCTCCGGACCCGCGAATGGAATGACCCGTCCTTCGCCGCCAATTCCCCGGATCGCTGCTATTTTTGCAAGCGGTCGCTGCTGCGGGCCGTCCGTGAGGCCGCCGGCCGGCTCGGCCTGCGGACCGTCGCGGAGGGCGGGCAGGCGGACGACCGGCGGGATTACCGGCCGGGTCGCCGGGCCGTGAGGGAATCGGGGGTGTTGAGCCCCCTGGCCGCGGCCGGCTTGCGCAAGCCGGAGATCCGCTGGTTGGCCGGGCATGTGTACGGCCTGCCCATGGCGGACAAACCTTCCAACGCCTGCCTGGCCACCCGTTTGGCCTACGGCCTGCCCGTCACGCGCCGGGACCTGGAACGCGTGGAGCGCATGGAAAATTACCTGCGCCGCCAAGGCTTCCGGATATTCCGCGCCCGCGTGCACCCGCGGGTCCTGCGCCTCGAGTTGGGGCGGGCGGAGGAACGGCGGCTCCGTAGCGATGCCCTGCGGGCCCGCATCCGCGGTTTTGCCCGGCGGTTGGGCTTCACTTACGTGGCCCTGGATCTGGACGGCTTCCGGTCCGGAAGCGCCAACGAGGTTCTGCGCCGCCCCGTCCGGCCTGCGAAGTATTGACTTGTTTTTCCCGCGGCCCCGCGTATAATACGGACCCTGCGGCACCCGGCCTCATGCAGATCATGAGGCTTAGGGTTCGGGGGCGGTGAAGCCCCCGACTGAAGGAGGAAGGAAAGCAGGACGCATCGGCTCAGGCCCCGTCAGGGGCCAGGGGTGGTCAGGGGAAAAATCCCCTGACGCCATGAGGGGCGACCGCGAGCCGAAGAATCCTCTCCGCTTTCGGCGAGTGCCAGAGGGGAAGCCTCCCCTCTGGAGAGCGAAGCGACGGCGGCAGAGGGAACCTGTGGTTCCCCTGAAAGCTCCTCCCGGCCGCGGGATAAAAGCCCAGGAGGGTATCATTCATGAGCGATCCATCCCAGCCCAATGCGCTGACCGTGGCCTTGGAATTCGAGAACCGCGGCCGTGACTTCTACGCCCGGACCGCGGCGGAGGCGACGGACGCCTTAAGCCGAAAACTCTTCACGACCCTCGGCGAGGACGAAGTGCGTCATGCCGAAAAAATCCGGGAGATTTTTTCGGCCTTGTCCCAAGGGGGCGTATGGCCCGAACCCACCGCGGCCCGGCAGAGCCGCCTGGAAAGCGTCATCCGGTCGTTTTTTGAAACGAACCGGGATAAGTTGACGCCGAGCTCGGACCACATCGCGGGCTACGAGTTCGCCATGCAGATGGAAAAAACCGGCATCGACATGTACGAACGGTTTTCCCGCGAAAGCGAGAACGACGCGGAAAAGAAATTTTTCGCGGCCCTGCTCGGGGAGGAACGGGGTCACCTGGAGGCTCTGCGCAACGTGTATTTTTTCCTGACCAGCCCCGGCGACTGGTACCAGGAGGACGAGAGCCACCACTGGAACTGGATGAACCTGTAAGCTCCCGGCCCCGGGATCCGGGGCGGGCTGCGCCACCACACACGGGGGACCAAGGTGCAGGAGGATCGGGTCGGCCCGAAAGTCGTCTGGACCTCGGGATATGCCGGGCTGGAGTATGACCTGTGGACGGAGGTCCTGCGCGCCCGCCAGGTGCAAATCGTAGCGGATGTCCGCTCCCTGCCGTATTCCAGGCCTTTCCCGAAATTTTCCCGCACGCATCTTGCGCACGACCTGCCCCGGCGCGGCCTGACCTACTATCACCTGACGGAACTGGGCGGTCCCAGCCGGCCCGGCTCCGGATTTGAAGGCGGCGGGGCGCACACGGCCGCGACGGCATATATCCGTCATCTGCACAGCGAAAATTTCCAGCAGGGCCTGCTCCGCCTTTTGGCGCTCATCACCCTCGGCCCGGTGGCGCTGCTGTGCCTGGAGACGGACTGGAGGCGGTGCCACCGACGTTTCCTGGCGGATGTTCTCACCGTGCGGGGTCTGCAGGTCATGCACCTGGACCCAGCGGGGCAGGCACGGCCGCATGCGCTGACCCCCGGGCTCGTGGTTTGCGGCCAGGAGCTGCGGTATCCCGACCAACCGGAGCAGACCCGGCTGTGGTGACCGGGACCGGATGCGGGGACGGACGCGGCCGGCGTGAGGACTGAGGGGTAGACAAGGCGTTGGCCGCCGAATATAATAGGCGCGGTTTTAGCCTGGCGAGGCAGGACCGGACCCGACGACTACCGAGAGGGGATTGAAAGGGAATGAACGAAACCAAACGCAAGTTGTGGCAGATCGTGGACGCCTGCGACACGGGCGTCCTGATTACGCAGGGGAACGAGGGCTTCGCCCACGCGCGCACCATGGAGCGCATCAAATTCAACCAGCTGGAGGAAATCTGGTTCGCCACGGAGGCCAACGAACGCAAGCTGGCGGAGATCGTCCGCGAACCGCGCGTGACGGTTTTTTATTCCCACCCCAACCGGAGCTGGGCCTGCCTGTACGGCATCGCGGAAGCCGTGACCGACCAGGCCTTGAAATCGCGTTTCTGGAAGGACGAATGGGAGGAATACTGGCCCGAAGGCCCCTTGAGCGAAAATTATCTTCTCGTGCGGATCGTGCCGGTGGCGGCGGAATTTCTGCTGCTGGAAAACTACGAACGCGGGCGCATCCAGTTTAAAAACGAAAGCCTGTGATTCCAAACCGGCCGCCACGGCCGCCCCGGCCCAGCCGGGGAGCGGCCGCGCGGCCTGCCGGAGCGGGTGAAGCGCCATGGGCGGGATGACTTCCGAATACCATGAAGCGGTACGCCGTCTCAAGGCCAGGCATCGCTTGCGGCTGCACTGGATCGTCTTCGGCGTCGTGCAGGCGGGATTGCTGCTGCTGAACGCCCTGACCTGGCGGGGTTATGCCTGGAGCGTATGGCCGCTGCTGACCTGGGGCGCCGCGCTCCTGTTCCATAGCGCGGTGGTGCTGCTGCCCCGGCGCCGCTGGGACGAAAAGCAGGTGCGCGAAATCATGCGGACCCTGCGTTCCTAGGCTCTGCCCGCGGGCCACCGTCTCCCCGGAGCCGCGGACAGGAGCCGGTGGCCCGGCGAAAACCGCAGAATTTTGTGATCATCCTTTCCTTTTCGTGGTAAATTATTCCCAGTCAACAAAATATTCCACCGGGCCGACTCGCGCCCAGGGGCTCACCGCCCGCGCAGAACCCGAAGCAACCGGTACCAGCCTATGCCCTCGCCAGCTGCCAGGAAACGATTTCCGTGGTATTTCGCAACCATCACCGCCTTCCTGCTGACTCCCGTCATGCTTCTTCTGGCCTGGATCGGAAAGCACGCGGATAAAGCCGCCTTCGGCAAAGCCCTGGGCGTGATCGTGGTGCTCGGGTATGCCTGGAGCATGGTGGTTTCCGCCAGCGGTTGGTGGACCTTTCGGCCCGACACGCTTCTGGGTTGGAACCTGCTTCCGCACCTGCCCGTGGAGGAAGCGCTGTTTTATCCCCTGGGCGGGGCGCTATGCCTGTTGTTCTACGTGGGGTGGACACGGTGGCGCGTGCCGCCGGCCGAGCCGAAGCCCCTGGCGCTGGGCAGCGGACTGGTGGTCCTGACCACTGCGGCGGCCGCCGCGGTCCTCCTGGGGTTTTTGCTGCTGCGCCGCCAACCCGCCTACCTCGCCAGCCAAATCGTTCTGTACAACGGGTTATGTTTTCTGTTGTGGCCCAAGACGCGGGACCGCATCCTCTTCGGCCCCGCGCTGGCCACGGTGGGCTTGATGCTGGCCATCGGATTTTTCTGGGACTGGCTGGCTTTCACCCGCGGCTGGTGGGAATACCATGCCGTGCTGGGCTGGTACTGGCCCCCGCGGGTTCCGGTCGACGACTGGAATTTTTATTTTTCCGCGCCGCTGGCGGCCATTTCCTGCTACGAAGCCTTTCGGCGCCACGGAGCGAACACATGACCCCTCCCTGGTATTTCATCCTGGATTTGGGCTTGTGGGCCCTGACCGCGGCCGTCGTGGCTTCAGCCTGGCCCCGGATGGGAAAAGCCTGGCGCCGGAGCGCCTGCGCCACCGCCCTCGTCGTCATGGTTTTGCAGAGCTTCAATGAGGTATTAAGCCGCAAAGTTTTTCAGGCCTGGACTTTTTCCTACGAACACAACCGGATGATCGGGATTTCCCTCCTGGGAGAACCCGTGGAGGAGCACTTGTTCTGGTGGGCCTTCGCCTGGATGATCCCTTTCGGTTACGCGGGCCTGATCGCCTGGTTCCGGGCTTGGGATGCGGGGCGGGGACGGGAAGCGAAGGTGACGACGCATGAATGACCGCGCGTCCGATCCCCGGCCGGGCGGCACCCGGTATCGCGCCGGGGAAAAACGGCTTTACTGGATTTGGTGGGTGATCGGCCCCCTGGTGCAGATCCTGGCGCTGTGGCCCCTGGTACGGGAAAGGATACACGTCCGCGCCCTCCTGGTCACCAGCGCCTGTTTCATCCTGATGATGTTCTGCCTGGAGAACACCGCCATTTACTGGGGCTGGTGGATCTGGAACGAGCAAAAGCTCCTGGGCCCGAAAGTCGGACTGGTCCCGCTGGAGGAATTTCTCCTGTACTGGGTGGCGGCGCCGTCTGTGATCGTCCTCCAGGCCTTGTGGCTGGCGTTCTTCCAACGCCGCGGAAAGGGGACCGCCCCCCATGCTTAGCGTCCTCCTGGCCTGGCGGGGCGAAATCACCGGGGTCGTAGCCGGGGTCCTGTCCTGGCTTCTGCTCGCGCGGACGTGGCGGGTGCCCTTCTGGAGGCTGTTCCTGTCCGGCGCGGTGCTCGGCCTCGCCATCGAATTCATGACCGAGGCGCAGTGGACCTATACGCTGCAGGTTTTTCTGTGGCGCGATGTTTCCCCCTTCGTGATCCTGGGCTGGGGTCTGCTCTTCGCCTGGCTGGTTTTCCTCTCCAACGGCCTGTATCGGCGCTGGTTCGGCGCCGAACCGGGCAGCCGCGGGGGACTCGATGCGCGGCTGTGGCTGACGGATCTCGTGGTGGGGGTGCCGCTCTTTCTCGGCAATGAACTGCTGGGCATGGATGTTCTCCGGGTTTGGCAGTATAATCCCGTTTTGCACTGGACGACCCTCATCCCCGTGATCCACTATCCGCTGGAAGGTTTGGTGGCGCTGGTGTTCGAATTGCTGGCTCTGCCGGCCGCCGTCCGCTACGGGTTGGGAGGTGTGCGCGCATGACCGATCCCGCTGTCCAGGAATTCCGCCTGTTCCGGATCCTCATGGTGGTGAATATCCTGGTAGCCGCGATGTTCATCCCCCTGCAGTGGGTCTTCATGCCGCCGGCCCATCAGCCGCATTGGACCTGGGTGCACATCTGGACGGTGATCTACCCGGCCGTCTTGTGGCGCGTCGTCACTCCCCGCACGCTGAAGGCGGGGGCCGTGCTGTTCATCGCGCTGCATTTGCTCACGGACAGCCTCTCCCTCCTGTGGCATCCACTGGAATTCAAGGCGCAGGCCTTTGTCTGGGTCTATACCTTCATCATCATTTTCAACGTTATCCTGGTCTCCTGGCCGGAGGTCTTGGCCAGCGACCTGGCCATTCTGGCCTGCGGCGCGGGCTTCGCGTTTCTGCCCGCCAGCGGCTTCCATGCCTCCATGGCCAAACTGGGCTTGAACCCCGGTTACGCCGAGGTCCTGGTGTTGATGTACTTCGCGCTGCTGCTGATCGTAGGCACGAGCATCATGGCCGTCAAGCGGCGGACGGAGAGGCGCGTGTACGAGCTCAATGCCAACTTGAACCGCCTGGTGGATCAAAAACTGGCGGAGATCCAGCGCGCGGATGCGGCCGCGCGGCAATACCAGGAACAGCTGGACGTCATTTTGCGGCACGCCCCCTTCGGCGTGGTCATCGTCGACGAGCATGTGAATTTTCTTTACACCAACGGCGTGCATTTTAAATTCCGCCTGACCGCCGCCGGCGTCGAGGAATTGCCCGGCAGCCTCCTGCCGTTGGCGGTTTTGCGGCAAGAGGTGCTGGCGGCCAAAGCGCAGGCGCTTCTGACCACGGACCGCGCGTTTTTGGGTCAGCGCTGGGAATACACGGCGCCCCAGGGGGTCGTGAAAATACTGCGCTACTCGTTCGTGCGGGTGATTTTTCCCGAAGCCGACGGGGATGTCATCCGGCTGGTGCTGCTGAGCGAGGACATCACCCAGGAGGAGACCATCCGCCAGGAGCTGAACCGGGCGGACCATTTGGCGTCACTGGGCAAAATGGCCGCCAGCTTGGCGCACGAAGTGAACAACCCCCTGGCGGGCATCAAGCTGTACGTCGAATTGCTGGAACAGGAAATTTCCTCCCCCGAGAAGCGCCGGGAGATTTTCCGGTTCTTGGAGAGCAACATCACTCGGATCGACCGCATCGTCAAGAGTTTCCTGACCTTTTCCCGGCAGGAAAAGCCCCGGCGGGAGTGGCTCGACGTCCAGGAAGTCCTGCGCACCACTCTGGAAATGGCGTCTAATTTCCGGCAGTTCCACCGCATCCACATCCATACCCATCTGGCCGCGACCATGCCCCTGATCTACGCGGACCCGCACCGCCTGGCCCAGGTTTTCGTCAATCTCCTGAACAACGCCAGCGACGCCATGCAGGCTGAAGGAGGGCGTCTGGACATCAGTACGCGCTTGTGGAACCAGGAAATCTGGATTCAATTCAAGGACACGGGGAAGGGCATCAAGCCCGAAAACCTGCCGCATATTTTCAAACCCTTTTTCACCACCAAGGAAAAAGACCAGGGCACGGGATTGGGGCTGTCCACCAGTTACAGCATCATCCAGGAACACGGAGGCAGGCTGGAGGTGGAAAGCGAAGTCAGCCTCGGCAGCACCTTCACCGTCCGCCTGCCGATCATCCAGCGCGAAATGTCCCGCGATGTTTCCTAAGCGCCGCATCCTGGTGGTGGAAGACGAACCGACCGTGCGCGAGCCCATCCTGGTGTTCCTGCGGCACAAGGGGTATGCGGCCGAGGGGGCCGAAAACGGCGTGGAAGCGCTGGATTGCCTGAAAAGGAATCCCTATGACCTGGTGATCCTGGACATCAAGATGCCCTATCTCGACGGACGGGCGCTCAGCCAGATCCTCCGGGATGAATGCCTGACGGTTCCGGTTTTGGTGATCACCGCCTACGCGGAGGAAGAACCGCTCGCGCAGGAGAAGGGACGATTGTTAAAGAGCTTCAGCTTCGAGGAATTGCATGCACAGATCAGGAAAATTCTGTCTCCCTAGGGATTGGCTGCGCCCGGCGGGCGCACGTTGCGGGGATGGGCGCCGGGCATCAGCGGGCGGCCTCGGGGGTGGGCGTGGGGGGCACCCGGTTTAAAAGCCGGTCCAGGGGGATGATGAGCTCCTGGTCCGCCCATTCGGGCACGGCCTCTTCACCGGAGGCGGCCGGGGTTATTTCCACGCCGGGTTGAAATTCTTCGCTCCCGGAGACCGGCGCCTGCTTTTCCCAGGCCCAGGATGCCGGGGTGGGGCTGGCCGTGGGCGTGGCGCCCGGGCCCGCGGGCATGCCGGCCAAGGCTTCCAGCTGCATGCCCAGGAGGCCGCCCGCATTCACGAGGTAAAAGAAGAAATGCGGCGTCACCATGCCCTCCGGTCCCCAAACCTTACGATCCTCCTGATGCCATTCCCCCTTGGCTTCCAGGCCCGAACGCCCGTCGCCCTCGTCCCATTCCAAATTCAAGCCGCAGGCCGGGCTGATTTTCCCGTCCAAGGCCAGGTCCCCCCACCTGGACCAGGCCCGCAGGTGCAGGGGCCGCAGGGGCCGCCCCGCCTGCTTGGCCGTGACGAGGACAGTGCCCTTGTCCGTCCCCACTTCCCACGGCATCTGATCCCCGGGATCCAGAATTTCCTGCACCGTTAAATGAATGTCCCCCCGGCGCGTGACCAACCGGACCGGGCCCGAAACCCGGGAGCCGGGCGGGAGATTGAAGAGAATGCCGCCGCGCCGGCTGGAGGCCTGGATGCCGGCATAGCGCCCTGGGATGGCCTGTTCCCCGATCCGCAAATCCGTGTCCAAATCGGATGCATCCAGAATGAGAGCCAGGTCCGGGCGCAGCCCGTACCGGATTTCGCCCCGACGTTCGGTCACCAGGCCCCGCAGCGTCAGTTCGGACCAGGCGACCAAGGTGGTGCCCCGCAACTGGGTGTGCAGGGATCCTGCGAGTTTCACCCGGGGAAAACCAAAACCGCGCACCCGCGCGCTGACGGCCAGGGGGGCCGCCTGGCTGCGCTGAAGGATGCGGATATCCTCCCGGCCGCCGGCCAGGCGCAGGTGCACGGCGGTGAGGCCGGGGAACGAAGGAACCTGGGTTTTCCACTCGTGATAATAAGGTGTCGCCAGTAAAAAGAACAGGGCCAGCAGGCCGAGCAGCACGGCCGCGCCGGCGCCGCCCAGCCAATTTTTCCACGGGGCGGAGGCCCGGGCGGGATTCGTGCCCGGACCCGGCCGGGGCCAGTCCGGCGGCAGCACGCGCTGCCAGAACGCGGCGGATAGCACCGTCAGCCCCCCCGACCAGAGCACGTCGGAGGCAAAATGGGCGCCCTGGGCCATGCGGCCGATGCCCATGAGCGTGCCGTACGCCAAGCCTCCGCCCAGCCAGACCCAGCGGCGCCGGCGGCCGGGATCCAGGAAAAACAAGGCGCAGAACAGGTAACCGACCGAGGGATGGCCGCTGGGAAAGGACTTGCCCCTCCCGGGAATGCCGGGTTGAACGAAGCGATGGAATTTTTCGGTGCCACCGAAGACCGTGAGATCGCGCGGCCGCGGCCGGCCCCAGTATCCCTTGCCCACGACGTTCACCAGCAGGCCCGGGCCGAGCAGCAGCGTCAGAAGAATCACGGCGGCGGGGCGCCGCCAGCGCGCCCAGCGCGGCCGCTGCCAACCGGCAATCAGCAGCAGCAGGCTGGCGGCCGACAAGGCCAGGCCCGGCAGGGTTCCGTACCGGTACAGAATCCGCCACAGGGGCAGGTCCGCGGCCCACCAGCCCCGGGAGTAGAACCTACCGGCCAGGCTCAAGTCCAGATTGGTGAAGCAGAAGGGAAGGGAGAGCAGCAGCAGGAGGGCCGCGCCCCACGCCAGCTCCGGGGGCAGGAGGTTTTTCAGACGCATGGGGTACCGGCATTCACACCCGCGGGGCGCAGCCGCACCGCGGCCCGGGCCGGGAGAAGGCCCGGGCCGCGGCCGGCGGCTTCAATCCGCGAATTGGGCATAGAGCCTCCCGAAATCCATCCCCGCGGCACGCCGGGAACTCCAGGTGTTCTGAATGTCGTCGCGGGATTGCCGCAATTCCTCGTCCGGGCTGCCGTTGCGGATGGCTTCGTAGGCTTCCAGATAGGCCGCGAATTTGTCGGCGGCTTCGACCAGCTCGCCGTCCCGGATCCGCTTCCCGTCCCGCTCCACGTTCTCGAATTCCTGCTCCGTGAACATGCGCATCTCCTGCGCCCAGGAAGGCGGGTCGTCCGGCAGCAGACGATAGACCTTGCGCATTTCCTCGTGCTCGTAATCCTTGATGAGCTCCTTGAGGCCCTCCACGGATTTTTTCACCGGGGAAATGATGTCGCGCGTCAAGGCTTCGGGCAGGTCGTGGAACAGGCCCGTGAAATAATTGTACCGGCAGCGGTCGTCCGAACTTCCGGTGCTTAAGCTGAACAAATAGGCGAAGATGGCCACGAACAGCATGTGCCCCAGGACCGAAGTGCGGGGCACGCGGTGCACCCGCGACCAGCGGATTTGAAACCTCAGTTGCCCGCACAGGCTGACGAAATTCTGGTAGCGGATGTTTTCGCCGAGGATCCGCATCCCGTACAGATCCTGGAAGCGCGCCTGTTTTTCCTGCAGGTTCAGGCGAATGGCGTCGATCTCGTAATCCCGGGGGTTTTCCCGGAGGATGATCTCGAATTCCCACTGGGTGGCGGCGAAGTGCGCGGCGTTCAGGATGCGGCGGTTGATGTCCGTCCGGGGATCGGAGAAATATTCGCGGAAGCGGCGGCAGAATTCGGGGCCGAGGGGCGTGATTTTATCCTGCAGGGTGCGGTAGACCCAGGTGTTGAGCGCCTCGTATTTCTGGGTGTCGCTCCGGATTTTTTCCACGATCTGTGGTTTCAAATCCGTGACCACGATGCGTTGCAGGAATTCGAACAAGCCGCCCTCGATGATGCGCAGCCAGTTGAACCCCGGGTCCTGCTCGTGAAATTTCCCCAGGAAGTAGGCGATGATCATCTTGTGGGCTTGCTTGTCCAGCTCGACCAGCTCCACCGGCCGCAGCTTGTCGTTCCAGCGCTGCATGTAAGCGGAGGTGAAAAGTTCCTGGCAAAAGGCTTGGGTGATTTCCATGGGACCGGCCTTCAAGCAGCAAGAATCAACCAGCGGGCGTGGGGCGCCGACTTTGTTATACACCAGGCGCACCCCGGACTCAAATTAAATCTCCGGCCTCGGAACGCCCCGAAACACCCGGATTTAGCTTGCCAAGGCTGCCGCGGTCTTATATATATTACCTCACGGGGCGCACCTTCCAGGCTGCCGTCCCGGGAGGCCTGTTCATGTCCGATTTACGCCCAGGCGACGCGGCGCCGGATTTCACCCTGCCGGACGCCGAGGGCCGAAAGGTGAGCTTGCGGGAGTTCCG
>Ga0307445_10001250_pt1 | contig 14336 bp, 11 predicted proteins | sample SalMarSW160330MG_FD_202147 | JGI IMG/M metagenome (GOLD analysis project Ga0307445, IMG submission 202147) | Salt marsh sediment microbial communities from the Plum Island Ecosystem LTER, Massachusetts, United States - SW1603-30 | ecosystem: Environmental > Aquatic > Marine > Intertidal zone >...
TTTAGGGGTTTGATTGAACGACCGTTCAGCCCCGTCGGCCCGGCGCCCCTCGCACGCCTTGGACTGATGATCGGCCGGTTGATCCCACCAGAAGATGTCACCCTGTTGTCATTCTATATGGCATGATCTTCCTTTTAATTTAACACACTGGCCTGCCGCAAGTCAAGGGATTTTACTCGTTTCATTCTTGACGAGAAACAGGCGTCGGGCAGGCTCACGCCAGCCCGACCTACCTCCGTTGGCAACGGACGCCTAGTCCGTTACCGTTCCCCTCAATGTCACGGACAAGGTGTCCGTGACGAACGGAGAATGTCATTCTGATCCTGCCGCAGGCGGGAGAAGAATCTCGCAGCAGAAGATGCTTCGCTCCGTCCTGTACCATAGGATGCAGAGCTTCGCTCAGAGTAACAGTCTCTCGATTAACCCCTCCTGACCTCCCCTTCCTACGGATCTTCGATGTCAGCGGAGAACCCTGTTTTCGGTCCCCCTGATAAGGGGGACAGCAGGGGGTTATGTTTCGCCCGTCTTCTATCCACCCTGCACCGTACGGTGCAGGGCTCCGCTCAGCATGATAATAATCGGGTTCTGATCGTGCCTCGACTAAGAAATCATTGTCGGGCAGGCTGACGCCAGCCCGACCTAGCTCGTGCGAACCTGTTTCTGAGTTAATAGGCTGACGATGATAATCGAAAAGAGAGACAAGAAAAATCCGGGTATCAATTCATAGAGCGAGTTCTTGAGCGCAGGTACGTTGTACCAAATCAAGACGGTGATCGTTCCTACGATCATCCCGACGAGCACACCTTGCCTGGTCACCTTCTTCCACCATAGTGTGGTCAAAAGCGCCGGCCCGAAGCTGGCTCCCAATCCGGCCCAGGCATACAAAACCAGCCAGTAAACCAGCGATTGAGCACCCAGAGCCAAGAAGAAAGCGATTATTCCGATGACCAGCGTTGCCACCCGGCTGATCATTACCAATCTCTTATCCGGTGCGTCCTTCTTCATCATCTGGTGATATATGTCTCTGGAGATTGCCGAGGTGCTCACCAGAAGCTGGGAATCGGCCGTGGACATCATGGCCGCGATGGCTCCGGAGACCAACACTCCGGCCAGTCCGGCCGGAACCAAAGCCTTGGTCATAAAGGGCATGATCTCCTCCGGATCGGCGAAAGCGTTTCCGAACAACCCTAAACCCACTATGCCGATGAACACCGCACCCCAGAAGGCCAGAAGCGCCCAGCAGATGGCGATCAACGTTCCATGCCGCAGCTTGCTGGGATCCTTGATAGCCATGAACCTAGTCACCAGATGAGGCTGCCCCATGTAGCCCAATCCGATCCCCAGGCCGCCCAAAATCGACGCCATAAGCGGAAATCCGTGTTTGCCTCCGCTCACGTGAAGAAAGGCCGGATCGACATTGTGAAGGGCGGCGGATAGCTTTGCCACTCCACCCAATTCGATCAGACCCACGATGGGAAGCAGCACCAAAGTGAAGACCATGATAGCCCCTTGCAGAAGATCGGTCCAGGCCACTGCGAAGAATCCGCCCATGACCGTATAGATCACGATTATGACTGCGCCGATCAACATGCCCTGAAACTGGCTGATGCCGAAGATCGTGTTGAGCACCTTTCCTGCCGCCAAGAACTGGGCGGAGACATAAATGGTGAAGAAGAAGATGATGATTACCGTGGAGACCACCCGCAGCAGGCGGGTTCTGTCGGAGAACCTGTTTTCGAAAAGATCGGGAAGAGTCAAAGCATCGTGCTTCTCGGTTTGGGTTCTCAGCCTATGGGAGATAAAGACCCATGAGAACAGTATTCCTGAGACGCAGCCGATGGCCGGCCAGATGGCGTTGAACCCCGAGGCCAAAGCCAAACCCGGCAGGCCGACCAACAGCCAGGCGCTTTCCCCGGAAGCCCTCTCGCTGAAGGAGACCAGCCAGGCATTCAGCCTTCTTCCGGCCAGGACGAAGTCGGCAATGGTCCGGTTATACTTGAAGGTCAGCGATCCCTTGATCATCAGGATCACCAAATAGGCCACGAATCCGATCAGAATGGGATCCATCTACTCTTCCCTCCTTTTCCCGCTGGCGATGTAGTAGATGATGGTGATGATCAGAAGAACAATCGGCGGCACAACCACCCAGAACTTGGTCCAGAAAGGCATGATCTTCCCTCCTTTTGGGTTTTGTGCAAGTATAGGCAATCATTCATGGTAAATCAATACAAAAATGAGCCGGACCATATGGCTCAAGCGTTCCAAGCCTCACCGGATCTAATGTCAGCGTGAAAAAAATGCGCTGCCGCTGCTTTTCGGGCTTGCATTCGGCCGTTTTTGGAATATATTTTCCAAAAATCCTGGTTTCGTCGATCGTGAACTCTTGAACTTCTCAGGAGGAGCACATGGAGCAGAGAGATCGGTGGGACAGCAGATTTTCCTTCATCTTAGCGGCCATCGGATCGGCTATTGGTCTGGGTAACGTCTGGCGGTTTCCTTACGTGTGTTACGCAAACGGCGGGGGCGCATTCCTGCTGGCCTATTTGATCGCTCTTTTCAGCGCCGGGATTCCCCTGTTGATTCTCGAATTCGGACTGGGACACAAAATGGAGGGGGCCGCGCCGGATGCCATGCGCAAAATCAAAAAAGGTCTCGAATGGTTCGGCTGGATGGCTATCGGAGTGGGATTTTTTATAGTGGTGTATTACGCGGTGGTAATGAGCTACTGCTTCAATTACGGGTATTTCTCGCTGGCCCAGGCTTGGGGCGAAGACCCCGGTGGCTTTTTCAATCACACCTTGGGCCTCACCTCCGGTCCCTTCCAGATGGGCACTCTAAAATGGGGAATCGTCCTGGGGCTGGTTCTGGCCTGGGTGTGGATCGTGGCCTCCATTTGGAAAGGCGCCAAAACCGTGGGCAAGGTGGTGTACGTGACGGTTCTGTTTCCCTGGCTTTTGCTCATAGTGTTCATCATCCGGGGCGTAACTCTGCCGGGAGCGGCCGATGGTTTGGCCTTTTATCTCACGCCGGATTTTAGCAAACTGCTTCTTCCCAAGGTGTGGCTGGCCGCATATACCCAGGTGTTCTTCTCTTTGTCCGTGGGCTTCGGCATCATGATAGCCTACTCCAGCTTTCTGCCCAAGAAAGCCGAGATCACCAACAGTGCCTTCATTATCGGCATGTGCGACGCGCTGACCGCTTTCCTGGGCGGTTTGGCGGTTTTCGGGGCGCTGGGCTACCTGGCCCATATCACCGGAAGACCGGTGGCCGAAGTGGTGGCTTCCGGCCCCGGCTTGGCTTTCGTAACCTATCCGGCCATCATAAGTAACCTGCCTTTCTGGCAGCCGTTTTTCGGCGTGCTTTTCTTCTTGATGCTTCTGACCTTGGGGATCGATTCCGCCTTTTCCCTGGTGGAAGCAGTAGCTGCCGGAGTTTTGGACAAGTGGAAAGTCTCTCACCGGAAGGCCAATCTGTCCGTGGCCCTGATCGCTCTGCTGTTGGGAATTCCCTTGTGTTTCGGCGGAGGTCTGTTCTGGCTGGATATCGTTGACAACTTCATGAACAAGTTCGGCATTACCATCATCTGCCTGGGAGAGTGCATCTTAATCGGCTGGGTCTTCGGCAGCGGCAAAATCAGGGAATACGCAAACAGTCTCTCCGAGCTTAAGATCGGCGCTTGGTGGGACTTCTTGGTAAGGATTCTGACACCTCTGGTTCTTGTGTTTCTAATCATCATGGAGGTGATAGACCGGATCGGATCCTCTTATGGCGGATATCCTCGATTAGCGGAATTCCTCGGGGGCTGGCTAATCGTCATCCTGCTGCCGATCCTGGGAATCATTTTCATGCTCGTAAAAGGGAGGAGTGTGGAATAGTGCCGGTAAGCGCCATAGCGATGCTGGTCTTCACGCTGTTGGTTCTGGTGGGCGGCATCGGAATCTGCTCTTACATAGCTTTGAAGAAGAATCGGAAATAGAAACCGCGCGTTCTTTGCTTCGTATTCTAAGGTGAGGTCCGTCACCGTCCGGACGACGATGACGGACTTGTGTTCAGAGTCCGCCCGGATCAACACCGTCGAGTGGCGCTTATGAGTGGGATTATATTGATTGCAGGGGCCGTTCTGGTTGTCCTCAACCTGGTGATTCTCTTCTCTCCTTTGCGCCTGCGGGTGGTCATCAGCGATCAAGCAAGAATTGTAACTCTCCGTTGGCTTCTGGTTCAAGGCGGTCGCGATTTCAAAGAGAAAACGTTCATTCTGGGTGTGTTTGGTCAGACCATCATCCGGAAAAGATCCGAGAAAAGGGAGAAGCCGAAACCAAAGCCGAGTGATGATACTGACAAGAAAAAACGAAAGAAATCACGCATGAGGTTGGCCGATTTGTGGAATGAGAAAGACCTGGCGGTGAAACTGATCCTCGTGCTCCTGCGGTTTTTGCGGGACTTCATCAGTTCCATTCGCTGGGACAGGCTAAAGCTGCACGTCGATCTGGCCACTCCCGATCCGGCCTTAACCGGCCTGCTTTACGGGCAAATGTGCGCGGTCAAATACTCGGCCGAATGCGTTTTCCCCCAGGCCCGGATCGGAGTCCGACCGGACTTTGTGGAGGAACTTCCCCGGCTGAGCGGTGAATCGATATTCAGCCTGAGACCGGCAAGCATGGTTCTGCCCCTGGTCAAGGCTTTTTTCGCAGTGCCGAAAATCCGAACCGTTAAATTCTTAATCCGAAGAAAAAGGAGGTGAAGCAAATATGCCCAGTGCAGCCGAACAGATCATCAAAACCTTGATGGATGAAATCAAGGCCATAGCCCGAACCGAGACCATATTGGGCCAGCCGATCACCGTCGGTGGCGCCACCATCATTCCCGTGTGCCGGATAATGTTGGGATTCGGGGCAGGGGGAGGAGAAGGGGAAATGGAGGAGAAAAAAGGCGGTGGATCGGGAGGCGGAGGAGGAGGCGGGGTGAAAGTTGAGCCGGCGGCTTTTGTCGTCATAAGGGGCGAAGAGGTTACGGTGATGGGCGCCAGGCCGGGAAAGCTGGAGGGCTTGTTCGAGGCCGTTCCCGGAATCATCGAGAAGATTCAGAAGGCCAGAAAAGGCAAGAAGGAAGAAGAGAAAGAGGAAAGCCAGTAGAAATCTTCCCACCGGCCACAGGTCCAACCGGGGCGGGCAAACAAGCTCGCCCCGGTAACCTTCGAGCATCTCCACTCCTCACCCTTCTGTTTCACAAACATACATCCTCAAGCTATGAGGATCATCACATAACTACTCTGCGGGAGAGCAGTCTTAAGATGGACCACGATAACTGCCAAAACGCGGCTAAAGTTCTTTAGCGTCAAGACGATACTAAGAGACAGCTTCATCAGTGGTCGCTAAGAACGGCACCCATGTGCGTTCTGAAGCATTGCTATTGGAATGGCAGCGATCAATCAGGTAACACGGAGAGACGAAGCTTAAGGCTTCAGAAGACATCCTTTTGGGCGTCTCTACGGCCGATTCAACCAACAAAAGAAGAGGGGGTGATTGTAGGCAGCCAAAATGTCTTTGCTTTCTTTGCCAACTGCAATCGTCAACAAAAACAGGGGGGTAAAAATGAAGAAGCTGTCATTGCTGGTGGTGATTCTTTTCGTTTTTGGATCCTTCGGCTCGGCCGGAGCGGTGGATCGAACCGGAACCTTCGCCGTCGGCGGCCATTTGGGTTACTCCGTGGGATTCGGAGACGTCTTCGAGAAGTACGAGGTGAGCGGCTACGAGCTGGGTGTAGGCTCTTGGTCGGCCAGCTATCAGAACAAGGTTACCTATAGCTTTTGGGCAAACCTCAGATACGGATTGAATCGCAACTGGGGCATCATGGGCATTGTGGACTACCAAGCGGGCGACGTTGAGGCCTCGGCCGGCATAGCCGGGATATCCGGATCGGTCAGCGACACCTACCACTGGACCAACGTCTCGGCCGACGCCATACTGACCCTGACTCCCGAGAAGAGAACATGTCCCTATTTCTTCTTCGGCGGCGGCATGTACTTCAACGAAGACGTTAGCAAGCCGGGAGTGAATCTGGGCGGTGGAATCGAACACTTCATCCAGGAAAACCTGGCCTTAGACGTGGGCACCAGATATCACATGATCTTCACCGAAGACAACAATACCAACTACCTGAATGTATATGGAGGAGTGAACTTCTACTTCGGCGCTAAGTAAGGAAGCCTATCTCACAGTCAAACGGCCCCGCGGAGACTTCCCCGGGGCCGTTTTTTCATTAGCCGAAAGGATCATTGTCTTTCATGTCGTTTATTAATGCTAAGGACCGGTAGCGTTTCTAAGCTTCTCCACCAGCTCGACCACCTTGGCCACCTGCTCTCGATCTCCCTGCCAGAGCCGCAAGAATTCCTCCAGGTTGTCGATGGCCTTCTGCCGGTCTCCCATTTGATTGTAGATCATGCCCAGACGGTAAAAGGGCATGGCGTAGGAGGAATCCTGCCGGATGGCATCCTGGTATTGTTTTATCGCCTGTTCCGGCATTTGCATCCGGCCGTATGTCTCCCCCAAAAGATAGTGGGCCTGGGGATTGTCGTCCCGTATGGCCAGCGAAGACTCGAAACTCTCCCTGGCCTGGTCCATAAAACCCTGGTTATAATATTCTATCCCGATGTTGTAAAGCACAAAGGCGCTGTCGGCTCCCATCTGCAGCGCGGTCTGGTAGTATTCCAATGATCGTTGGTGATCGCCTCGATCTCCGTAAATTGATGCTAAGTTGACATAAGCTTCGCTGATAGCGGGATCGAAGGAGAGGGCCGCCTGGTATTCCTCTTCCGCCCTGATCATGTCTCCTCTTTCGGCGTATGTCACTCCCAGCGCATAATGTGCCTGTCCCGGATTCGAATCCGAGTAGCCCGGAATCCTCAAATTGACCGGAATGCAAACCAAAAGAAAAACTCCCGCATACTTTGCCAATTCAAGAAATTTCCTTTGTTTGATCTGAAAAATCAGTCTATCCGCAGCATAGGCGGAAAAGAGGATGAAGATGGGAATCAGGGGAACCCGATACCGGGCGGTCACGAAAAACAGAATGATGCTGAGCATATAGAACAACAGGAATATCTCCAGTACCACCACCTTCTTTCGCTCCCGGTGAGCCAGGATGATTCCCAGGATGGCCAGGGGAACCATCAGCCCGAACGGGAAATATACGATCCGTCGCCAGATCAGAAGCTTCAGAAGGAGGGTGCTCCGAGCGAAGAAATAGAAATCGCGGTTGTTGGAAAGCTCGTTCCCGTTGCAGAAGAGAGCGAACTTCTTTACCATGAGTTTCAGGAATGCGAACGGCTCACCGGTTGCGAATTTCAGACCCTGGATGTACCAGTAGCGGGAGACCTGCGAAGGCTTCAGGCTCTTTCCCGAAGCTTTCTCCGCCATCTCCCTGGCGTCATCGTACGAACCCCACCAGGTGGCTCTGGCGCCCGGGAGTATGGCCGAAGCACCGTCTGACCCGGCATTATTCCCGATGTAGAAATTCATTCCCCCCTGGGATGCAATCAGCACCAGATCGTGACCCCTGACGTAGTTCCTGATGGTGACCGGGGAGACAACCAGTATCGCTCCGAGCACGAAGCAGACAAGCGACTTTGACCCGGCCGCTTTCCCCCTGTTTTTCGATCTGATAATCATCCAGACCACAAGGGCCGCTCCTACCAGAAGTATGTTGGGGCGGGCAAGCGCGGACAATCCCAAAACCGCACCGCACACACCCCATCTGGCGTATGAAGGCTTTTGATCTGCCCAAAGCAGACTCAGAATCAATACCAAATCCAGAAATACCAGCAGCACCGGAATCAACAGCTCTCCGTCGTAGTAGATCAACACACCATAAAGCGAGGCCGCCACCCCGGCTATCGCAGCCGTTCGCCTGTTGAAGATCCTCTTCGCCAGAAAGTAGACCAAAACGCAACTGAAGGACCCCATAAGAAATTGGATCAACCGGGCTATCAGGTAGTCGTGACCGAAGATGCGATATACCAGCGCCAGGAAGTATGGGTAAAGCGGGGCCCGAAAGAAAACGCCCCCGGTGAAATCCTTGCCGGAGATTATGGCCTGAGCCCATTGGTCGTGATACTCCGCATCCATCATAGGAGCATCGAACCATGCCGAGCTTTTCATCTGCCAGAGATAGACCAAGCGAACGGCCAAAGCCAAGAGGAATATCCCCACGGCCCAATATGATGTCTTTGAAAGTCGTCTTCTCATCCGGTGCAATCCTCTTTTGGAAACTAATTGCCGGAGGTGCCCGAGTCAAGCAAATCCAGCGCCCCGGATTTTTCCTATGTTGGGTCCGCAAGTGGGAAATTCCTTGACAGCTTCGGATGCTTGTAGTAAATTCGAATTCCTTTCGTATAGCTTATGTTCAAAAGAAAGGCCATATGTTAGAAACCCTGCTTCATGAGGAATGCGGCGTCTTCGGAGTCTTTGGCGCCAAAGAGGCGGCCCAGCTGGCCTATCTGGGGCTTTACGCCCTGCAGCACAGGGGCCAGGAGGGTGCGGGCATAGTCTCCTCCGACGGTCGGAATATATACGAGCATCGGGGATCAGGGGAGGTAAACGAGGTCTTTTCCCATCCCCAAGTTCTGGGCCGGTTGAAAGGCCACATCGCCATAGGCCACAATCGCTATTCCACCACCGGCGGCTCTTCCTCCCTGAACGTTCAACCCCTGCTCATCACCTACAAGAAGGGCAAGCTGGCTCTGGGCCACAACGGGAATCTGACCAACTCCTACAGCCTGCGTACCTGGATGGAGAAAAGCGGCTCCATCTTCCAAACCTCCAGCGACAGCGAGATCATCCTGCATCTGGTGGCCCGCTCCCAGAAGCCCACCGTGGTGACGATGATACAGGATGCCCTCTCCAAGGTAAAGGGGGCCTACTCGGTGATATTCAACACCGGAGATTCCCTGATAGCCGCACGGGATCCGAGGGGATTCCGTCCTCTGGCTCTGGGGCGCTTGAGGAAAGCCTGGGTGGTGGCCTCGGAAACCTGCGCCTTCGACATCATCGGGGCTAAATACGAAAGAGACATAGAGCCGGGCGAGATAGCGGTGATAAACGAAAAAGGGGTCAAATCACATTTCCCCTTCAAACCGATGAGGCACGCCTTCTGCATCTTCGAATTCATCTACTTTGCCCGGCCCGACAGCAAGATCTTCAACGAGAATGTGGACAAGATCCGCCGAAGGCTGGGGCGGCAGCTGGCCCTGGAAAAGCCGGTTAAGGCGGACATCGTGATTTCGGTCCCCGACTCGTCCAACACCGCCACCTTAGGATATTGCGAGGAATCGGGCTTAAGGTACGAGGTGGGCTTGATCCGCAACCACTACATCGGAAGGACCTTCATCGAGCCGGAGCAGACTATAAGGGACTTGGACGCCCGCATAAAGTTCAATCCGGTCAGCGGGGTGCTCAAGGGACAGAGGGTGGCCGTGGTGGACGATTCCATCGTCCGGGGAACCACCAGCAAGAAGCTCATCCACATGCTCAGGCACGCCGGAGCCAAAGAAGTCCATTTTCGTGTAAGCTCGCCCCCCATTATCTCCCCCTGCTTCTACGGAATAGACATGCCCACCAAGGAGGAGCTGATCGCCTCCTCCCAGTCCGTGGAGCAGATCAGGAGGTATCTGGACGTCGACACTTTAGGATATCTTTCCCTGCCGGGAATGCTCTCGCTGCACTCGCTCAACGGCAGGAATTTCTGCGCGGCCTGTTTCTCCGGGAAATATCCCACCAAGGTGGAGAATAACTCCGGCAAGTTCGTCCTTGAGAAAAGATGTTGATCGGATAATTCGATGCCCGCCTGTTTCCCGGGGAAAAAGACCGAAATCACCCGAACAACTTTGAAATCCTAACGAAAGAATGTCGCGTCCACCATCTGCCGGGTGCGCAAAGTTGAACTCCAGAATCCACTCCATAATCCAAAACAGCGATGCCAGACGCATAGTCAAGTTCGCCTTAGTCGGGGCCTGGGGATTTGTGGTCAACATGTTTTTCCTCTGGTTTTGGACCGAGACGGCGGGACTATATTATCTTCTCTCCAGCATCCTGGCCATTGAGATTTCCCTGATCAACAATTTCGTGCTAAACGATCTGTGGACCTGGCATGACCGCGGCAGGGCGGGAAGGGCCGAATACTTCAAGAGGATGCTTCGCTACCAGGTCATTGCCGGCGCCTCCATGTTGGCCAACCTTTTCGTGCTTTGGCTTCTGACTGCGGTTTTCGGAGTTTACTACCTGGCATCCAACATCTTCGGCATCCTGTGCGGCAGCGCTCTGAATTTCGTGGTAAACGACCGCTGGACCTTCAGACACAGAAAAGACGAACTTCCGGCCTGAAGTAGACATGCTCACCGATGTCTACAGGCTCACAACTCGTCGTTTTCAGCTTCCGCGCTTTACGCACCACCGGTCTCACCAGATCACCCATATTAAAACGCCGCACGCTTCCGCTTCATGGTGGACTCTGAGAATCGGGGATCCGGGCCCAGCGCAAAAACTGAGCTAATCGGACATTCGGTCAAAAGGGGGCCTTTTTCCTGCCGATAGAATACACGGCATCATCAGCTTGCTGTATCTTCCGGCAAAACACGAGGGGCTATATGGATAAGGCCAGAATCATGGTGGTCGACGACGAAGAATCCATGTGCAAGTTCATGGAGATCATGCTCAAAAAGGAGGGGTACCAGGTAACCACCAACCAACATGCCCCCACCGCACTGGAAATGGTCAAAAGCCAGGACTATGACCTGGTCATAGCCGATTTGATGATGCCGGAGATGAGCGGCCTGGAATTGCTCTCCCGCGCCAGAGCCGCCAAGCCCGACACGGATTTCATCGTGATGACCGCCTTCGCCTCGGTGGATTCAGCCATAGAGGCATTAAAAAACGGCGCCTCGGACTACATCACCAAGCCTTTCAGGGTTGACGAGATAAAGATCGCGGTTAAGAAGTCGTTGCAACAAAAACAGATCACCCGGGAAAACATCCTGCTGAAAAGCCAGCTGCGCACCAGGTTCGACTTCGATTCCTTCATCGGCAACAGCAGCGAGGTGGTCAAGCTCAAGAAGCTGGCGGAGAAAATCGCCGCATCCGATTCCACGGTTCTGATCGAAGGAGAGTCGGGCACGGGCAAGGAGCTGATCGCCCGAGCCATCCATTACCGCAGCCCCCGCTCGGGAAAACCCTTCATCACCATCAACTGCGCCGCGCTTCCTGAGAACCTCCTGGAAAGTGAGCTTTTCGGCCACGTCAGGGGATCCTTCACCGGCGCCATCAAGGACAAGGAGGGTTTGCTGGCCGCGGCCGACGGCGGCACCTTCTTCTTAGACGAAGTGGGAACCACCTCCCTGGCCATCCAGGCCAAGCTGCTCCGGGTTCTGGAGGAGAAGGAGATCACTCCGGTGGGAGGCACCGTGCCCAGGAAGGTGGACGTGCGGCTTCTGGCCGCCACCAATGCCGATCTGGAGCAGGAGGTGAAGCTGGGAAATTTCAGGGCGGATTTGTATTATCGGCTGCATGTGATTCCCATCAGGATTCCTCCTCTGCGCGACCGGAGGGACGATATAAAGCTCCTCTCCTCCTACTTCGTGCGCAGGTACTATCAGAAGATGCAAACCGAGGAGAAGACCATCGCGGACGAAGCCATGAATCACCTGCTCTCCTACAAATGGCCGGGAAACGTGAGGGAGCTGGAGAACGTTCTGGAACACGCCATTCTGCTTTCCAAGGGAAATCAGATTGCGGCGGCGGATCTTCCCGAGAGGATCACTCAACAGGAAAAAGTCGAGCTGGTAACGGAGGAAAGACCGGCCTCGCCCACGCTGGAAGCCATAGAGAAGGCTTACATCTTCTGGACTCTGAATCAGACCGGCTGGCAGAAGAGCAAAGCCGCTTCCATCCTGGGAATCGACGCTTCCACCTTATATCGGAAAATCGAGAAATACAGGTTGAGATCACCGGCCTCGCCTGCAAGCGAAACTTAATCGCCAAGGCGGGTTGCGACTGCCGCCTCCCCTGTTCTTGCCGCCGGCAAGATAGTGCTCGATGAATCGGATAACTAGCATGTCCTCAAACACCAAATCCACTGTCAGGGAGAAGGCCGCCGATCACGAGAATCGGCCATGTCAACCACACAAAGCGTTCTCCTCTGAGAACCTGGCTTGCGCGTCCGTGTTCCTGTTGTTCCTGGCGGTCTATCTGGCCACTTTGTGCCGAGCGGTCTTCTGGTGGGATTCGGGCGAACTCATCGCCAACATCGCCGTGCTGGGAATACCCCATCGCCCCGGCTTTCCCATCTATCTGCTTCTGGGCAAGCTGGTTTCATTTCTCCCGGTCTGGAGTTTCGCCCTGAGGATAAACTTCATGTCGGCCCTTTGCGCCTCCCTTTCTCTGGCGATTTTATACAAGACGTTTCAGAGGATGACTTACTTTTTCTTGCCGGAAACTGCCGAACACCGGAAACTGATTCAGGTTTCGGGTTTGTTTTTTGTGCTGGTTTTGGGCTTCACCTATTCGTTTTGGATTCAGGCTGTGCGGGCCGAGGTCTATTCTCTGAACGCCCTTTTCTTCTCCCTTCTTTTTTACCTTTGCATGCGGTACGTCGAGCAGAACGATCTTAAGCTTCTCTATCTTCTGCTCTTCCTCCTGGGATTAGGTCTGGGAAACCATCATTTGAGCCTTCTGTCCACGGTTCCTGCCTTGGGGCTTTTGGTTATGACATCTGCGAACCGGCCCGTCGCGCCGTGGCGGAGGATTCCGTTATACGCAATCTTTCTGCTCTTGGGATTCAGCATATATCTTTACCTTCCGGTTCGAGCCGCATCCCATCCTCCGCTGGCTTGGGGGAAGGTAAACTCGCTGTCCTCGTCCGCCGGTTCGGTCTTTGCCCTAGAGAGCATCAAGAGCTTCGATCTTGGGTTTCTCTCTCACATTCCGGCTAATCTGGAGAAACTGGCAGCCCTGTTTTCCGATCAACTGACCCTTCCATGCTTTCTCGTGAGCTTGGTCGGACTGCTGCTGGTCTTCCGCAAAGATCGCAGACTGTTTGCTTTTCTGCTTGTTTTGGTAGCCGGCAACTGTGCGGCCGTGCTGGCGATGGCCACCGATTTCATACCCACCAACCCGGATCTGCACGGATACCTGATCTACTCCATCATGGCCTTAGCTTTAGCCTACGGGATGATGGCTCTTTTCCTGGTGGAGAAAATCCGGCGTTCATCACTCGCTTTGGGCCCTGTCTGGGCCATTGCCGTAGGAGCCATTTCGCTCCTTCCTCTGGCCGCCCACTACCGCCAGGCGGATCTATCTCAAAACCGCATGGCTCATAACTACGGTATGAGCGTCATTGCCGATCTGGACCGAAACTCCGTGCTTTTTGCGGACAACGTGAATCTCAATTTCATCTTGAGGGAGCTGCAGTACGCCGAAGGCACCAGGCCGGATGTGACCGTCATAGATCGCGGACTTTTGGGATTCGAGTGGTACGCTCGGCAGAAAAGAAGCCAACTGGTGTCGTTGTTCACAGGAGTATCGCCGGGGGCCTCGGGCGAGCCGCTGTTCCGTGCGCTGCTGCAAAATTGTCTTGAATCAGGGAAGAGCACCTACATGGAATTTACTGAAAGTGATTCCTCTCTGGTGGATTATCTCCAACCCAGAGGATATGTGTTCCGGGTTAGTCGGACTGAGGTGGGTCCACTCTCCGGCGAGAACCTGGCTTATCAAAAACAATGGAACAGGGATAATCCCTTCGGGGTCAGTGCTGAGAGTAAATCGGAGGAGTACGTATTCGAAAGAGACTGGGATGCGCAGAGGGTCTTTGCCCTCTCTTTCTTTCGCCTGGGGCTGTTTTATGAATGGAAGAGAATGCCTGCTTTGGCCCTGGAGGAGTTTGGGCAGGTGGCGAAGGTCGATCCCTATGACCAAGACCTGTGGTTGATAATAAAAAGACTGGAGCAGGTGGAGGCGCTTTCCCAGCCTTCGCCTATTCGACCGCCGGAGGACGGATGAGGCCCGAAGGGGAATCTTGTTCCCCAGAGCCATTAGGCGTCGGGAAACCGCGTGCTGGCAATCTGCAAGGAGTATGGTGGAACTCGAGCCTGTGGCGGACGTGTTCAAGGAACGCACAGAAGCTTGTAACTTGTATCCCATTGCATTAGCTGATATTTATTTGGAAAGCACGATTTTTGCTGTTGAAGGTGAACTGACTGTTCGGAGGCCACGAATGGCATTGAAGAAGAAGGGAAAAAACAGTGGATTCACTCTGATCGAGCTGATGATCGTGGTGGTCATCATCGGCAT
>Ga0307445_10001251_pt1 | contig 14334 bp, 16 predicted proteins | sample SalMarSW160330MG_FD_202147 | JGI IMG/M metagenome (GOLD analysis project Ga0307445, IMG submission 202147) | Salt marsh sediment microbial communities from the Plum Island Ecosystem LTER, Massachusetts, United States - SW1603-30 | ecosystem: Environmental > Aquatic > Marine > Intertidal zone >...
GCACCTTCGAGCACCACGTCGCCCCCGGTGATGGCGGCGGCCATGGCGTAGGTTCCGGTCTCGATACGGTCGGGCAGCACGCTGTGCTCGGCGGCATACAGCGTCTCGCGCCCCTGCACCCAGAGCGTCGAGGTGCCGATGCCCTCGATCCGCGCGCCCATCCGCACCAGACAATTGGCGAGATCGGCGACCTCCGGCTCGCGCGCCGCGTTCTCGATCGTGCTCTCGCCGCGGGCGAGCACCGCCGCCATCAGCGCGTTATGGGTGGCGCCGACCGACACCTTCTCCAGCTCGACGCGCCCGCCGGTGAGCCCGCGCCGGGCCCGGGCATTGACATAGCCGCCGTCGAGCTCGATCTCGGCGCCCAGCGCCCTTAAGGTTTCGAGGTGCAAGTCGACCGGCCGCGTGCCGATGGCGCAACCGCCCGGCAAAGAGACCCGCGCCTTGCCGCAGCGGGCGACAAGCGGCGCCAATACCCAGAAGCTCGCGCGCATCCGCGCCACCATCTCGTAAGGGGCCGTGGTGTCGACGATCTCCGTCGCGGTCAGTCGGAGCGTCTGGCCGTCGCTCGAGCGCTGGTTCGCTCTTTTGCCGGCGATGGTGACGTCGACGCCGTGATTGCCGAGGATGCGGGACAGAAGGATGACGTCGGCAAGACGCGGCACGTTATGCAATGTCACCGTCTCGCGGGTGAGAAGGCTGGCGATCATCAAAGGCAGCGCGGCATTCTTGGCGCCGCTGATCGGGATGGTTCCGGTCAAACGCTTGCCGCCGACAATGCGGATACTGTCCATGACGTTACTCCCTCGTGGCCCTGTCCCCGTCTGTTCTTGTTTTGGCGAAGGCCCCCTGGGCCGAGGCCCTTGGGCCAGGCCCGGGCCAACACACCAATCTACTCCCTTGGTCCTAACGCTGTCTCCCCTCTTTCCGATCCGCCCTTAACGGCTCGGATTTGGCCCGGGCCTTGCGTTTCAACAAATTAGCCCTGAGTTCGGCGGCCAGCCGGGCTTTGCGCGCCTGTTCCTTGGCCTTTTTGTCTGGGGGGCGTTGTTCCGGTCCGCTCATCTTGGGGCCCATCCTCACAAACTGCCATTCAGGGCCTTCACTCCCTTAGGCCAGAATAGGCCAATCTAAAAACGCCGACAGCAATTAGGCCGACGAATAGCGTGTAGGTCCCTCCAGGCGCCGCGGTGAGATAAGATATGGCGGTCAGCGCCAGCCCTGCAAAAATTGCCCAAAGAGCGGCCTTATCTGCGGCCGAAGTCGGTTTGGGTTTAAAGAACGTTTGGTACTCAAGCTCTTGGAGCTGCCCCTCTTTCTTAATGCGTTCGTACTCCGCTACGGCTTTCTCAACCATCTGCCGGGCGGTGTCGTCGCTGATCTTGGCGCTCAAGTTTCTATATAGAGATTCAGACGTTTCGCCTCGGACGAGTTGCTCGAGAAGGTCCTGATGCGCGGCATCGCGGTCGATCAGAGATCCGCTTTGCCTAAGCTCTTCATATTGAAGCGCTGCTCCACTTATTATCTCGTTCGCTTCATCTTCAGACAGCCTGGCTTTCAGCTTGCTCAGTAATTCGCTTGGCGTCTCTCCAGCCATTAAGCGACTTAGTGTCGCCCGATGAATTTTCTCTCTGGATGTGTCGGTTAACATCTAGCCTCTCCCGAGGCTCGTAGGCCAAGCACGGCCTTCTGGCAGCTGGCGAGAGCCAAGTACCGGTAAGTCTACCTTTTGTCGGCACGTCTCAACAATAGGCAGCCCCAAAGCCGATAAAGCGCCATTCTGCTGCATCATGGCTTGGAGGGCACCGACATCTTGGGTGGGCCGGCCGGCACGCGCTTTCCTTGCACGCGATTTGGCGCTATGGCAGGGTCTCCTCCCGGTTTCGAAGACCGGCTTTCGCCGCGCGAAGCCTTCAAGCCCAGGTCTTAAGCCGCCATAGCTCAGTGGTAGAGCACGTCATTGGTAATGACGGGGTCGACTGTTCAATCCAGTCTGGCGGCACCATTTTTCAAGGGCCTCAGCGGTCATCTCAGGCGTCTCAAGGTATGAAATTGCTGAACGATGCTGGATAAGCGCACCATTGAGGCGATCTTGGCGAAGGTTCGCCCCTATTCGATGGTTCCAGACGACGCGTTAGGTTTGACCATCAGGCTTGCTTGTGAAGCAATCGATCGACAGTTTCCAGGCGATCTCGTTGAGTGCGGCGTATGGCGGGGCGGATCTAGCTTTGCCATGCTGCTTGCACAGCGGGAGAAATATGGACGGATCGTTAAACCCGTCTGGATGTTCGACAGCTTCGAAGGCTTGCCGCCGGCGCAGTCCCTAGATGGGCCCTTGGCAAATCAATATCAGGCCGACAAAACGAGCCCATATTATTTTGACAACTGCCGGGCGTCCTCGGATGAAGTGAGGGAGGCTATCCGCTCTTTCGGCTTTACATCCGACGAGGCGATAGTTGTTCCCGGCTGGTTCAGCGACACGATTGCTAAATCCTCGCCCGAACGCATCGCGCTGTTGCGAGTCGATTGCGATTGGTATGACCCGGTATCCTTGGTGCTACGAACTCTTGAACCACGCGTCAGCGAAAATGCCGCCATCATCCTCGATGACTATTTCGCCTGGGACGGGTGTGCCCGCGCGGCGCACGATTTTCTGTCGGCCAACTCGCTTCCTTACCGCATCCGCTCCTTGCGATCCTGCAGCTGTGCTTGGCTGATCAAACAACCGAACGGCCGGACAGCCTAGCACGGTGAAACCGCGGCCCTAGGAAGCTCATGAAGAGGATCGGCTTCTGCTTCCTGATCTATGACCGGCTCAACCATGAGGATCTGTGGAAGCGGTTTTTCGACGGCGTTCCGGCGGACTCCTATCGGGTGTTCGTGCACTACAAGACCGATCGTCCGCTGCAACATTTCGAAGCGAACAAGCTTAAGCACTGCATTCCGACAAAGTATGGCGATGTGAGCCTTGTGCACGCTCTCAACCTGCTCTTCAAAGCGGCCCTGGAACAGGGATGCGACAAGATCGCCGGTCTCAGCCAAGCGTGCATACCGCTCAAGTCGTACGCGCACGTGCACGAGTTCCTCACGCGCGACGGCCGAGGTCACTTTAACGTCGCGCCGGCAGCCCAGTGCTTTCCGCGATGCGATCCCCTCTTGGAATATTACGAGCGAAGCTCGATACAGAAGTCATCGCAGTGGTTCGTTCTCAACCGCAAACTGGCCGAGCTTGCGACCGAGTATCCGCCGGATAGGATCGATCTTGAGTTCGGCAAGATCTATGCCCCGGAAGAGCACTACTTCATCACCCGTATCCACCAGAACGGGTTGCGGGAGGAGATCCACCAGACGCCCAACCTTGCTGAAGGGGCCACCACGTTCACGAACTGGTCGGATATGTCCTATCCCTTCGTGAGTGCGCGTAACCTCAAGACTTACGACAAGATCTCAAAAGCCGAACTCACCTACCTGCTTGAGAGCCGCTGCCTATTCGGCCGCAAGTTCGCTTCCGGTTGCCGTGGGCTGCACCGCCGCTTTTACCTGGAACAGATCGGACCGCACCCAACTCCAGACTAGGGATCGGATGCAAGATCGTTGGTTTGATCGCCCCTGCCCTCAATTGCCGGACCCATCTTCGCCAGATGGTCGACAATCGCTCCGGCCACGTCTTGATGCCGTCCGCGCCAAGGATAGTGATGATCGGCGAATCCCGGACAGCCATTCAGCTCCAAGACATGATAATTATTACCGGACGCAGGCTCGCCCCGGTCTTCGATCATGACGTCCGCACCGCAAACAAAAAGTCCAGGGAAGAGCGCCAAGACGTCCTCGACGAGTTTGACATAGGATTGATGGATCTCGTCGGTGACATCGATGAACTCACCGCCTCTGTGCAGATTTGAAAGATTGCTTAGGAACACGCGCTGCCCAGCCTCGGGCACGTGATTGGCCTCGATACCCGCACGGCCGAGAAACATACGTTCCGGTTCGCCGAGCTCCAGCCTGAATCGCGAATAGCAGGGATTGAGGCCTCGTTCCTCGTTTTTCAGGGCGACCAGGTCGGTGACGGTATGAACGCCATCACCCTCGACATTGGCGGGCCGGCTGAATTGAGCCGCTACGACCCGTCCGGCAACGCAGGTGAACCTGTGGGCGATGCCCGGAACCATTTCCTCGACCAGGATGCGCCTATATTTCTCGCCAACGGCAGCAAAGGCAGTGCGGAAGGACGCTAGGTCTTGGATTCCGACATGGACCCTGTCGCCATACCAGCCCCTTACGGGTTTCACGCAAACGCCGTACGTCATAGACGGGCCAACGGTTTCGAAGTAGGCCTCAGCTCTGTGGAGAGCGTGGTTTAGAAAGGCGGCACCCTCAGGCACGCTGAAGCCGCGTTCACGGAGGAACCTCTTTAGTCGATCCTTCCGCCTTGTGGCTGCTGTGTTGAGGATGGGGCCCGGAATCCTGACGCCATCCGGATCCGAACGGCGGAGGCAGCATTGGCTGTCAAAGTAATAGAGAACGCCGTTGACCTCGAAGGCAAAAACTGTCCGTTTCGCCAGTTGCGGGCGCGTAATCTCGTCAGGCCACAAATAGCGGTGGGCGATGCCTCGTTCGGTCAGGGCTTTAGTCAGGCAATCCCCCGAGGTGCCCTCGGCGAACGGACCGGGACGATCATCGCTTTTTGCCGGGCCGAATATCGCGCGCCGGACACCGGACAGCATAGTGGAGAGGCTGCTCTGGCGTTTGGTCATGGCGAAGGACCACGAGAACGTGACGGCTGGGGAGCACGGTAGCACAATGGCCGCGCTGAATGGCCCTTCGGGCCAGCGCCCGACGTGGACCTGCCCGGACACGGGGGCTCACGGCCGAGTGATCAGGCCGTAACGGCGGCACACCCGATGTTGAACACGCCGATCGGGCTTGCGGTGCTACAACGCGCGCACCGGTTGAGAGCTCGTAACTCGCGGCCGGCTGGTTTCGCTCCACTCACAGGGATCTAATCTCATGACAAAATATCTCATCGCAGCAGCTCTAATCGTCGCCTTTGCCGCTCCCGCCAACGCGGCCGCCTATGTCATGTACAACAAGTCGACCGGGACGTGCTCGGTTTCGCGGACAGCACCGACCACGAGCGAGCGGTTTAGCATGATGGGCATTTACGGCTCAGCGTTCATGGCGCGCAGGGCCATGCACGGGATGATGAAATGCCGCTAGGCGCTTTGGCCCAATCGGCTGAGTGACGTCAAAGGGCGCCTGCACTTGGCAGGCGCCCTATTCTTTGACCGCTTGGGCCTCTGTCATCCGGCGTCTAGCGCTTAAAGGACCGCGGTCCTTTGCGCCGGCCGTGGTCCGATGCGCAAAGCCGGTCTAAGCCACAAGGTGAGAGCACGATGACATCGGAGCTGCAAATCGTCTCTCCGTTTCCGCTGGCTGCCCATTTGCAAACTTGTCCGTTCGGACAAGCCGGGCTGCACACCGGCCCTCCAGCAGCACCTGTCGTGAGGTTCGCCGCGTGCGCGGAGCTTGCGGCGGAACTGAGCAGCAAAGCTGTGGTGAGGGCTGAGAATATTTGACAAGTCACGAAGCGGTTCATGGTTACCTCCATCTGTCTGAACGCTTCGTTTGACGCTCCGGGCAGGTCTTGGGTTCAAAGAATTTTGTCGTCCGCCGCTTGCGAAGGTGCCGTGTCACCGGGCACTGAGATGGGCCGCGAAAGCGTCTCGCACGAGCGGAACGGCTTTGCCTGCTCCCGCGCCGGCGGGGACCAAGACCACCACCAGATCGCCCGATCTCGCCTGCCCCGAAAGAGACTTCAGAGCGCTCTCGAAATCGCCCGCGACCTCGACCGAATCGGTACTGACCCCGTGTTCCACGAGTCCCGACTTGAGCAGGGTCGCAACTTCGCCGCGCGCGCGATACCGCCGCGTTGTCCCCTCGTAGCAGACGAAATGATCGAAGCTTAGCGCCACGGCCGCGGCCACTTCCGGGTAATACCAGTCGGGGCGCCGGCTGATTGCCGTGATCATGCACAAGCGGCGGCCTTTCACCTTCACCCGCTTCAGGTATTCAGCCAGAGCCATGGCGCCTGGCGGTGTCACGGCGGCATCGACGATGAGTGAAAACGGGTAGCCCTCGATGACGTTGAACCGTCCAGGGGATCGCTGGATCGTGTTGTCGAACGAGCGGAGACCCGCCTCGATCGTTTCGAACGGAATCCCGAGCCCTTCGGCCAGAGCCGCGGCTGCCATGGCATTGGCGATATTGTGACGCACGACACCGCCCCATGACGACGGCAGGTCTGCGATGGAGATTATGGTCCGAGCCTCACCGCTTTGCCGCCGCACGATACGCGCTTGGCTCTCATCCAGACAGTAGGCCGTACCGCCAGCCTCAAGATGACGTCTTACGGGTTCGGACTCGGGGTCCAACGAAAAAATCGTGGTGCGATCGGCGGGGTATTCGCCGATCAGCGCGCGACACGGACGATTGTCGGCATTGAGCACAGCGGTCTTGCGTGCAGCGTCGATCACTTGTCGCTTAAGCGCTGCCATTTGCTCGACGCTGTCGATCCCATGCATGCCGATCTGCTCGCGCTCCACATTGAGGAGCGCGGCAACATCGCAGCGATCGACATAGAGGCCATGTTGCAGGAGACCGCCGCGAGCTGTCTCCAGAACTGCCGCGGTGATCGCCGGATCGCTCAGAACACGCGCATGCGCCCCGTACCAGGCGCAGTCGCGCTCGCTGACCGTCTCTCCCCCGAGGACAATCCCGTCCGTCGTGGCGAACCCGACCTTGAGACCGGCCCCGCTCAGAATATGCGCGAGCATTCTGGTTGTCGTGGTTTTGCCGGCCGAGCCGGTAATCATCGCAATGGGGAGACGGCGATACCGCAGTCTCCTCAGCGGGAGAACGAACAAACGCCGAAATCGCTTCCGGCGCTTGTTTTGGCGGGCCCACCGCGCTGTTCCGGGCCGTGGGGGTTGCACGCTTCACTCTTTCTACAGGACGCGCCGTGTTCGCTTAGCCGGCACCGCGGCCGCCTAATATCTGCCAGACCTCTTTCCGGTGGGCGAGGCTGCGGGTCTTGAAGCCCCGCTCCTTAGAGGTCGTCCACGCAGTCACCGACCAAAGCGAGCATCGCATCGCCGGTCGCGATGCCTGCGTGGATCTTGCCGGTCTTGGTGGAGATGGCCGCACTGAAGGACCGAGGTGATATCTCGTTCTCGCCAATACCATGCAACAGGACGATGTCGCCCTTCTCCACGATATGTTCGATATTGACCGGTGTGGGGTCTCTTCCCAGATCGTCCGACGTCATGACTTTTTTATCGAAGTCGATCCTGAGCACGGGCGGCAGATTGACAAACTCAAGCGTGACGCGCTTGCAGCCCGCTACGTCGACACACTCAAAAACATCCGTGAAGGCGCATGTGAAAGCGCCCTTGGCCGCGAAAACGGACGCCGGCGTGGCGAGCAGGCAGAGGAGCCCAAGGCCCATTTTAGAAATCATCGATCGCATGGTTTGGCTCCTATCTGGCAACGACGTAACCACGGCCTTCAAGGCAAAGCGCCCCGGCTCTGAGGTAACTGTTGTAAAGCTCGGCGAGACGGCGCTTGTCGGCGGACGTGCTCGCGCCCCCGAACATGCCGGACCCCCAGCGCGGATCCGTGCCGCCGGAAGCGACGTCTAACGCCCCGACGACCTCAAAGATCGTCCGAGTTCTAATGCCGGCTTGCTGCGCCGTGTAAATGGCCGATGGATCGAAGCCACTTTGCTGGATCGCCCATTCGTTACAGGCCGCCCGGTCCTCGTTTTCCTGCTGCGGCGTCACGCCTTCCTTATAGATCAACAGCGCACGGCCCGTCGCCGATTGGGCGTAGACATAAGGTGCAGCCGCCCCGGTCAACGCGAGGATGGCCACGCCACACAAGACTAGACTCTTTCGCTTCATCAGCTCGGTCTCCCTGGCTCGCATCGTTATCCCCTTTAGTACCCTATTTTATAACGACATCTGTGCAACATCCCATCCGACTCAAAACATCCGTTTGCGGCCCGGGGGAAGCGATTATGCAACAATAACGTGTTATAAGGATTTGATACTCGCTATGCGAGCAGACCCCCATCGTTACAGCCCTGGCGGCAGTCACCGCGATAGCGGTGATCGACGGCGACACGGTGCATATGGGCGCCGAGCGCTACCGGTTGCTTGGCATCGACGCCGCAGAGATCCGCCACGCTCAGTGCGACGCCGAGCGCCGGCTCGGCGTGTTGACCAAGAAGCGCCTCGAAGCGCTCATCGGGACAGGTGCGGTCGAGCTCGGGCCTGAGCACCCGAAGCGGGACAAATACGGACGTCTGCTCGTCCATCTCTTCGTCAATGGCGAGGACGCCTCTTGCGTGTTGATCAGGGAAGGTTATGCGCGGCCCTGGGCCGGCCGGCGCGAAGATTGGTGCATCAAGGCTGCGCCGCCTGAGACCCCCGAAGGCATCGACTGTGCCATCGCTGCGCGGCGCCCCTAAGTCCGCCGCCTCACAACATCGGGTCCACGATATCTTTGACCGCCAAACCGAGCTTGCGCTGTTCGGCAGGTTCCAGATGGATGCCGTCGACGCTGCTTGCCGTCGCCACTTGTCCGGCATCGAGAAACGTGCAGTCGAACCAATCTGCAATGACGCGATAGCCCTCGGCCAAGCCGCGCGAGGTCGCCTCGCCGCCGGTGTAGAACAGCGCCAGATACGGGTTGAGCGAGCCAAACGGGGGCGGCGCAATCAGCACAATCTTGGGCGCGCCGCCATCGGGACCCGCGAGGCCCGAGCGCACGGCCGTGATTAATCTTGTGCAGTTGATCGCGATTTGCCCCGAGGTCAGCCGGTAATACGGGGCGCTATCGTTGGTCCCGAGCATGATGATGACGATATCAAGCGGCGCATGGGATTCGAGCAGCGGCGGCAGCATGGCAAGACCGTTGCGATTCGGGTGTGCCGGATCGTCGGTCGCTACGGTCCGGCCGTTCAGCCCCTCCTCGACGATACACGCCCGGCCGGACAATTCCTGCTGAAGAATTCCAGGCCAGCGTTCGCCGAATGCATAGCGTGAGCTGTCGTGAGGGTTGTAACCCCAAGTAATGGAGTCGCCGTAACAGAGGATCGATTTCATGGCCGATGATTTCCCTAAGTTGAACGTCCTCGAGATTGCGCCTCACGACCGCGCGGCAAAGACAAACTGTCCCAAGATGAGACGCGGTTGACATGGGTCAAGGCATCAAAGCGTCCGATCAGGTAAAGTCAATTTCGGACCGAAGGAAAACCTCTAAATGGACCGAAACAGGCTCGTTGTCATCGCCGCGGCACTTGCCGTTGCGCTCGTTCTTGCATGGTCTTTGCTGAAGAGTCCCGCTTCTAACATTGAAACAACGCTGCCGGAGCAGACTGCACCTTCTGCCATTCCATCCGGGCAATCGCAGTAGCAGACCCGACGCATCGTCTCCAGGCTCAGGTTGACATCGGCCGCACCCGATCCAACATTAGAGAGGCGGGGGCCAGATACGAGGACTGGCCATATGCGTTGGTTGCTTTCATTCTGCTTGGTCGGCCTGTTGGCCTATGCGTTGCTTCCGCCGCGCGCGGAGCCGCTGCAGAATGTTTTGCAAGAGGCGGATACGGGCCTTTCAACCTCCGAGACCGTAGCCGCCAAAGCAGCCAAACGCGAATTGCGGTCCTGGGGCTCGACCCTTCGCTCTCTGAAACCTCCCGTTCAAACCGCTCGGCAAACGCAACCGCCGCTTCAGCAAGAGGCCGGCTATCGCCCGGGCAGCGTCGAGGTTCGGCAGCCGGAGCCGGCCGTTGGTCACACCGATGCTCCAGCCCCGGAGGCTCAAGTCATCGAGGCGGTGGCTGAACCGGCCCTGTGGGCGCGCGTTAGTTTCGCGGCAAGAGGGCATAGCGAGGCCTCGGTCTCGTCGCCCGTCACCAAGTTCTATCCTGCCGGCACGGAGTTGCAGGTGGTCGCGCAACGAGGCGCCTGGATCCAACTTCGCGACCCGGCCACGTCCGAGCTCGGCTGGGTCTTTAATAAATATCTCGTCTCGATCGACCGCCCCAGCGGGGCCCAGCCCGCAACTGCATCGAGCCCCGAAACGCAAGCCGCCGCTGCGGTAACACCGGACGTGCAAATAGTCCGCGATTCGCCCGAGCCCGCGGCAGCGGCGAAAACTGTGGAGGTCACGCGGGACCTTCGGCGCTCTGGTCGTTGGGCGAAAAGGCAAGCGCGTCGCGAGCGCAAGCTGCGCCGGATATTTGGCCGCAATGCCAGACCGGCGGCATGGTCGCTCGGCCGGTGACGGCTACGGCTGACGGTTAACGCCGCCGCTTACTGAAATCGCGCCCATTCCAGCCTCTTCAGTCTTTCTTAAAAGCTTAGGGGTCTGATTCGCCCTCGGGGCCCACCGAGGCTTTGCGCATCACGCCTGGCCGGTGTTTGCCCGAAATCAGTTTCGTTCGTGTTTGAAGAAGCGCCTCGTGCCATGTCCGAAGTTGGAATTAAGTCTGTCTCGCGTCTATCGGATCAGGTCGAAGAGAAGATCGCCCGCGCCAATCGAGCCTTCAGGCTTTCGAGCCGTATCGTCGCCGCCGCGCGCGACGACCTGGACGGCCATGGAGAATGGCTGGACCGTCATCGCGCAACCTGGACCGAGGAGGTGAAACGCCAACGGCGTTTGCTTTACCGCAAAGTGACGTTGAGCGCGCTGACGCGGTCTGTTGTCGGGATCGTTTTCGCCGCGCCTTACGCGGTGTGGCGGGCCCTTGCACTCAAGGCCAACGGCGTTCTGTCGCGCGACCCGGCAACCGAGCCGTTACAAGGCTCCCCGTCTCGTACCATAAGCGGGCTCGACGGACCGCTATGCACGATGGCGCCGGTTCGCTCGGGCAACGCCCGGCCGGACATTGAAAGGCCCTCCCGGCAAGAGCACGTGGCCTCTCAAGGCCTCGGCGGACAAGAGCCAGAGGCAACGCGAAAGCGCCCGGCTTCCATTCTTGGTATTGTCGTCCTGTGTTTGATCGCGGCCGGTGCCGTGCGTGCAACGTTGTCGAGCCCGACCGGCGAGGCACCGGCGCTTGCGGCCAAAAAAGCGCACCCCATTCCGCCGCTCAAAAAGGCGGGACGGCTTCCGCCGCCGCCTCCTGCGGCCATGCTCACGGTGCCGAAGACCCCGAAACCGCCGAAGCGGCCGGCGGCCATTTCAGGTTCCGTCCTCCTGGCAAGCCGGTCGGACTACGCGCCGGTGCAAATGCCGCCGCGGACCGTCACCGACATCGCGGTGATTTCACGCCCCCTCGCGCTTGCATCCGAGCCTGAAGCGACGGCCGAGGAGCCTGCCGCGTCTCCAGACCCTGCGCCTCTGCCTGTTGCCGAGACGCCTGCCGCGGCGAAGCCCGCAGTGAAGCCGAGACCCAGACGGAAGGTCGCCAGGCGGCAACCGCAGCCTCTTCCCTGGTGGCAGCAATGGTCGTGGATGAGGTTGCGTTGACGCACCCCGAAAAACGTCTGGGGAAACGCTCTTTTAAGCGTTACGCGGCAAACCGGGCGCGGCCATGAGAATCATCATCGAAGTTTGCGCCGCGCTCCTGTTCGGCACTCTCGTCCTTGCCGTGATCGGCATGGATTCAGAGTCCCCCAAGGCAGGCAATTTCCCTAAGGCAATCCCGGATCCCGATGCCGTCCATAAAGCGCTCGGCGAACTTCGCTGCGAAGACCATGGCGCTATCGTCATGAAGGTCGATGGCACCGATTATGCCGTGAACGGCATGGCGAGCCCCCGCTATCCGCCGATCCAAGCCCTTTGGACCGAACACTCCCACCCAGAGATCGACGTCGATCGCCTCATCGTTCACGGCATCACGCTCTGTGCGTGGTGAGAAGGTCTCCTAAAGCGAAATGCCGAATCGGCTAAGCGCCCACACCATCGCTGCGTAGAGCAGGATCGTCAGCAGCGAGGACAGCCCCAGAGCCGGCCAGAAGCCCGTACCAGTCTTCAACAGAACGGGCAGAACCAAAAACATCGGCAGCGTCGGCAGCACGAAAAAGAAGGTCGATTGCGACAGCGACGCGATCTTCGCGGGTTCGACGTCCTCCCACCACAGCCAAATGAAGGCGAGGATCGAGATCAGCGGCAGCGACAAGATCAACGCGCCAAGAGCGGGGCTCCGCTTGGCAATCTCCGACACGGCGGCGATGATGATTCCGGAAAGAAGAGCTTTGGCGGCGAGATACAGCATGGCTCGCTCCCAAGGATGAGGTTGTAACGGACCCGGCTTAAAGGCCGATCGGCCCTATCCTTTATTGAACAAGATCCAGGCGGCATAGCACAGCATCAGCGCGAGAATGGGCCTGAGCAGCCATTCCGGCGCAAGGCCTGCGAGCCGAGCTCCAATAAGAATGCCCGGGATCGAGCCGACGAGCAGCGCCAGCAGGAACCCGGTATCGACATTGCCGAGACCGAAATAGCCGAGCCCTCCGAGCAGCGTGAGCGGCACGGCATGAGCGATATCGGAACCGACCAGGCGTTTGGCGGGGAGCATCGGATAAAGCGCCGCAAGCACGGTCACACCGATGGCGCCCGCTCCGACCGAGGTCAGCGTCACGAGAAGACCGAGCAGTGCACCGAACAGGACGGTTGGAAGCGTGCGCGGCGGCACGTCGCTCGCGCCGTTCTGCGGGGCAGTGCGCGACAGCAACGGATAGGCCACGATGGCAAGCCCGCTCAAGGGCAGCACCACCACCAGGGCCATCCTGATCCAATGGCCGAGCAGAACCGTGTTGATCGGAAGAAAGGCCATGATCGCAAGCAACAGCGCGGCAGCCGGCAGGCTGCCTAAGGCAAGCCTCAGCACGATCGGCCAATCGACATGGCTGGAGGCATGGTGGCGCCAAACGCCGGCGCTCTTAGTGATCGAGGCATAGAGCAGATCGGTGCCGACGGCGACTTGCGGGCTCAAGCCGAAGGTCGAGATCAGCAACGGCGTCATCAACGCGCCGCCGCCGACCCCCGTCAGTCCGACGAGGAGACCGACACCGAACCCGGCAAAGACCAGCGGCAGCACTTGGCCTACCCAGCCCAGATCGACCATAACGGCGATGCCCCCTTACCCCAGCGTCCCTGATTATGCTTCGGTGAAGTCTAGCCGACTAGATCTCGACCAGGACAGGAACTCCGGCTGAACGCAGCAGCACCGCAAGTTCTTGCGCCCGCCGGTTGAATTCCGCCTGGTCAGCCGGAGAATCGCCGAGATCGGCGCATAATCCCCGCGCAAGCAGCGCCCTGTCTATCACAAATACGTTGTCGCCGGCCGCAGGCGCCCCGGCCTGGGCCCAAGTGATGACGCCGCCGGCAACGGTCGTACCATCAATGGCGCTGACCAGCACGAAGTTCCCGGTGAGAGGCAAATCCCGGAATAAATCGAGCGAAGCGGGCCGTCCCAACAGAATGCGGCAATCGGCGATGTCGTTCACGCTGCAGGCATGGGCGGGTTGCGACGCAAGCTTTTCGAACTCGACCAGCGCCGAAACGCTCATGCTGGTGACCGGGGTAAGATCGGTGGCCGTGCGCAGCAGGTACCCCGCTTCTGGGTCGAACGGCGTCTCCGACAGCCATACCAGCCGCGCCTCGATCACATCGGCATTGATCGGGCGCCGCGTTGCTTCCGACAGCACCGCACCGCGGGAAATGTCGAGATCGTTGTCGAGCACCAAGGTGACCGCATCGCCCTTGGCGGCAAACGGAAGATCGCCGTCCATGGTCGAGATGCGCCGCAGCGTAGCGCCGAGGCCCGACCTGGCATCGATCACCCGCTCGCCGACGGCGATACGCCCCGACGTCACCGTGCCGGCATAGCCACGGAAATCCCCGCCCGCACGCAGCACAAACTGCACCGGCATGCGGAACGGCGCATCGACGGGCGCGGTCTCGGCATCGACGGTTTCGAGATAATCGAGCAGCGTGGGCCCCGAGTACCACGACATCGCCGTCGAACGGTTGACGACATTGTCGCCGGTGAGAGCGGCGACCGGGATGATGGCGGTCTCGCTGAAATTGAAGCTCTCGGCCATGACCTTGAAATCGGCCTCGATCTGCCGGAAGCGTGCTTCCGACCAGTCGACCTCATCCATCTTGTTTATGGCGAGGACGACGCGCTTGATGCCGACCAGATCGCAGATCGCCGCGTGGCGGCGGGTCTGGCGCTTGGCGCCGTGGCGTGCATCGACCAGGAGGATGGCGATGTCGGCATGCGACGCGCCGGTCGCCATGTTGCGGGTGTATTGTTCGTGC
>Ga0307445_10001252_pt1 | contig 14321 bp, 14 predicted proteins | sample SalMarSW160330MG_FD_202147 | JGI IMG/M metagenome (GOLD analysis project Ga0307445, IMG submission 202147) | Salt marsh sediment microbial communities from the Plum Island Ecosystem LTER, Massachusetts, United States - SW1603-30 | ecosystem: Environmental > Aquatic > Marine > Intertidal zone >...
ACGGATGGAAGCGCGCGGATAATCGATCTGCGTCCCCGGGAGGTGCATTGAAACAATGAAAAAGATCGAAGCGATCATCAAGCCATTCAAGCTCGATGAGGTGAAGGAGGCCCTACAGGAGATTGGGCTCCAAGGTATCACCGTGACCGAGGCCAAAGGCTTCGGACGCCAGAAAGGCCATACCGAGCTTTATCGCGGCGCCGAATATGTCGTCGACTTTCTGCCCAAGGTGAAGCTTGAGCTGGTGCTCGGCGATAACATGGTGGAAAAGGCGATCGAGGCCATTGTCGCCTCGGCCAAGACCGGGCGCATCGGCGACGGGAAGATCTTCATATCCAATGTGGAAGAAGCCGTGCGCATCCGCACCGGCGAGACCGGCAATGAAGCCGTCTGAGGAGAACGATCAGTCTAAGCCCGGCAATGGAATAGCGAGCTTCCGCCGCCAAGCTCTGAACGGCGGCTTTCCTTACACCAGTGACAGGGGAGAACAATGTCAGACGCCAAGAGTGTGACGAAGAAGATCAAGGACGACGAAGTCAAGTTCGTCGATTTGCGATTCACCGACCCGCGCGGAAAGTTGCAGCACCTCACCATGGACGCAAATATCATGGACGAGGAAGCCTTTACCGACGGCATCATGTTCGACGGGTCCTCGATCGCGGGCTGGAAGGTGATCAATGAGTCGGACATGAAACTCATGCCCGACCCCAGCAGCGCCGTGATCGATCCGTTTTTTGCTCAGAGCACCCTTGCCGTTTTCTGCGACGTGCTCGAGCCTTTGACCAACGAACCTTACGAGCGCGATCCGCGTTCGATCGCAGGCAAAGCGGAAGCCTATTTGCAGCAGACCGGCCTTGGCGACACGGCGGTCTTCGGCCCGGAGGCCGAGTTCTTTGTCTTCGACGACGTCCGCTTCGCGACACAGCCGGAGCATTGCTCCTTCACGATCGACTCAACGGAGCTGCCGTCCAATACCGATACCATCTATGAGATGAGCAACAATCTCGGGCACCGGCCGCGCACCAAGGGCGGTTATTTCCCCGTGCCGCCGGTCGACTCCGCACAGGATCTCCGTTCCGAGATGCTTGCGACCATGGCCGAGATGGGGCTCGTCACCGAGAAGCATCACCACGAAGTGGGCGCCGCTCAGCACGAGCTCGGTATCAAGTTCGGTCCTCTGGTGAAAACCGGCGACGCCTTGCAGATTTATAAGTACGTCATCCATCAGGTTGCCCAGAACTTCGGCAAGACGGCTTGCTTCATGCCAAAGCCGGTCTTTGGCGATAACGGGTCGGGCATGCATACCCACCAATCGATCTGGAAGGGTTCGACGCCTGTGTTTGCCGGCGATCAATATGCCGACCTGTCGGACATCGCGCTGCACTACATTGCGGGCATTCTGAAGCACGCCAAGGCGCTGAACGCCTTCACCAACCCGACCACCAATTCGTACAAGCGTCTGGTGCCGGGTTACGAGGCGCCGGTGCTGCTGGCTTATTCCTCGCGAAACCGCTCGGCGGCATGCCGTATTCCGCTCGGCTCGGGCCCAAAAGCCAAACGCGTGGAGGTGCGCTTCCCCGATCCAGCCGCCAACCCTTATCTCGCCTTCGCCGCCATGCTTATGGCCGGCCTGGACGGGGTCGAGAGCAAGCTCAACCCGGGCGATCCGATCGACAAGAATCTTTACGATCTGCCGCCTGAGGAACTGGAGAAGGTCCCCACGGTGTGCGCGTCGCTACGCGAGGCTTGCGAGGAGCTCGACAAGGATCGCGCTTTCCTCAAGAAGGGCAACGTGTTCACCGACGATGCGATCGACGCCTATCTCGAACTGAAGATGGAAGAGGTCGAGCGATTTGAGATGTTCCCCCACCCCATCGAGTTCGACATGTATTACAGCGTGTAAGGCGGGACGGCCGATCATACCAAAAAGCTGGGGCGGCCACTGTCATGGGTGACCGCCCCGCTTAGCCCGGCCTGTCGAACCTTCTTTCGCGCTCCCCCCGGTCGCGCGGCGAGAAGGCTCCCGCCAGGCTCCCCCAAACTTGGATCGGCTTACATCAGCCGATAAGCCGCGTAGAGCAGCCCTCCGCCTACGACGACGTAGATCCACTGCTTGTGCTCCTCGTACCAGCCATCGACCATCGACGTCCGTCCCAAGACCAAAAAGCGTCCGAGCGAGAAGGCGATGAGTGTGGCGATGGCGGCCAAAAGCCAAAGAACGAGGTCGCGCTCCGATCCGGTGTGACCGGTATCGGCGAGAATCGTCTCACTGTTGCTGGCGCCCACGGTGATGAGAGCCCAGATCGAAGCTGCGCCAAGCAACGCCAAGGTGACGTACCGGATCACCATCACAAAAACTCCGCCGCTTTGAGACGAATTTTAGAAGTCGCCGCGTTAAAGAATTGGAAAAGCGGTACGCTTAAGGGAGTGTTAAAGCCGGTTGAGGGCTGAGCGTGCGATCAGTCCGAGAATGCCGATCCCCGCGCCTATCGAGCCGCGTAGCGTGCCTGAAATCTTCGACGCTCCGATACGCGGCCGGTATCGGACCGGCATTTCAAGCGTTCTCACGCTCGTCTTGGCCGCCTTGATCTGCATCTCCACGGTCCAACCGTATTTGCGGTCGGTCATATCGAGGGCTTGGAGCGTGCCGCAGCGAACGGCGCGGAACGGCCCGAGATCGGTATAGGCGGCACCCCACAAGCGCCGGATCAACCGGCAGGCGAGCCAATTGCCGAAACGCTGTTGCGGGGTCAGCGCACCCCGCTCCGGCCGCCCTCTGACACGTGAGCCTATGACGAGATCGGCCCGGCCCTCGGCGATCGGATTGACCAGGGACACCATTTCGCCGGGATAATCGCTGCGGTCTCCGTCCAGAAACACGACGATATCGGCCGTCCGCAGCGCGCCTATTCCAGCCTGGCACGCCGCGCCGTAGCCCCGCTCACGCTCTTGCACGACGCGCGCGCCGGCCCGCTCGGCGATTTCGGCGGTGCGGTCGCAAGAGCCGTTATCGGCGACGACGACCTCATCGACCCATTCGGGGATTTCGGCGATGACATGCGCGATCGCTCGCTCTTCATCGAAGGCCGGGATGACAACGCCAATGTGCAAGCCCTTGTACATGGCAATGCGCTTCTACCCCGCGAGCCGACGATTGCGTGTTCGTGCCGCCTCGACGGCAAGCGCGCCCCACACGGGAAGCCAAATGATCCACACGATCCATGTGGAGAACATCTCCGGCTGGTCGCGGCCGATGAAATAAAAGTCGAGGTAATAGAGAGGAAAGGTCGCGGTCAAAAGCAGGAACCCGGTCCAGGGCCTGAATGCGAGAAACGGCGCGAACCAGACCGCATACCAAGGAAACTGCGCCGGCGACAGAAGCACCAGTGCCGCCACCACGAGACCTGCCCGCCCAAGGAGATCGTCGGCATCGGCAATCGGCTTCACGCTTACAGCTAAGGCGATGATCGCAAGACAGAGCCCCAAGAGGCTTCGCGCGGCGAGGCCGGCCCAATCGGCCGGGAGCGCCATCCAGCCGAAAACCATCGCGGCCAACTGCTCCAGCGCCGGAAAGAGCGCGCTGCCGGTCTGCCACGAAGAGAAATAGGACACGAACCCCGATCGCTCATCGAGCCCTGCCGACAAAATGGGGATTGCCCATAGCGTGACGATCGCGCCGAACACAACGATGGCGCCGGCCATGAGTCGTCGGTCGATCTGGGCATAGCGGCGCAGAAGGACGGGCAAAAGCAAAACCGGCCACAGTTTTGCGCCTATGGCGAAGCCTAGAGACGACAGGGATGCGATCGGCCGCCGCCGCAGCGCGAGCCACAAGGCAAGCAGCGTGAAGGCCACGACCACCGCGTCCATGTGCGCGGAATTGAACAGTTCCTTGATGACGATTGGATTCCACCAATAGAGCGCCGACCACAGAGGCGAACGTCCCGCCTCGCGTAACAGCAGCAAGACGAGCTCAAGCGTGACAAGGTCGAAGATAAGCAGAACCGATCGCCACGCGGTCAGGCTCCAGGGTTTGATCGTGTAAGCAAGAGCAAAAGCCCCTTGAGTCACCGGCGGGTAAACAGTCTTGAGGCTTGAATGGTTGATGCGGCTTGCGGCCTGCTCTCCCTCGCGCGCCAGTTCGGCGAGCGTGCCCCCCTCTTTGCGCGCCTCGTAAGGCGACATCGCATAAGGGTTATGGCCGCTGGCGGTGACTGCGCCGTCCCAAAGATAGCGCTGGTAATCGTCTTCCAGGATCGGCTCGCTGGCGAACAAGACAAGCCGCGCGACGAGACCGGCAGCGACAATGCAGATCATGATCGGCCGCACCTCCTGCCGGTCGCAGGACAGCGACTCGACGATGAGCGGCGGCAGACCGAAAAAATAGACGAGGCCGGCGAGAACGAGCCCGGCGGTGAGCCAGACAATCGGCATTTCGCCGAGGTCGTAAGCGTAGCCGAAGCGCGGCGAATAGACCGCAAGCGCCACCCCGAACGCGGTCAGGAGGACGCCGCCTACGAACCAGCTTGCCGCAAGGGACGTCGACCGGGACTTCGCGGCGATTCCAGCGGCGCTCGCGCCGATCACCCCGAACCGCGCCTCTTGATGCACATGCCGGTCTCTTCGTCGTAGTAGTAGCCCTTCTTGCACCTCGCCGCCGAAGCGTCGAAGCTGGTGGCCAGCACGGCAATCATGGCGATGGCGATAGGAACGAGTCTAAGCATGTCCATTTCCTTTTCATGTGTGGTTTTCATACGTGGCTGATCACGGAGCCGCGTCGTTGAGGCTCCAGTCATAGTCGTGCCCTCCGAGCGACTTCGAATGGGCCAGACGCCGCTTCAATTCGGGAGAGGCGTATTTGCGGAGATGGTCGAGAACGCCCTGGTCGGTCCCGCCGAAATCGTCCATGTACCAAACGTAGATCGAGGACACGACCGGCTTCTTGTGCTCGAACCTGACCCCCCGCTCGCTGTTCACATAGTCGCTTGCGGCCTGTTCCAACTGCTGGTTCAGCTTTGCGCCGGTGAAGGCTTCGGCGCGGAGATTAGGGCAGCCGACCGAGGCGCAGTTGACGGCATAATGCACGCGCGGGTCGTTGAAGATCGGGCGCAAGATGCCGTGTTCGATATCGTCGAGACTCAAATCGACACCACGGAACGTGATCACCTTGGCTTTCCAAGGTCCACCGCTCACGAGTGCGGCGACACCTCCGCCGAGCGAAATGTCCTTGATCGAGTCGACCGGGTAGTTCGACGCAACAATCTCCAAGGTCTTGGCATTGTAGAGATTAGCGAGAAGCGCGAATTGCTCGTCGCGATCGAGCTTGCTTGGATCGACCTCTGTGAGTGAGCCAATATATGCGCGCAGCGCAGGCAGGCCGTCGGCCTTGAGTGCGGCGTAATCGACGCGATTGAGTCCGCCGGCGCCGGGCTTCACGTAGGTCTTCAGCAGCCTGTCCCAGGCCGAATGGTCGATCGTCTGTGACGCGCCCTCGGCGGACGTGGCGAACAAATCCTTGGGCGCGCCGGCGAAAGCCGCCGCCGGCACGCCTACAAGGGCAATGCAAAGGACCGCCAACTGGGGTGCCCGACGCCATGCCAGGGCGTCCGTCAGCTTAATGGCAAAAACCTGCATGTTCCGCGCTCGATGGGCCGAAATGCCCGGCCCGTTCCTCGCGGGCCAATGTCCAGGCAGCGCGGCACACAAGCAAATCACCAAGCCGTGAGTCAGGCCGCCTTCCACTTGATCGAACAGCCCATCGACGGGATCTGCTCGCGCGGCCCCTGCCCGGTCATGGCAACCTGCTTCATCGCTTCGAACAGATCGCGGCGGACATCGCCGGGTGCTGCCTCTCTGCGGCTTTCATCGAGGCGCCCACGATATTGCAGCTCGAGATCGCCGTTGAAGCCGTAGAAATCTGGCGTGCAGGCCGCGTCATAGGCGCGCGCGACCTCCTGGCTTTCGTCATGAAGATACGGAAAAGCGAAACCATGATCCGCAGCGAAGCGTTTCATATTGGCGAAGGAATCGTCGGGATAATGCGCGGCATCGTTTGAGCAGATGGCGACGGTATTCACGCCGAGTTCATGCAGTTCGTTAGCGTCGCGCACAATACGATCGATCACCGCCTTGACGTAAGGGCAGTGATTACAGATGAACATGACCAGCGTGCCGTTCGGTCCCTTCACCTCGTCGAGGCTGTGGGTCTTGCCGTCGACGCCAGGGAGGCGAAAGGACGGCGCCTTCCATCCGAAATCGCAAACTGGGGTCTCTACCGGCATCGTGTCACTCCGCTTCGCAAATCTGTCACGGTGCGGGCCTAGTTTCCCATGCCCCGCACTCAACTTCGGTATGGCATATGGCTAAAACCGACGGCTTCTGCAACCGTGCCGAGGCCTATGAAGCCCACGACAATGTGCCGCTGAGCCCGGCGACCGCAGATGCCATAGGCGACATTATCCTGCAACGCTACAGCCGCCGTGCGGTGATGCGGGGCACGCTCGGTGTGACGGCGGCCGCGGCATTATTTGGACCTGCGCTGCTCGCCGGGCGTTCAGCCCACGCCGAAGCCGCGCAAGACGATGAAGACCGCTTCGCTTTCACCGAACTCCCCGCCGGCGTCGACGGCAATCACCATGTGGCCAGCGGTTATCGGGCAGACGTGCTGCTGAGATGGGGCGATCCTCTGTTTCCCGATTCGCCCCCGTTCGACCCGCTGCGGCAGAGCGCCGAGGCGCAGTTGCGGCAGTTCGGGTACAACAACGACTATATCGCTTTCTTCCCGCTCGACGATACGAGACGGCGTGGCCTCCTCTGCATCAATCACGAATATACCAATGAGGAGGTCATGTTTCCCGGTCTCGTCCGCCAGGATGTGATCTGCTTCCCCGACATGACGGCCGAGCTGGTCGATATCGAAATGGCGGCGCACGGCGTCACCGTGGTTGAGATCGCGCGCGGCGAGGATGGATGGCGCCCCGTGCGCGACGGCGCTTACAACCGCCGCATCAGCCCGGCCAGCACGGTCATGACGGTCGATGGACCTGCGGCCGGACATGAGCGGCTGAAGACTAGCGCCGACCCGTCGGGCCGGAACATCCTCGGCACGCTCAACAATTGCGCCGGAGGGGCCACGCCGTGGGGCACTTACCTCACCGCCGAGGAAAATTTCCATGGCTATTTCTGGAGCGCGCTTTGCGCATCAGGCGGCAAGGCGCCAACCGATTTAGGCGGCGCACAGGCCAAGAGCTACAAACGTTACGGTGTGCCGGGCCTGTGGCAGGCCTGGGGCAAGTTCGTCGACCGCTTCGATGTCGACAAGGAACCGAACGAGCCCAACCGGTTCGGTTGGATCGTCGAGATCGATCCGTTCGATCCCAACTCGGTGCCGGTCAAGCACACGGCACTCGGCCGGTTTCGTCACGAAGGGGCGGAGTGCCTCGTCAACAAGGATGGCCGGGTCGTTGTCTATGCCGGCGACGATGCGCGATTCGACTATGTCTATCGCTTCGTCTCGAACGGCAAATACGATCCCGAAGATCGCGCCGGGAACAAATTGCTGTTGTCCGAGGGAACGTTGTCGGTGGCGCGGTTCGATGCCGATGGCAGCGTGACCTGGCTTCCGCTCATTTTCGGGCAAGGCCCGCTCACCAAGGAGAACGGATTCTCCGATCAGGGCGATGTCCTTATCGATGCGCGCTTGGCCTCCGATCTGCTTGGCCCCACCCGCATGGACCGGCCCGAGGACGTCCAGCCCAACCCTGTCACCGGCCGCGTCTATGTGATCCTGACCAACAACACCAAGCGCAAAGCCGGCGAAGAAGACGCCGCCAATCCGCGAGCCGAGAACGTGTTCGGTCATGTCATCGAGATGACGCCGCCTGACGGCGATCATGCCGCAGGCCGGTTCGCCTGGGATCTCTTGGTGCGTTGCGGCGATCCTTCGGTGGCATCGGTCGGTGCGTTGTGGAATCCGGCGACTTCGGAGAATGGCTGGTTTGCCTGCCCTGACAACGCGACCACCGATTCTGATGGAAGGCTGTGGATTTCGACCGACCAGGGCGAGCCCTGGCCCACGGGGCGGGCGGACGGCCTCTATGCGCTGGAAACCGAAGGGATGCGGCGGGGGACAGGCAAGCTGTTCTTCCGTTGCCCGGTTGGAGGAGAAATGTGCGGTCCCCGCTTTACGCCCGACCAAGAGACGCTGTTCGTCGCCGTCCAGCACCCGGGCACCGACGCGACCGACCGCTACCAGGGATTCGAACGGGCCTCGACTTTCGCCGACCCGGCGACCCGCTGGCCGGATTTCGATCCCAATATGCCGCCGAGGCCCTCCGTGCTCGTCATTACCAAGATCGGCGGCGGCAAGATCGCCTGACGATCCTGACCGGTCTTCGCACTCTTGAAAAAGCCGCACGCGCATGCGAGCTAAACGCGTTCCCTATGTGTTGAGATGATTCGCGGAGCCATCGGTGGCCAAACGACCCAAGCGCAAAGCGGGCGGGCAGCGCGACCTGTTCGCAAGCCGCGGCCGGAGCAAGAAGCCGGCGGGCGGAGCGAGGAAGAAGCCCGCGAGTCGGGCCAAGAAGCCTGCGCCCAGCAAGACCACGTCCCGCGCAGAGAAGGGCTATACTGCCGCCGATATCGAGGTACTCGAAGGGCTCGAACCGGTGCGGCGGCGTCCCGGCATGTATATCGGCGGCACCGACGAGAAGGCGATGCACCATCTCTTCGCCGAGGTGCTCGACAACGCCATGGACGAGGCGGTGTCGGGCCATGCCGATCATATTAGCGTTGCCTTCGAGGCGAATGGCCTTCTCACCGTCACCGATAACGGCCGTGGCATGCCCGTCGATCCGCATCCCAAATTCAAAAAGAAATCGGCGCTCGAAGTCATCATGACCACGCTGCATGCCGGCGGGAAGTTCAATTCCAAGGTCTACGAGACGAGCGGCGGGCTGCACGGTGTCGGTGTCTCCGTTACGAATGCGTTATCGGAGACGATGGAAGTCGAGGTCGCGCGCGGGCAGAAGCTCTACCGCCAGAGCTATAAGCGGGGCAACCCGGACGGCCCGGTGAAGAACCTCGGCGCGGTCAAGAACCGGCGCGGCACGCGGGTCAGCTTCAGGCCGGACCCGAAAATTTTCGGCAAAGACGCCGCGTTCAATCCGGCCCGCCTGTTCCGCATGGCACGCTCGAAGGCCTATCTGTTCCGCGGCGTCGAAATCAGATGGTCGTGCGCCAAGGCGCTTCTTGCCGGCGATAGCGAGACTCCGGAAAGCGCGGTCTTTCACTTCCCCGGCGGTCTCAAGGATTTCTTGGCAAGCCGCATCGAAGGCCAGGAGACCGTGACCAAGGACGTGTTCACCGGGCGGACCGAAAAGAAGGGCTCGGGCTCGGTCGAATGGGCCATGGCCTGGATCGCCAGCGACGACGGCTTTCTCAATTCCTATTGCAACACGGTGCCGACGCAGGACGGGGGCACGCACGAAACGGGACTGCGCGGCGCACTCACCAAGGGCCTGCGCGCCTACGGCGAACTCACCGGGCATAAGCGCGTCAGCCAGGTGACGGCCGACGACGTGCTTGGCACCGCGGCCGGCATGCTGTCGGTGTTCATTCGCGAGCCGGAGTTCCAAGGGCAGACCAAGGACCGGCTGTCGAGTTCCGAGGCCACGCGGATCGTCGAAAGCGGCTTACGCGATGCCTTCGATCATTGGCTGACCGGCAATCCGTCGCAGGCCAATCGTCTGCTCGATTGGGTGGTCGACCGTTCGGAAGACCGCCTGCGCCGTAAGAAGGAAAAGGAGATCGGCCGGCAGACGGCAACACGGCGCTTGCGCCTCCCCGGCAAGCTTGCCGATTGTGCCGTCAGCGGCGCGAGCGGAACGGAGATCTTCATCGTCGAGGGCGACTCCGCCGGAGGCTCGGCCAAGCAGGCGCGCGACCGGGCAACTCAAGCCGTGCTGCCGCTCAGGGGCAAGATCCTCAACGTGGTGAGTGCGAGCTCAACCAAACTTGCCGACAACCAGCTGTTGAGCGACCTGATCCAGGCGCTCGGCTGCGGCACCGGTTCGCGCTATCGCGAACAGGATTTGCGCTACGAGAAGGTCGTGGTGATGACCGATGCCGATGTCGACGGCGCCCATATCGCGTCCCTTCTCATCACTTTCTTCTTCCGCGAGATGCGCGAGCTGATTGAGGGGGGCCATCTCTATCTAGCCGTGCCGCCGCTCTACCGCTTAAGCCAGGGTCCCAAGACACTTTACGCCCGCGATGAAGCGCATCGGGAACAATTGATGCGCAAGGAATTCAACGGCAAGGGCAAGATCGATGTATCGCGGTTCAAGGGCCTCGGTGAGATGATGCCGAGGCAGCTAAAAGAAACCACCATGGACAAAAAAACGCGCATGCTGCTTAAGGTGGAGATCGCCCAGGGCGACAAAAGCACAGGCAAGCTTGTCGATCAGCTGATGGGCACCAAGCCCGAGGCGCGGTTCCGCTTCATCCAGGAGCGTGCCGCTTTCGCCAAGCCTGACGAGCTGGATATCTGAGCTAGAGCCAGCGCGGCACGCGGGCCTTGTATTTGGTATAGGCCTCTCCGAACTGCCGTTCGAGATACTCTTCCTCTTTCAAGACGACGCCGCGCTGCAAGATGATCACCACCGGGATCAGCAGGAGCAAAACCCACATGCTGGTCAGCAGGATCGAAACGCCGAAATAGGTCAGCACGAGGCCGATATAGATCGGGTTGCGCGTGACGTGATAAGGCCCCGAGACCACGAGAGCCGTGGCCGGCTCGCCGGGGTGGACGCTGGTGCCGGCAAGGCGAAAATTGCGGAACGATAGGCCGGCAAGCACAAACCCGAGGACGATGAAGGTCAGCCCGACCGTGACCGCAAGCCCATTCGCCGCCCCAAGCCCCGGGCCGATCGGAATGAGGCTGCTCAGCAAACACCCAAGCGCGAGCGCGCCAAGAAACAAAATTGGCGGTTTGACCGCAACTTCGGCATAGTCGGTTGTAGTCATGGCTCCGCCGCCCCTTTACACGGCTTGCGTTTGCCGCCTATGGCCTGTTCGTGGCAAGAGCGTAAGCGCCGCATTGTGTCGGCAATATCAAAATTGGCCTCTTGCGCAGCGGGCCTCGGCGCCTTATTTGAGAGACAAGTTATAGCAGGGCATAACCGCTGTATCGCTTCTATCGTGTCTTGCACGGGGGCTGCGAATCGTTGCAGCAAATATGTGTACCTAAGGAAAGAGCTGCGCGTGGCGTCAGCTGCGTGAAGATTTACTAACGCATGAGCTTTTCAAATCTTGGTCTGAGCCCAAAAGTCTTGTCTGCCGTTGAAGCGGCAGGCTTCGAAACTCCCACCCCTATTCAAGCTAAAGCCGTGCCCGTCGCAGTGGCAGGCCGCGATCTGCTTGGCATCGCACAGACCGGAACCGGTAAGACCGCTTCCTTCGTGCTGCCGATGCTGACCCGGCTCGAACGCGGCCGCGCCCGCGCCCGCATGCCGCGCTCGCTGATCCTTGAACCGACGCGCGAGCTTGCCGCACAGGTCGCCGAGCATTTCGAGATCCTCGGCAAGAACCACAAGCTGACCGTGGCGCTCCTGATCGGCGGCGTGTCCTACGAGGATCAGGACCGCAAGCTCGATCGCGGGGCCGACGTGGTGATTGCGACGCCTGGCCGGCTGCTCGATCATTTCGTCCGCGGCAAGCTGCTGTTGAACGGCATCGAGATTCTGGTGGTCGACGAGGCGGACCGCATGCTCGACATGGGTTTCATTCCGGATGTCGAACGCATCTGCAAGCTCCTGCCCTTCACCAGGCAGACCTTGTTCTTTTCCGCCACCATGCCACCGGAAATTCAGCGCCTGGCCGACAAATTTTTGCATACCCCCGAACGCATCGAAGCGGCACCCCAGGCGACAGCGGCGGCAACCATCGTACAAAGGCTGAAGAAGGCTCCCGACGATCCAGCCGGAAAGCGCGATGCGCTCAGAAATCTGATGCGGGAAACCGGCGTCAAGAACGCCATCATCTTCTGCAACCGCAAAAAAGATGTTGGCATTCTCCACCGCTCGCTCCGGCGCCATGGTTTCAATGTCGGCGCACTGCACGGGGACATGGAACAGCGAGAGCGTATGGCGACGCTGGACGCTTTCCGCAGCGGTGAAATTGCTTTCCTAGCCGCCAGCGATGTCGCCGCACGCGGTCTCGATATCCCCGAAGTGAGTCATATTTTCAATTACGACGTGCCGATTCAACCCGAGGACTACGTCCATCGCATCGGCCGGACCGGCCGGGCGGGGCGCGACGGCTTCACCGCGATGTTGGTGACGCCGAAAGACTACAAGGCGCTCAAGGCGATCGAGGGACTGCTCCGCCACGAGATTCCATGGATCGACGGGGCTCCGAGCGAAGCAGAGGTCAAAGAGGCGTTGGAGTCGCGGCCGAATGGAAATGGGCGCCGCCGCGGCGGCCGCACAAGACGAAATGGCCACCGCTCCGGCGAGCAAACGGTCTCCAAGGCCCAGCCCTCCAATGCGCAGCGGAGCGCCCAGCAGAACGCCTCCTCCGGCAACAAGCGGGATCAGCGCCGCCGCAATGACCGGCCTAAGCATCCTCAGCCTGGCGAACGGAAATCAGCCCCTAACCGCACCGCCTCCGCCTCTCAACCTCAGAAATCTCAGCCCGCGTCGCAGCCCTCCCGGTCCGGGCAGCAGGGTATGGGCGATCACGTCCCAGCCTTCATGCTGCGACCCGTTCGGGTGACTTAAGCGGCGAAGTTGTACTGTCCACCGCCATCCAATGATTCTGCTAAACTTTGGCGCGCGTCCCGGCCCTATGCTGGCGATGGCCAGAGATAAGAGACTGCGCCAGCCGGATAAATATGATCGGCTTCGGGCCCAGCCAAATCTTGCCAACCACGGGCGTACCCTTCACGCGTGGCCCATGCGGACAAAAGAGCATCGAGTTGATGGTCGTCGTCGATTGCATCGACGAGATCCAACTTGGAATACTGGACAAACCAGTCAGCTGCGGCACGCCAATCCATTGGAGTGTATCTCGTACCTCTCAGCTCTCGATAGAGCACTTTCGGGTGAGTTTCGTTCAGACGGATAGTAGACCAAGTCTGACGAAGTTCGAGTGCCAATCCCACGCCTCCAATGGCCATAGCGCCATAAAGGGCGTTGGCAGATATGACACTTGATCGGGCATCGGGATATTTCATTCGGAGCCAATTGTCAGCCCGACGCCAACTCGTAGGACCGGTACTCCAATGCAGGAGAGTGTCGATGCCAGCTGCGGCGGGTATCGCAGCGTCGCACTTTGCGCGCGCCCAACGAAGCGCCTCGCCGATTCCGCTTAGTGTTGCAAGACGAGCCTTGTTACCTTGCACAAGTGCAGCACCAAATTTGCGCGCACCTCCCGGATCAAAGCCTAGAAAAATGTCGGCGTCACTCGCCACTATCTGCAGACTCGCCGGCCGGTTTGAGCATGACCGACTCGCCGCACCCGCAGGCGCTCGTCTGGTTCGGGTTATTGAACACGAAGCCGGAGCGTAGCCGGTCGGTGCGATAATCCATCTCGGTGCCGAGCAGAAACATGACCGCGCTCGGGTCGATCAGCAGCGTCACGCCCTTGTCCTCCACCACCTCGTCGTGGGCCCCGCGCGCCTCGGCGTACTCCATCGTATATTCCATGCCGGCGCAGCCGCCATTCTTCACGCCGATGCGCACGCTTTCGGCCGACTTGCCCGACGCGGCTTGGAGCGCGCGGATGCGCGTGGCCGCAGCCTCGGTCAGGCTCATCACTTGGGGACGGGGGTTGAGGCTCATAGCTTGAAATTGGGATAAATCATGCGGGTGTTCAAGGCTCGGCTCAGAACATGTTGAGCGCTAGCCGCGCCTCGTCGCTCATGCGGGCCATGTCCCAAGGCGGATCGAATACGAGCTTGACCGTGACCTGGCCCACGCCTGGAACGGAGCTTGCGGCATTCTCGACCCAGCCCGGCATGTCGCCGGCGACCGGGCAGCCCGGCGCCGTCAGCGTCATATCGATTTCGACATTGCGGTCGCCGTCGACATCGAGGCGATAGATCAGACCGAGCTCATAGATATCGACCGGGATCTCAGGGTCGTAGACGGTCTTGAGTGCGGCGATCAGATCGCTCTTGAGACGTTCGGCTTCATCGGCAGGAAGCGCGGGCGCCTGCCCCTCCTCGCCGCCGGTCGCGCCGACGCACCCCTTGATCTCCGCCGGGCCTTGGGAAGCCGTCTCGGACTCAGGATCGCGTGCGGTACCGTCTTTTTGAG
>Ga0307445_10001254_pt1 | contig 14315 bp, 10 predicted proteins | sample SalMarSW160330MG_FD_202147 | JGI IMG/M metagenome (GOLD analysis project Ga0307445, IMG submission 202147) | Salt marsh sediment microbial communities from the Plum Island Ecosystem LTER, Massachusetts, United States - SW1603-30 | ecosystem: Environmental > Aquatic > Marine > Intertidal zone >...
TCATTAATTAATGTTATGATTAATTTTTTTAATCAATTTATTATTCAACACAATTTATTTTTTTTCTTCTAACTACCGACTTCTAACTACTGATTTATTCATTCATAAACGGATAACGCCAGTCTTTAGGTGGATCGAAAGTTTCTTTAATTGTTCTTGCAGTCATCCATCTCATTAAATTCATAGCGCTTCCCGCTTTATCATTAGTGCCTGAAGCTCTCCCTCCGCCAAACGGCTGTTGACCAACTACTGCCGCAGTCGGTTTGTCATTTATATAAAAGTTGCCTGCTGCATTTCTTAATCGGTCTGACATCTTAATTATCGCTTTTCTATCCTGACCCCAGATTGCGCCTGTTAATGCATACGGCGAAGTTTCATCTAATAATGTTAGCGCTTCATCAAATTTATTATCATCATATACATACATTGTTAAAACAGGACCGAAGATTTCTTCTTCCATTGTTTTAAATTTAGGATTGGTAGTTACAATCGTGGTCGGCTCAATAAAATAACCTTTTGAATCATCAAAGTTTCCGCCGGTTATAATCTCAGCTTCATCAGAACTTTTTGCATATTTGATGTAATCAGTTATAGATTCGAATGCACCTTTATCAATTACAGCGGACATAAAGTTTGTGAAGTCCTCAACGTCGCCCATTTTTATTTTTCCGATTTCAGCTACATATTTTTCTTTAAACTCTTTCCATAAAGATTTTGGAATATACATTCTCGAAGCTGCAGAACATTTCTGTCCCTGGTATTCAAATGCACCACGTAACGCAGCGACAACAAGAGCATCGACATCTGCGGAGTTATGAGCAAAAATAAAATCCTTACCGCCTGTTTCACCAACAATACGCGGGTAGTATTTCATATTTTTAAGATTGTCGGAAATAACTTTCCACATATTTTGAAAAACTTCCGTTGATCCGGTAAAATGAACACCTGCAAGATTAGGATTTGTCATTGCAGGGGTACCCACCTGCCCACCGGAACCGGGGACAAAATTTATTACTCCTTTTGGTAAGCCGGCCTCCATGAATAATTTCATTAGATAATATGCTGAATAAACCGCACTTGATGCGGGCTTCCACAAGCTTACGTTGCCAACAATCGCAGGTGCGGTTGGAAGATTTCCTGCAATAGAAGTGAAGTTAAAAGGAGTGACAGCAAAAATATAACCTTCCAGTGGTCTGTACTCTGATCGGTTCCACATTCCATAAGGCGAATAAGGTTGTTCTTTCATCAACTCCGCCATGAAATAACAGTTATACCTGTAGAAGTCCACTAGCTCGGCAGCAGCATCAATTTCTGCCTGATGAACAACCTTGGACTGTCCAAGCATTGTAGCACCATTTATTGTAGAGCGCCAGGGACCAGCTAGCAAATCAGCTATTTTAAGAAAAACTGAGACTCTGTGTTCCCACGGCATCTCAGCCCATTCTCTTCTCGCTTCAAGCGCTGCTTCTACAGCCATATCAACTTCTTTTTTGCCTGCTTTATGATAAACACCAAGAACATGGCTATGATTATGCGGTATTACCATTTTTTCGGTATTACCGGTTTTTACCTCTTCACCGCCAATAATTAATGGGACTTCAATCTGCTTAGATTTTAATTCTGCTAATTTTCTCTTTAATTCTTCTCTTTCCGGGCTGCTTGGTTTATATGTTTTTACTGGTTCATTTACTGGTTGGGGGACTTTGAAATACGCGTTCGACATTTATATCCTCATATTTGAAAAATTTTGATACCAAAATTACCGGTTTTAGTTTTGATAATCAATTTAAAGCAGCCCTAATATCTAAGATTTCCACTTAAAGATTCATATAATTTAAGCTTTGCATTTAACTCTTCAGGTAGTATTTTAAACGCAACTAATTTAGAGGGACGAGAAGCGAGAAGTAATTACTTCACGCTAAACTTAATTTCATTACTATCCTGTCGAAAATAAGTCGGAGTATCAACAATGGCACTATTGAAAGCATTCAATACAATTCCTGAACTATACCGATTTCTAACTGAAGATTATGGAATTAAAAAAGGTGGACATGTAATTCAACGAAAAGTTAATGATGTTTATAAAGGAATTTCCTATAAGGAACTAAAAGATGAAACGGACTTATTTGCTTATGGTTTAGTAGAATTGGGTTTAAAGAAAAACGATTCTGTAGCACTTATTTCTGAGAACAGACCGGAATGGGTTTATGCAGATTTTGCAATGCAAATGCTTGGAATAATAAATGTTCCTCTCTACCCTTCATTAACATCGGATTCAATTCAGTATATTCTAAACGATTCAGAAGCAAAAGCCATTATTGTTTCAACCGGCTTCCAGTTAAATAAAGTTTTAAAGGTTATAAGGAATTGCAAACATATAAAGCACATTATAATTTTTAATGAGCATGAGGATGGTGACGGTAAAGAGAATATCCTGACTTTCAAAGAAGTTCAGGAAAAAGGTAAGAAACTTAAGAAATCAAAACCCGATTTACTAAAAAAATCATCTGCAGAAATTAAGGAGAATGATGTTTGTACAATTATTTATACATCGGGTACCACGGGTGAACCAAAAGGAGTTATACTAACTCACAAGAATATAATTTCAAATGTGAATGCAGCCTTAGAAATTTTTCCAATTACAAAAGATGATATTTTCCTTTCATTTCTTCCACTGTGTCATATCTTTGAAAGGATGGCTGGATATTACACTGCATTTGCTGCTGGATGCACAATTTATTATGCTGAGAGTATAGAGAAAGTTGCAACAAATCTTCAGGAAGCAAAACCAACTTTAATGACTTCAGTTCCTCGTCTTTTTGAAAGGATTCAATCACGTATAATAAAAAATGTTGAAAGTCAGTCTGCAACAAAACAAAAAATATTTTATTGGGCTTTAGATATTGGTAAAAAATATTCAGCAGCAAAAAAGACAGGTGCAATTCCTTTTGCTCTTTCAGCTAAACACAAAATTGCGGATAAACTTGTGTTCAAAAAGTTACGCGAACGCACCGGCGGCAGGTTGAGATTTTTTATTTCTGGAGGTGCAGCTCTATCAAAAGAACTTGGAGAATTTTTTGAGGCTGTGGGTTTGCAGATAGTTGAAGGTTACGGTTTAACAGAATCTTCACCTGTAATTGCTGCCAACAGACCTGATGATTATAAATTCGGTACCGTAGGTAAACCTCTTCCAAATGTTGAAATCAAAATAGCTTCCGATGGAGAAATACTTGCCCGTGGTCCAAACATTATGCAAGGTTATTACAAAAAGAAAAAGGAGACTGAAGAAACTGTTATTAATGGTTGGCTGCATACCGGAGATATTGGTGTTTTTGACTCGGATGGATTTTTGATGATTACAGACAGAAAAAAACATTTATTTAAAACCAGTGCTGGAAAATATATTGCGCCGACTCCTATTGAGAACATCTTTCTAACAAGTAAGTATATTGATCAATTTGTACTTATCGGAGACAGAAGAACCTTTTTAAGCGCACTTATCGTCCCGGATTACGAGGCGCTAAAGGAATATGCTGATGCTCATAAAATTTCCTACACGGACGAATCCGAACTTACCGGCAACGAAAAGATTTACAAGCTTATTGAAGATGATATGTCAAAGCTCCAAAAGAAGCTTGCAAATTATGAACGCGTAAGAAAGTTTGCCCTGCTCGATAAACCTTTTACTATTGAGACAGGCGAAATTACTCCTAGTCTGAAAATTAAACGGAAAGTTGTTGAGGAAAAATACAACTATCTCATTGAACAGATGTATTACAGCGGAATGGAAAAAAACTAAATTCGTTTCATTACGTCAATCATTTTCTGATGGAGGAATCCGTTAGAGCTTAAAATTCTCTTTGAGTAAATATCAATTTTATTTCCATCAAAATCTGTAACCAGACCTCCTGCCTCTTCGACAATCAATTTACCTGCACAAATATCCCATGGATGTAAAGAAACTTCCCAAAAACCATCAAACACACCATTCGCAATATAGCAGAAATCTATAGCTGCAGAACCGAGCCTTCTAATTGCTCGTGCATGTTTTAAAAATTCAATGAATCTCTCATAACATTTATCAGGATTCTCCCGAACGTTGTAAGGAAAGCCTGTAACCAGCATACTGTGCCCAAGATTTTCATTCTTACTAACATTTATCCGGGTTCCGTTAGCAAAACTACCGCCGTTTTTTTCAGCAGAGTAAATAAAATCTCTGTTCACATCGTATACTACACCGGCAATTGTTTCACTATTTTTTTGAAGTCCGATTGAAACAGAAAAAATAGGAAGACCGTGTGCAAAGTTTGTTGTTCCGTCAAGTGGATCGATAACCCAAAGGTATTCCGCAGATTTATTTAATTCACTGCCCTCTTCAGCAAGAATTCCATGCGACGGATATTTTTTTCTTATGAAGTCGGTTATAAGTTTTTCAGAGGCTTTATCCGTTTCCGTAACAAGGTTAAGCTCGTTGGTCTTGAATTCAATAGCATGAGCTTTACCGAAGTTATCTTTTATCAACTCACCAGCTTCCCTGGATATTTTAATTATGTCTTCAATCATTAATCAATCTGTTTTCGATTTCAAATATAAAATTAATTGCTTCTTTTATTAGTATCTAAAAATAAAATGGAGTAAATATTACCCCAGAGAACCCTGAATCATTCCTTGATAGCAGGATGCGAAATTGATATATTTCGCCTTGAATATATGTTTAATAAAGGAGAAAATTTTTGCAAAATTTAGAAAAATTAGAAATTAAACCATCCGAAATTAATTCAATTGTTGACAGCATACCTGAAAAACTGCCGATACTGCCGCTCAGAGACATAGTAATTTTTCCGTATATGATCTTTCCGGTTCTTGTAGGCAGAGAACAGTCAATAAGAGCAGCTAACTTTGCAGCGGAAAATACGAAATACATTTTCTTATCAACTCAAAAAAAATCAGCCATCGAAGATCCATCAGCAAAGGATCTTTACCCCGAAGGTACCATCGCAAAAATAGTACAAATCTTAAAACTGCCAAATGGACTTATGAAAATTTTAGTCGATGGATTATTTCAGGCAAGAATAAAAGAGTTTACCGACAACAAGGATTTCTTCGAAGCTAAAATAGAAATCATTATACCAACTCTTGATCATGATCACGAAATGAATGCAATGTCGAGACAGATGACTCAGTTGTTCAAGGATTATGTAAAGATCAGCAAGAATATTCCAAAGGATACGATCACTGCTTTCGACAATATTGAAGAACCCGATAGAAAACTTTTCTATGCTGCTGCAAACATTAACCAATCAATTGACGTAAAACAATCCATTCTGGAAAAGTTCACGCTTAAAGAACAATATCTTGAGGTAATAAAAATCCTTAACTCGGAAATAGATATTCTGAGAATTGAAAAAGAAATTGATAACAAAGTTCAGGAGAATATAGCAAAGACCCAGCGCAAATTTATAATACAGGAACAGATAAAAATATTACAGGATGAACTTGGTGAAGATGAAGATGCTTCACCGGAATTTGCAAAGATCAGAGAGCAGATTAAAAAAGCTAAGATGCCGAAAGAGGTTGAAAATAAAGCACTCGAAGAATTTACAAAGTTAAAGAAAACCCCGGCAATGTCTCCTGAGTCCACCGTTATAAGAAATTATTTGGATTGGCTGGTCGGCGTACCGTGGAGTAAAAAATCAAAAGATAATTTAAATGTTAAGCATGTTCAGAAAATACTTGATGAAGATCATTTCGGTTTAGAGAAACCGAAGGAAAGAATTATAGAGCACATTGCTGTACTAAATTTAGTTAAGCAAATGAAGGGACAGATTTTATGTTTTGTCGGACCTCCGGGAGTTGGTAAAACCTCATTGGGTAAATCAATCGCCCGCGCACTGGGAAGGAATTTTGTCAGGATTAGTCTTGGCGGAATTCGTGACGAAGCTGAAATTAGAGGACACAGGAGAACTTACATAGGTTCGATGCCGGGAAAAATTGTACAATCAATGAAAAGAGCCGGTACGATTAATCCTGTTATTCTTTTAGATGAAATTGATAAAATGAGTATGGATTTCAGAGGTGATCCTTCTTCCGCAATGCTTGAAGTTCTTGATCCTGAGCAAAATCATACTTTCAATGATCACTATCTGGAAGTCGATTATAACCTTCAGCAGGTTATGTTTATTACAACGGCAAATATTAGATATAATATTCCCCTGCCCTTGCAGGATAGAATGGAAATTATTGAACTACCGGGTTATCTGGAATTCGATAAACTTGAAATAGCAAAAAGACATCTCGTTCCAAAACAGTTAAAAGCTCACGGTCTTGAGAACAAAAAAGTCGAGTTTGGTGAAGGTGCGATTAAGAAAATCATTAGTGAATATACAAGAGAAGCTGGCGTTAGAAATCTTGAAAGGGAAATTGCATCAATTCTTAGAAAGCTGGCGAAAGAAATAGTTGTGAAAGAGTCATCCCATAATAAAGGTAAGAAAAATAAAAAGCATATAATTACTGAAGAGCTGGTTGAAGAGTTTCTTAAAACTCCAAGATTCAGACACCAGCGGCACACTAAAGCAAACAAAGTTGGAAGTGTTACTGGTCTGGCTTGGACGAGCACCGGTGGTGAACTATTATCCGTTGACGTAACAATTATGAATGGAGCAGGAAAACTGAATTTAACTGGTCAGCTTGGTAATGTAATGAAAGAATCAGCACAAGCTGCACTAAGTTATTTAAGAGCTTCAGCAAAAAAGCTCGGTCTCAATCCCGATTTCTTTAAAGGTAAAGAAATACATATTCATCTTCCGGAAGGTGCAATTCCTAAAGACGGACCTTCTGCGGGAATTGCGATGGCAATGGCAATGCTTTCGGCTGTGAGTGGACGTCCTGCTTCAAACAATGTAGCAATGACAGGAGAGATAACTCTTACAGGCTCAATTTTAGCGATTGGTGGTTTAACCGAAAAACTTCTCGCAGCAAAAAGAAACAACATAAAAACTGTGCTCATACCCAAAGAAAATGAAATCGATCTTAAAGAAATATCGGACAAAGTTAAGAGTGGAATAAATATTAGATCAATTGAAAAAGCAGAACAGGCTATTCCTTATGTATTCGAAGATTTAAAATCGAAAAAATCAGGTAAGAAAAAAACAAAAAAATGAAAACGTATAAAAAAGGACTTTAATGGAGGAGATCAGGATTGAAAATCATCTTTCAGAAGAAGAAAAGTACCGTTTATTATCCTCACAATTAAAATCACTTCTAACTAAAAATGATAACTTGATTTCCAATTTATCAAACTGCACAGCTGCGATTAAAGAAGTATTTGATAAAGTTAGCTGGGTTGGTTTCTATCTTTATGATGGTGAAAAACTTTACCTCGGTCCATTCCAGGGTAAAGTAGCTTGCACAAGAATTGAAATGGTAAAAGGTGTGTGTGGTACAGCAGCAGAGAACAGAGAAACAATAGTAGTTCCAGATGTTGATAAATATCCCGGGCATATTGCTTGCGATAGTGGATCGAGATCTGAAATCGTTATCCCAATTATGAAAAGTGATAATTTATTTGGTGTACTTGATCTGGATAGTTATGCTTTGAATTCGTTCGGTGAAACAGATAAAAAATATTTAGAAGAAATTTGTAAATTTCTGAGTGAGGAAATCTTCCCTTCAAACAATCAACATAAGAAATTAAAATGAGTGATTTTATTGTAACAGCAAGAAAATGGCGACCACAACGATTTGAGGATGTTGTTGGACAGGAACATATAACCAGCACTTTGAAAAATGCAATTAAAGAAAATCGAATCGCACACGCATATCTCTTCACCGGTCCGAGAGGTGTAGGTAAAACTACAACCGCGAGGATACTCGCGAAAACTCTTAATTGCACAAATCGAAAAAATTCAGAACCTTGTAACGAATGTGAAATGTGTCTCTCGATTCAGAATTCACAATCGATTGATATAATAGAAATAGACGGTGCATCAAACAGGGGCATTGATGAGATCAGAACTTTAAGAGAATCTGTAAAATATGCTCCTACACATGGAAAGTATAAGGTGTATATAATTGATGAAGTACATATGCTAACTAAAGAATCTTTCAATGCTTTTCTAAAAACATTGGAGGAACCACCGGAACATGTAATCTTTATTTTTGCAACCACTGACGTTCATAAAGTTCCGCTGACAATAATTTCAAGATGCCAGCGTTACGATTTCAGAAGAATACAGCTCGATAAAATAAAAGAAACCCTGAAGATGATAGCCAACGAAGAAAAAATAAAGATCGATGATAAAACTTTAACTATCATCGCAAAAAAGGCTGATGGAGCGCTAAGAGATGCCGAGAGTTATTTTGATCAAGTGGTTGCATTTTCGCAAGGGAAAATTGATGCTGAGCTGGTAATACAAATGTTAAATCTCATTGACGAGGAGATATATTTTAATCTGTCAGATGCGGTGCTGGAAAAAGATTATAAAGTTGTTTTCCAATCGTCCGAAAAAATGTATGAGAATGGATGGGATTTTGGTGACTTTCATGAAGGATTAATAGAGCACTTCAGAAATATTTTGTCAGCAGTAATTACCGGTTCAACTAATACAATTGAAACGGCTGACATTTACAAAAACAGGTATCTCGAATATAAGGGTAAGTTTTCAGAAAGTGATCTTTTAAGACTCCTCAACTTTCTTAATAAGTCTCAGCAGGAACTTAGATTTTCACAAAATCAAAAACTTAAAATTGAAATAACTCTGAGTCATCTCATTGCTCTTGAGAGCACAAAAACTATTTCTGAATTAATATCTGAAACGGATTCTATTAATGTTGATGATGATAAATTAAGTGAGCCGAAGACTGGATTTTACAAACCAACAGAACCGACTAAAAAAAAAGTAGATAAAATTGTAAAATCGCAAAACACTTTCGAAACAAAGCAAAATAAATTAACTAGTAAATTAGTTAGCCCTTCGGAAAATCCCATCTTAGAATCAAACTTTAATTTTAATGAAATAGTGAAAAAATGGGAATCATTTGTTGAGTCAATCAGCCGGGAAAAAGGTTTAACACTTGCACCGGCACTAATGAATTTCAATCTAGTTTCAATGAGTAATAACAATTTACATTTTACAACTGCTAATGAAGAAGATGCTAATACTTTCAGAATTAATGATAAGTATTTGAGTAAAAAATCTGAAGATTTCTTTGGGCATAGGTTCAATTTCATACTGGATAATACTCAGTCAATCTCTCATCCCAAAAAGACATCAGCAAAAAAAATCAAAGTAGAGACTAAAGTCAGCGGTGATCCATACGAAGAAATTATTCTGAACGAATTAGATGGTGAAAAAATTGCTTAAAACAAGGCTTTTGATGTCATTAACTTTATTTCCTACTGAATTCTCCCTCTTCCGATTTCTTTGATTTTAGTTTAAGAATAAATATTTTTGTAGTCTATGTCAAAAGGACTTATCATTGCAATTGATGGTCCTGCCGGTTCCGGTAAAAGCACATCGGCTAAGCTTATCGCAAAAAAACTTGGTTATCTTTATATTGATACTGGTGCAATGTACCGAGCGATAACTTACCTTGCTTTGGAAAATGAAGCATTAAAAGATGAATCGCGAATTTTGGAATTGGCAAGGAAAAGTAAAATTGAGCTTAAGTATAATAACGAAAATTTAGTTGTAATGCTTAATGACCAAGATGTATCTAAAGAAATACGATCAAGTGATGTAAACACGCATGTAAGCGATGTTAGTAAAATAAGTGCAGTAAGAAAATTACTTGTAGAAAAACAAAGAGAAATTGGAGAAAAAGGTTCGGGAGTCGTTATGGAAGGCAGAGATATTGGGACTGTGGTCTTTCCTAACGCTGATGTTAAAATATTCTTAACAGCTTCGATCGATACCAGAGCTGATCGCCGGGCGAAGGAGTATTTTCAAAACGGCTCCGAAGTTATTGTTAAAGATATTAAAAATAACTTATCTAACAGAGATAAGATAGATTCCAGTAGAAAAGATAGCCCATTAACCAAAGCACCTGATGCGGTAGCTATCGATACAACGGACATAACAATCGCTGAGCAGGTTACTTTGATAATAAAAGAAGTAAAAAAAGTAGCACTGAAAAAGAATATTCAATTAAGTATTTAAAAAAACCGGTTAAATAAATATGTTAAATAAATCAAATAAAATATCTATTCTGTTTCCCGGTTTTTTAACAGAAAGATATTCAAATAATTCAGGAGGATAAATGACTGCTGATGTGCAAGAAAAGACAACCAATGTTTTAGAAGATTTCGAGAAAGCCAAAAACAAATTCGACACATCCGATTACACACAAGAAGAATTTGAAAAGCTCGCAAATTTATACACAGAATCTTTTAGAGATGTTAAACAAGGTGAACTTGTTAAAGGAAGACTTGTAAGAATTCAGGATGATAATGTAATAATCGATGTTGGATTTAAATCTGAAGGAACAATTCCAAGAAGTGAATTCAGTGAAGAAGATCAACTGCAGGTTGGACAAGAAGTTGAGGTTGTACTGGAAAGTGTCGAGGATCAGGAAGGAAATCTGGTTCTTAGTAAAGCCAGGGCAGACTTTTTAAGAATCTGGCAAAAGGTTTTAAGTGCACACGAAACTGGTGATATAATCCAGGGAAAAATCATCAAAAGAATTAAGGGAGGTATGGTTGTTGACCTTATTGGAATGGAAGCATTTCTTCCCGGTTCTCAAATAGATATCAGACCAATAAGAGATTTTGATGCACTGGTAGGACAAACCATGGATTTTAAAGTAGTAAAAGTAAATATCCCGACAGAAAATGTTGTGGTATCTCACAAGGTTCTTATTGAAGAAGAAATCTCTGATCAAAGAAAAGCAATTCTTGAAAGCCTTGAAAGGGGACAAATTCTGGAAGGCGTTGTAAAAGCTATTACAGATTTTGGAGTATTTGTCGATCTCGGTGGTGTTGATGGATTGATACATATTACCGATCTGAGCTGGGGAAGAATAAATCATCCGAGTGAAATTGTTAAACTAGATGAGACATTAAAGATAGTCGTTACTGATTTCGATGAAGCTAAAAAGCGAATTTCCCTTAGTCTTAAGAAACTTCTGCCTCATCCCTGGGAAAATATTGAAGAGAAATATAAAATTGGTGATAAAGTATCAGGAAGAGTTGTATCACTTACCGACTACGGTGCATTTATTGAAATAGAAAAAGGTATAGAAGGTCTTATTCATAATTCAGAAATGAGCTGGACACAACATATTAAACACCCATCTCAGGTTGTTGCGATGGGACAGATAATTGAAGCTGTCATTCTTAGTCTTGATAAAGAAGAGAAAAAAATATCTCTTGGAATCAAGCAGCTCGAACCAGATCCGTGGCAAACCCTGATGATAAAATATCCTGTTGGTTCAAGGCATACAGGTATTGCACGAAATCTTACCAACTTTGGAGTATTCGTTGAGCTTGAGCCCGGTGTTGATGGACTTGTCCATATTTCTGATCTTTCCTGGACGAAAAAAATACGTCACCCCGGCGAGGTTGTAAAAAAAGGAGAATCACTTGAAGTGACAGTACTTGGTGTTGATGTTGATTCAAGAAAAATTTCTCTTGGTCATAAGCAGATTATGGAAAACCCGTGGGATACTTTCGAACAAAAATTTTCTATCGGAACCGTAACCGAAGGAAAAGTTGTTCGGATTATTGAGAAAGGACTTATTGCTGAATTGCCTGAAGGTGTTGATGGATTCGTACCGGCAAATCAGCTATCAACTTCAAAGCTGAAAAACTTTGCGACTCATTTCCCGGTTGACGATATAATTCCTGTAAAAGTAATTGAATTCGATAAGAACAATAAAAAGATAGTCCTAAGTACAATTGCTGCGCTGAAAGATAAGACTGATAAAGAAATTGAGGAATACCTGGATAAGCATAAACTCGATAAAGTGTCAATTGAAAGCATTAAAAGCGCTGAAACTGGTGCAATAGATTCATCTGAATTTCCAATATTTGAGGTTCACGAAAATTCCGAACCTAAGAAGAAGGATGAACCTCAATAATTCATTTGCAATAAATTTGAAAGGCGGGAATTGTCCCGCTTTTCTTTTAAATACCCTATATGAATAGAACTGTCGCATTACATACACTTGGCTGCAAACTGAATTACTCAGAAACTTCTTCAATTAGCAATCAGTTTCTTGAGAGAGGATTTAAGTTGGCGGCTTTAGAAGAAGCAGCGGATGTGTATGTTTTAAATACGTGTTCAGTAACAGAATCAGCTGAACGGGAATGCCGCCAGGTAATTAGAAGAGCACTTCGTCAAAATCCACAAGCCTTTATAATTGTAACCGGTTGTTATGCGCAACTTCGTCCAGAAGAAATTACACACATTGAAGGTGTAGATTTTGTTTTAGGAAGTAGCGAGAAATTCAAGCTTTTCTCTTTGATTGATAATTTTAGTAAAAGAGGAACCACTTGTGTTTCTGTTACTCCGACAGAGAACCTTATTGAGTTTGGGTTAGCCCGTTCAAGTGAATCTGACAGCAGAACACGTGCATTTCTAAAAATTCAGGATGGGTGCGATTACACATGTTCTTTTTGTACAATTCCACTCGCACGTGGTACAAGCAGAAGTTTGGAAACAGAGAAGGTAGTAAATGAGTTTAAAAAATTGCTTTATGACGGATACAAAGAAGTCATCCTAACAGGAGTAAATGTTGGTGATTATGGAAAAAACATCAATGCTAATCTTTTTGATTTACTTCAAGATTTAATTAAGCTTGATGGCGAGTTCAGAATAAGAGTAAGTTCAATAGAGCCCAATCTTTTATCAGATGAAATCATTGAACTGGTTGCTGAATCAGATAAACTTTGCAACCATTTTCATATTCCGCTGCAAAGTGGAAGTCCACGGATTCTAAAAGCAATGCAAAGAAGATATACAACACTGGAGTATGAAGAGTTGATTTACAGAGTTAAGAACAGAATTCCTGATGCTGGAATTGGCGTTGATGTGATTGTCGGATTTCCGGGAGAATCAGAAGAGGATTTTATTCATACTCATAATTTTCTCAGGGACCTCCCTGTTTCTTACCTTCACGTCTTTACTTATTCTGAAAGACCGGATACAAAAGCGATTTCACTTCCGGGTATGGTTGATTTTCAGGAAAGAAAAAGAAGAAATAATATCCTTCGCATTTTGAGTGATAAAAAAAGAAGGGAGTTTTACTCAGAAATGTCCGGCACCGGGCAGAATGTGTTATTTGAAAATGCTGACCACAATGGATTTATGCAAGGCTTTACATCAAATTATATTAGGGTCCAAGCAAAATTTGATAATACCATAACAGGTAAATTAAGCCCTATTCGTATTGTCGAAGCTAATAACGATATTTGCAAAGCTGTTATATCGTCCACAAAAAAATCAATTGATTTAGTCCCTGCAGAAGACTAAAATTAAATCAAAAAAAATGAAGATTATTTCCCTCATACTACTGTTTCTGACCCAGGTCACTTTTTCGCAAACGAATGACCTCAAATCTTTGCAAGAATTAAAAACAACAATAAAACAAACAGAGCAAAATCCGCAGGAAATAAACTTCAACTTAAATCCTAAACTCATTACTGAAAAAAAGAGTGTTGGTTTGGGAATTATATATTCCTTGTTACTGCCCGGAATGGGAGAGTTATACGCCGATGCTTATGATGTTGGGAAATATTTTACTATTGCTGATGGTGTATTGTGGGGAACTTTTATCGGTATGCATGCATATTCGAGCTGGCAGAAGGATAACTACCAGAGCTATGCTGCTTCCCGGGCCGGCGTAAATAATAGTAATAAGGACGCTGATTATTATGCAACTATAGGTGATTACACCAGCATTGACTCATACAATGACGAGAAAGCATTGGAAAGAAATTTTAATCAGATGTATGACACAGAAATATATTACTGGAAGTGGAATTCTGTAGAAGAGCGCAGAACATACAGGGACATGTGGATCTCAAGCGAACAGACGAACAATGATATACGATTTGTGGTTGGGGGTTTAATTTTGAATAGAGTTGCAAGTGCAATAAATGCTGCGAGATTAGTTTCTGCATACAACAAAAGACTAGAAGAGGAAGTTAGCTGGAATTTTTCTGTTGGATTTATGAATCAGCCGAATCTTCCGACAAGTATTTCGTTTAACTTTCAGAAATCACTTTAACAAGATCATTTTTTTCGTTTCGACGAAACCCTGTCCTGTGATTGTTGAAGAACTAGCTACCTCAATTCTATAATAATAAATTCCACTTG
>Ga0307445_10001258_pt1 | contig 14292 bp, 14 predicted proteins | sample SalMarSW160330MG_FD_202147 | JGI IMG/M metagenome (GOLD analysis project Ga0307445, IMG submission 202147) | Salt marsh sediment microbial communities from the Plum Island Ecosystem LTER, Massachusetts, United States - SW1603-30 | ecosystem: Environmental > Aquatic > Marine > Intertidal zone >...
TCGGCGACGTCGCCGCCTATCAGCACCAGGTACTTTCCGGGCTGTACAGTTCCGCTCCGGATGATTTTTATCGGGGCGCGTTTGACCATCGCGTCGGCCGATTCGATCCCGGACGCGATGCTGCTGAACTCAATCAGCGCCAGGGCCGGTTCCAGCATGCCATCGAACACAGATTGCTCAGCCATAGTCATACGATCCGGAAGGAATCTTTCAGCACGCAGCGTCGAATGCGGCTGAAGCTGATCGGATTGGTGATGCCCTCGCCGGTTGGGCTGGCGATGGTAAAGGAGCAGAAGCCCTCCCCACCATAACCCAGGCCGGCAAATGCCGGGCCGTTCTTGACAAAGATACTGCAATCCATTTCGCGTGCCATGCGGCTCAGATTGTCAAGGTTTTTTGAATGCATCGTGGCAGTGTGGCGGAAACCGTGCTCGGCGATCTTTGCCTGGTCGATGCCCTCATCGGCATCGTGCACCCGTACCAGGGGCAGGATTGGCATCATCTGCTCTGAAAATACCAATGGGTGATCGGCCGGCACATCGACCAATACCAGCCGCACTTCATCACCGGCGCTGATGCCGATCTCGTTCAAGAGCACGTTAGCGTTCTTGCCGATGAAGTCTTTGTTCATCACGCCATGTTTGCCCGTCTGGGGTGGTTCAGCGAAGATCGAACGCATCAACTTTTCGAGCTGTTCGGCGTCGATTTCGTAGGCACCGTTATGAACCATGGCCCGTTTGAGATCGTCGGCAATGCTGTGTACGGCGAATACTTCCTTCTCGTCGATGCAGATGATGTTGTTATCGAAGGAAGCCCCGCGCACGATGTCACTGCCGGCTTGTTCGATATCGGCTGTTTCATCGACGACGGCCGGGGGATTGCCCGGTCCAGCGCATACCGCACGCTTCCCAGACTGCATCGCAGCCCGGACCACACCGATGCCGCCGGTCACCGTCAGCAGGTTGACGTCGTGATGATGCATTACCTCCTGGGCAGTTTCGATCGTCGGCTCGGCCAGCCCGACGACCAGGTTGGCCGGGCCGCCAGCCTCTCGAATCGCCTGGTCCATGAGCTTGACTGTACGGTTGGAGCAGGACCTGGCGCTGGGGTGAGCGTTGAAGACGACGGCATTCCCTACGGCGATCATGTTGATGCCGTTGCAGATCACGGTCGAGGTCGGATTTGTGCTGGGGATCATCGATCCAATCACGCCGTACGGTGCAAACTCGACCAGCGTCATGCCCCCGTCACCGGTCCAGGCGGTTGGATCGAGAATTTCCGTACCAGGTGTCTTGTTGGCGTTGAGCAGGTTTTTCTCGATTTTGTCTTCGTAACGCCCCATACCCGTTTCCTGCCAGGCCTCGTAGGCTAGCAGCTGGGCGTTCTCACGCATCGTGCGGCGAACATGGGCGATCATCTGCTCGCGCAGCGCCAGCGGCATGTCATGCAGCTGCTTGAATGCCAGGCGGGCGGCGGCGACGGCCTCGTCTACTCGCGAAAAGAGGTTATCGCCACCTGTCACAGCAGGTGGGAGCGTAGGTTTGGGCGGCGGTGTCCTGCTCGTTTCGGGTAGCGGGCCGTGGCGAACCCGTTCGCCCTGGCGCAGTTCCGACATGACCTGCTGGACGATCGTATCGATCCGGGTATCATCCAACATCATTCCGCCTCAGCTTTATTGTATGTAATCCGGCCGTCTACTTCGAGCACGTCGACGATGGCCATGATGACGCCATCGCATGGGCGCTTATCGGTAAACTTCGTCTGGCGCGCCGCGCTGCCGGTTGCATACAGCACGACCTCGCCCAGGCCAGCACCGACCGCGTCAGCCGCGACCCGGTAGCCGCCGGTTTCCTTTCCCTCGATATCAAGCTGTTTCAGGACCAGAAATTTCAGCCCTTCCAGGCTCTCTTCTTTTCGAGTCGCAACCAGGGTTCCAACAACTTTCCCCAGCAGCATCGTAGCCTCCTTCGCTGCATCGCTTCCTGCAGCGGTCAGGCCTCATGCGTCGCGCGATCGCTCTCGTACGGGCTCTCAAGTGGACCCAGGTTGAATTGGGTCTACCCGGTCAGGCGCCGAGAAGCGCCTGACCGGGAGAACCATTACGGCAGGACCGATCAGCCTTCAGCAGGCTGGCGACCAAGCGGCAGTGTGCGATCCACATTCGAGTGCGGGCGCGGGATGACGTGGATTGCAGTAACTTCGCCGACCTTCTCGGCTCCACGGGCTCCGGCTTCGACGGCTGCCTTGACGGCGGCAACGTCGCCGCGCACGACCGCTGTCACGAACCCGCCGCCAGTCTTCTCGTAGCTGACGAGTTCGACCTTGGCCGCCTTGACCATCGCATCTGCTGCCTCCACCATCGCGGGGTAGCTGCGGGTCTCGATCATGCCAAGCGCTTCGGTCATACCAAATTCTTCAGCCATTTCGTCCTCCTGAGGACAGATTTGATCCTACTTTCGATAAATGCCGATCGCCTGTGACTTGAGGTCCTGAGGGCGATCCAGGTTTGTAGGTTATTCTCGCCGGGCGTCCTCTTTCTCGCGCCCGCTGACGCCTTCGATCGCGGCCACGGCTGCCCCATAGCCAGCCATAATGTCACGCTCCTCGCCGCCCAGGTAAACCCGGCCAAAGCTGCCGAAAGCCCGAACGTCGAGGATGTTGATGTTGGCCGCTTTTTCCGCTTCGTTTGCCGCCAGCGCGGCATAGCCGGCCGGTTCGACTTCCAGAACGTACAGAGTCTGGCCAGCCAGGAGCATGTGCCCGTAGCGCATGCGGTTGATGAGCTGCACCTGGTGTGCGTCGACGAAGCGGATGATCTGGCTGGAGGCGATGCGCGGTTTGAGCCGGTCGCTCTCTTTCACATCCAGCGCTTCGAGAATCGCAGCCCCAGCCGCACGCACCTCAGCCTGGTCTTCATGATGGACTTCCAGCAGTCCGAATAGGCGTTCAACAATCTGCATGCCGGGGCGGACGCGGGTGGATTTCAGCGCGATGTCGGTGATGCGGTTGATCTCGATCCCTGGTGATATCTCAACCCAGAGCGAGGTGTCGTGCGGAAGCGGCAGGAAGCCGCGGGCAACGGTGCCCAGATATGCGGCGTGCTGCGGCTGCAGGCTGTCGAGGAAGATGTACGTACGAAGTTCAACAGTCATGTAGGCTCTCCTTCATCTGGCCGCTCACGCGCCACCGATGATCTTTACGCTTGCACTGGCGCCGATGCGGGTCGCGCCGGCTTTAATCATCTTCTGCGCATCTTCGAAAGTGTGGATACCGCCGGCCGCCTTGACGCCGATATTCGGCCCCACCACTCGCCGCATCAGGGCTACGTCTTCCGGTGTCGCTCCACCCGGGCCAAAGCCGGTAGAGGTCTTGACAAAGTCCGCTCCGGCCACCTTCGAAAGCTGGCAGGCGGCGACCTTCTCTTCGTCTGTCAGCAGCGCCGCTTCAATAATTACCTTCAGGATCGCGTTGTGGGCATGACACACGGAGGCCACGGCGGCAATATCACCCTCGACCTGCTCGTAATCCTTCGATTTGAGCGCGCCAACATTGATCACCATGTCAACTTCACTGGCGCCTTCACGAAGCGCCTGCTGGGTTTCAAAGACCTTTACCTCCGTCGGCGTAGCGCCGAGCGGGAAACCGACGACCGTGCAGACCAATACTCCGCTGCCCTTCAGCAGCTCGGAGCACAGCGCGACGTTGGTTGGATTGACGCAAACAGAAGCGAAATGGTACTTGCGTGCCTCGTAGCAGAGCTGCGCGATCTGATCGTGGGTGGCATCCGCCTTGAGCAGAGTATGGTCGATCATATGGCTGAGGGCTTCATCGGCTGGAGCCATACCAAGGGTACTTGCCACGCGATCGGCACCGGCCTTGATCACGGGCTGAACGTGGCTCATAAATTCGTGCGCCGACATCGTGATGGCACGGCCGGTATCCGAGGAGGCACCGGGCTCGAAGCTGTCATCCTGCAATAGGATGAGAACCTGCTTCGTGATCTGCTCGATGATGCGTTCCAGCGTGGCTTGATCTAATTCCTTCATGTTCACCTGTTTCCAAACTTGGCCAATCAAGGCCGAAGATAGCGGCGCTCGATGGCGATGATCTTGTCAACTCGCCGGGAATGGCGTCCCCCGGCGAAGTCCGTTTCAAGAAAGGTTTTTACCACCTGGCGAGCTACGTTTTCCCCAATCATCCCGGCCCCCAGTGTGAGCACGTTGGCGTTGTTGTGCTCGCGGCTGTTATGCGCCGTGGCCTGGTCGTAGCACATTGCAGCCAGGACCCCGGGGACCTTATTGGCTGCCATGCACGAGCCGATGCCGGCGCCATCGATCACGATGCCGCGCCACGCGCTGCCGCTGGCGACGAGCTGGGCGACGGCCAGTGCGAAATCCGGGTAATCAACCGATTCGGCGCTGTTCGTGCCGCAGTCGATGACCTGATAACCCAGCTCGCCCAGCATGGAATAAAGCTCGGTTTTAAGCGCAAAGCCACCATGATCGGCACCCAAGGCGACGACTTTTCCTGGAGATGAAGAGCCCTTCTTGCCGGTTGCCGCAGAGTTTTTAGGAGCCTGCGGTGTCGATTGGCTGATGAAGCTGATCTTACGCTCCATTGCCACCTGCCGTGCAAGGGGAGTGATGAGAGCATCGGCTGGGATTGGCAATTCTGACCCGACCGGTAGATCACGCACGTTCAGCTCGGTCACGAACGGTCGCTGGACGTGCCCTTCCCGGTCATTGCTGAGCCCCAGCGTTCGGTAAACGACCGAGCGCACCAACCGTCGAACCCTGTTTTCGTCCGGCACGTTATTCATCTCCGTTGCGAGGCCCGATTATTAAGTAATAGCCGGATCATCTCGCCAGCCATTCTTCATCCATCCGCAGCGGGTCAATGTGGGATGGGTCGCTCTTCGTTCCAAAGCGCAGTACTTCGACGTCGAAGCGCGAGCGGTCGCCGCGGAAAAACCCGATGAAATATTCGATCGGCCGATCCCGATCTGAGAATGTGACGCTTTCCATCCGCAGGAGCGGCGCACCCAGATCCATTTGGAAAAGGCTTGCCAGCTCGTCATTGGCGACCACCGCTTCAATTCGCCTGCGACCACGCGATAGTGCGATGTCGTAAGTTTCAGCCAGAAAGGCATACAGCGATTGTCGGGTGAAATCCGCTTTAACCGCCAGTGGGCATATTTCGTAGGGCAGGTAGGAGGTAACAAGCACGATCGGATCATCGTGAATGAAGCGCAGCCGTTCAAGTTTGATCACCGGGCTGAGTTCCTGGAGATGGAGATATCGGGCAACGTGCTGCGTCGCGGGAAGCATAACCTGCTCGAGGACTTTCGAGTAGGGCTCGAAACCGCGTTCAGCCATGTCTTGATGAAAGCCAACTAACGAGTGCACCAGGCTGGTACTGCTGATTTTCGCGTCGGCGACAAATGTTCCCCGACCTTTTTCACGAACGATGATACCCTCGTACACCAGCTCTTGCAGCGCCTGACGTACAACCGTACGGCTTACATCAAAGCCCTCGCATAATTCGAGCTCGCTAGGCAGCCTCTCGCCCGGCTTCCAGGCATCGCGGCGGATGCCCTCCGTCAGGGCTTCTTTCAGCTGCACATAATAGGGGAGTGCTGAGGAGCGATCAATCCTCAGTCCAATCCTCGAAACTGGCGATCGGGAGGTCGTCACCATAACGCTCTTCTGTCAACTCTGTTCATGATGTAATGACAACCAGGCATCCTGTCATTACAAGTATAGACATTGTAGGGCATTTCAGGTGGCGAGTCAACCAGTACGCGAGGCATGCATGGCCGCCATGCGTCCCGCTGTGAGCAGATCCAGTCTGTTCAATCGATTTGAATCAGGCGGCTGGCCGAGGGAGCGGAATTGGCGATATTTGCCTTACGGGCATCTACTTTTGGATGGAAAGTTACTCTTGGAGGGAAGGAGCGACACCGGTATAGACCGAAAGGTAATACTCAATCAGTGCCGTATTGGCATGCTGATCATCCACCAGTGATTCATAGGGCAGGATGCTTCCTTGCCAGCTCCCATCAAACCAGCGTGCGCCAGACGCAAGCCGGATTGATATAAAGCCAGGGTCGAACGGCCAGGGGTTCGAGTAGAAATACGGGCTGGCGTGACTCTTGTCGCCGGGAGCGAATCCAAAATTGATCTGAGCCTGCGATCGGGATTCCTTGCCTCCCTGACGATGAACGATCTCCCTACCGCCGAACCATTCGAAAGCCTGGTCAAAGTTATGCGGCCAGAGCTGGATCGGCCCCGTCTCCCCATCCAAATTCGCTTTGACTTCTGCCTGGGCGGCATGGACAAGCTTCAAAGCGGTCAGGTAATGCGCCGCTGAGTCCGGGTCATACTTCCGGATTTGATCGTTTTCCACGCCTTCCCAATCGAACTCAGCCTGAATGCCGAGCTCAGCAAGACATTTGCTGATCTGGCCGGCAAGCTCAGCCCCACTGGGGGCCGCGGTCATCTCATAGCTTTCGAGGTACTCCTGACCGGCTTGAATGTTTATCCGGTGGGTTCTCAAGTCCATGTTCAGGCGAAGCTCACGTCTGTCGATGGATGGGTGGTGGATCGGATCGGTCCACAATAAGTCATCGTTGAGCTTCAAGCTGATGTGCCACCAACGCGGATCAGGCTTGGCCAATGTCCGGGGTATGACGCCGATCACCCGGGCGTAAGTATGCAGGGTGTCGCGAGTGTCCTCCCAACCCTCGAGCGAGGGTAAGCTTCCGTTGGAATACATGTTTATATCCTATCAAACCTTCACCCTGCACGTGCGAATCGTTTGTGGGTGTAAAGGGTCCTTTCTGCGCTCGAAATAGGTAAAGCGGGCTGTTCGACCATGAAGATTGTACCCGCTGGAGTTGGTCTGTCCGACTCGCTGGCCTGGATTAACCTGCCCTGGAAAGGGGATATGGATTACCTCGACAGCGATCCTCCGGTATACTCATCCAGCGGGTGGACGAGCAGTGGACAGGTGGTGCTGTGGATCGGACAAATGAGGAATGGCTGGCTGACCTGCATGCAGGCGGTGAGCAAAATGAACAGGCGCTGATCGATCTGGGGCGAATCTTGCGTAGAGGTTTGCCGTACGCGCTCTCCGGCTGGTTGTCCCCATCCGATCCAAACTTCGAGCCACTGGTCGATGATGTCGTCCAGGAGACGTTGTTGAAAGTACTCGATCGGCTCGATTCCTTCGAAGGACGCAGCAAATTTTCAACCTGGGTCCAGAAGATTGCAGTTCGTGTGGCGCTGACCGAATTACGCCGTAAGCGTTGGGGAGATCAATCTCTGGATGAGATCATAGAGAATGTTTCCGGAAATGTGAAACTGGTCGCCGACCAAGAAGCTGCGCCAGAACGCACTTCGCTGCAGTCCGATATGTTGGAGCGAATCCAGCACATCATTGAGGGTGAGCTGACAGAAAAACAGCGCAGTGCATTAGTGGCACTCGGCATACATGGAATGTCCGCGCAGGAAGTAGCCCGCCGGATGGGTATGAACCGTAATGCGCTCTACAAATTGATGCATGACGCCCGCCGTCGTATGAAGGAAAGGCTGGCACAGGAAGAGCTGAATGTCGCCGATGTCCTGGATGCCTTTTCTGGTGATTAAGTAAGATCGCTTGCGGCTATCTCGTCAAGATAACGAGGATGGTGCTGTATGGATGATGGGCTCGATGTGCTGAGAGGCTTTCTTGAGAAAGTGGCTCGCACGGATGATGTTGAGCTCGACTGCGAACAGGTCTTTGCGGTCGTGGATGTCTACGCGGAGGCCGTCGCGCGCGGTGACGAAATCAGCGAATTCCTGCCGCTTGTAAAGCATCACCTTGAGATGTGTCGTGACTGCCAGGAGGAGTACGAAGCCTTAATGAGAATCCTGGAATCTGGCTCGCGTTGAACAAACTGGCATAATTACTTGGGTTATTCCATCCAGCTGCAGGCTGGACCTCAATCCTGGGATTGAGCCATTACATGTGACCTTTTCGCCCTCGCTGCGTCTAATAAATGGGTCCAGATCTGGATTTGATCTAAATCACGAGTTGTTCTGGGCCTTGCTGTAACCCCGACCAGGATGGGAACTTGTTGAATAAAGAAGGAGAGGATTGATGGCGAACGAGCCACTTCATATCACGGATGATGACTTCGAGCAGAAGGTGCTGCAGTCTGATCTCCCGGTGGTGGTCGACTTCTGGGCACCATGGTGCGGACCCTGTAAGATGGTGGCGCCAATACTGGCTGCGCTGGCCGATGAATACGCCGGAAAAGTGAATTTTGTAAAGGTCAACACGGATGAAAACCCGGAGTGGGCAATGCACTTCGGTATTCAGGGCATTCCGACCCTGCTGGCGTTTAATTCCGGCGAGATGATCCGGGAGCAAGTTGGCGCGCTTCCTGAGCCGTACCTGCGTCGTTTGTTGGATGAGGTCCTCCAGATTGCCGGTGTCGCACTGCCCAATTAAGCTTCAAACTCAGTCGATTCAACCTCAATAACATCAGCCTCGCAGTCGCAATCAGCGAGGCTGATTTCTATTGTCCGAGGTGTTCTTGGGGTCCGGATTAGTTTGGGTTAACCCAGGTCTCAAAGAGTGGAGTCAGATCGCAGGAGCAGGTTTGCTCGGCCAGGCGTTCGAACTCGTCCGGCGTGCCAAAGTCCCAACGGTACTGCTCCACGTAGTGTTTGAGAAAATGCTGGAAAGCTGCCTCCCCCATTCTGTCAGCCAGTGCTTCGATAAAAAGTGGTCCGCGTCCGTAAACGATGGCCCCGTATTCGACGTCTGTATAATCGGCAGAAGGCAGACCAATCGGGATGGGATCACGATCAACCCGATCCCAGCGTGAGAGCCAGGACGAACGGAATTGGTCATAGCCCTCCTGCCCGTAGCGATCTTTAAAGTAGAGCCCTGTCACGTACTGGACGAGTGCTTCGTCCAGCCAGGGAGCCTCGATCTGGTCATTCCCGATCAAGTTGTAGAACCACTGGTGGGCGACCTCGTGAACGACAGTGCCCTCCAGGTAGGCGGAACCCGGCAACTCGCCAATCGCAGCTTGTGGGTCGAACATTCGATCGGTCAGTGCGATGACCCCTGGATACTCCATGCCCAGGGCCTGCATCGGTGTAGCGAAGAGTTCCAGCTCCGAATAAGGGTACGGCGAAAGCAGCCTCTCAAAAAAGCGCAAGGCATTCGCTGAGATCTCGGTTACCTGGTGGGCGGTATCAGACCAGTCAGGCTCAGCGTAGCTGATGATCCTGGTTCCCTCCACTATGCCCGAATCGCTGGCCAGGTCACGTGCCCCAGCCAGGTACATATCACGCGCCGGGCCGTTGGCAATGAGGATGACCTGTTCTGTACCCTGGATCGCACGCTGAAGCTGGCTCCCGGAGGAGAATAATATCAGGTCCTGGGGTACTCGTAACCTTAGCAAGTAGTAGCTGGCTGGCTGATGCGTGAGATCACCGAATGGCGGGGGAACTTCCAGGGACCAGCCAGAATCCGTCAAAGCCGGGATCATGGGGTGGAATTCTTGCAAGAGCAGGATGCCGTCATGATAACCAAAGAGACCGTAGTTGCCTTCCATCGTCTGCGGCAGCTTGAGGTCGAAGGCGAGTTTGAGAACCAGTGCCTGCCCGGGCGGCAGGGGCTTGGGCAGTGAAACCCCAAGTACGCTATCACCAGAGCTTATTGTGCTCTCGCAAGGTTGGTCATCGATCCGGATCTCCGAGACGGTTATTCGGCCTCCCGTGAGGTTCGGAAATAGACGCAGGTAGAGCGTTTCCAGCGGTCGAGGCAGCGGATTGTAGAAGCGAGCCGCCTGCCGACCGCTCAGGCTGAGCATGTCATCTGCCAGAACGATGTCAAGGTGATAAACGGTTGCGGAGTTGAGCGGGGCATTCCTGGTCGGTTCGTCCTCGGCCAGGCTTGCATCGAATATTTCGAAGTCATCCCAGGCGTGAGCGAATGGATCAGCAACCTCTGCTGCCAGGGGCGGCAGGTCGGGCTGGTCTGGCGATTTATTCTGAGCCCCAGTTAGCTGGCAGGCGCTTAGCGAGGCGGCAAGAATCAGTGACCATGCGTATGCCCGGATAGCCATTTTGCCTCCCCAGGTTGAATGCAAGCTTACTCAATTTGGCTACCTTATGTACGCATAAAGGGGGGGAATTGTTCAGGAGCTCCCGGGACGGCAGCTTGCGCTGGATGTGATCGGATCCTGGAACGATATCCGTTCAGTCATTCACTGTGCCCATGCTCACCGTTATTTGCTCTCAGCGTTGAACCCAGGCCTCGATCCCCTGGGACATCACGAGCAGCCAGAATCGGTTTCCGGCATCCTGGAAGGTGAGCGCCGCCTGCCAGAATTTTGCCGCAGCTGAAACCTTGTACAGTGCGTTGCCAGTGCTGCAGAAGGTTTCAACGTCATCCAAAGCCTCGGTCCATGAGTCGCCGCTTTTTAAAACAAGTTCATGGATTCGTTCGGCCTTTACCGGTACCTGGATAGAGTTAACACTGGCAACGATGTTCTTCATTACCCCGTTGTCGGCAGCCAGGCGGCCGTCACAGAGAACCTCATCGCTCCCGTCCTGCGAGGCTTCGAGGATCGCTCCATCGCGGTTGAGCAGTATGCCGGCATCGGACATCAGCGGCTGCATGGCATTTGCATAGATGATCAAGGCTTGCAGCTCGCTGCTCGAAGGGAGTTCGGCGGGTGTACTGACGAGCGGCAACGGCGTCGGTACGCTGGTATAGGTTGCCTGCGCAGGTCCGTTTCCACCCGTATCACCGGTCGCCGACCCCGCCCCACGGCCGCAGGCGAGCGTGACCGCTGCCAGGGCAAGAATAGCGAGGGCTATCTGCGATCTCTTCTTCATTGGCAGGAATGCTCCCTGTGATTGCTGTGTGAGTATCTTCGAAAGAAATACAACGCTGCACGCCTGGAAGTTGCGCCCGTCTACTCAGTTGCCAGCTTCACGGTCAGCGGGCTCAAGCATATCCCGGACCGCCATGGCGAGAAGATCCGATGTCAGTGGTTTTTGCAGCCAGGCGACACGCTCACGGTCGAGCAATTCGCGCGTATGACGGCCCAGAGGGTATCCCGTCATCAAGATCATCTTCAGGTGGGGATAATCCTGTTTGACGGCATAGTACAGATCACGCCCGCCCATGTTTGGCATTACCAGGTCGCTCAAGACCAGGTCGAGATGCTGGCCGGAATTTGTAATCGTACGTAGAGCCTCCTGGCCATCCGTCACGGCCAGTACGTGATAACCGAGGGATTCGAGGATCTCGGATACCGCCGCGCGCGTCGCTTCATCATCCTCGACGACCAGGATTGTCTCACCAGTTCCGTTGTACGAGGCGCGAGCATCTGGTGGAGCAGGCGCAGCTTCCATTTCCTGCACTGCCGGGAGATAGATTGTGAAGCGAGTTCCCTCGCCAACCACACTCTGTGCGTCGATAAAGCCATCGTGCTGCTTGATGATGCCATAGACCTGCGCCAGGCCGAGCCCCGTCCCCTGTCCAGCGGGTTTGGTGGTGAAGAATGGCTCAAAAATGTGAGGCATGACATCGTCCGAGATGCCCTCCCCGGTATCGACCACATCGATTCGGATCCATTGTTCAGCGTCCATTCCGGGAAACGGAGTGGAAGCCAGATCAATACGCTGCTGGGAGAGCTCAAACCGCAGCTGGCCGCCGTTCGGCATCGCATCGCGCGCATTCAGGGCCAGGTTTAGGATAACCTGCTGTATGCGGGTCGGATCGGCGTCAACGACGAACGTGGTGCGGGCATCCGTTTCGAAGGAGATCTGCACGCTTTCGGGAAGGGTTCTTGAGAGCAGGCTCTCGAGTTCCTCGAAAAACGGCACCAGGTCAATCGCATGCCGTTCCATCACCGAGCGCCGGCTGAAATCGAGGACCTGGGCGGTGAGATTGGCGCCGCGCTTTGCCTGGCTGAAGATCGTGTTCAGTCGTTCGCTCTCCTTCTCGGAGAGCGATGGATTGCTGAGCATCAACTCGGCGTAGAGCAGGATCGTTCCGAGAATGTTGTTAAAGTCATGGGCGATGCCAGCCGCGAGCTGACCGACGGCGGCTAATCGCGACTGCAGCTGCGCTCGTTCCTGCGCCAGGCGTGCTTCGGTCATGTTGCGAACGACGGCCAGCATCACGGTCTTGTTGCCTAACGTGCGAGTCCGGGCGGAAATTTCAACCGGAAGCGAGCTTCCATCGGATCGGCGATGGGTGCTTTCGACCACCAGTTCGGTCACCCCGGCCGCTTGCATTTCATCCGGCAGGATCGACGCTCGGCCGTCGAGCTCTAACTTGGAAAAGCTCAAGCCCAACAGCTGCTCCCGCTGGTAGGCGTACATTTCACAGGCGCGGGAGTTGGCATCCAGGATTTGGTGGTCAAGGCCCACAACCAGAATCGCATCCTGGACCCCTTCGAAGATCTCGCGATAATTTGCTTCGGATTGGCGCAGGGCTTCGTCCTGGGTCTTACGGCTGATAGCTGATGTAAGCGAGGAGGCGATCACCCTCATACGCGTCAGATCGGATTTCGAGAAAGGTTGACTGCGTCCCATGATCATCAGGCCAAGCGCCTGACCTTCTGAAACCAGTGGGACAAGGGTGATCGCCTGGAGCGGGATTCGGTTGAAAATATAAGGGACAAGCTTCGTGAGCAGTGCGGATCGAATAGCTTTCGGTATCTCACCGACCTCGACAATCTTCTGAATCAGCTGGTTGCACTCGTTCCCGTCGTTGAACACCAGGGGTTCTTTTGCGGTGAGTGCGCTTGCCAGCATGCTGCCTTCGTCACAGCGCAATCGGTGATGGAGCAATGGCTTGCCGATTACTCTGACGAGTTCTGATGATAATTCATCTGGGAATCCGATATTTTGAGCGTCAAGGTATCGACCATCTTCGGTCAGGAGATAGGTTGTGGCACCCATCGAGTTAAAAAGTCTCTTTGTCGAGTCAGACAGCAGCTCGAGGATCGACTTTAAATCCGCTCCACGGTTGATCGCATCGTTCAGCTCGTTGAGCAATTTCAGGTCGTCTGCCTGCTGCTGAATGCGTCGTTCGGAAATCCTGCGATCGGTGATATCCTGCTTGATGGCGATGAAATGGGTCATCTCGCCTTCAGGGCCCATAACCGGAGTGATGGTTTGACCCTCGTAGTAGACCGTCCCATCTTTTCGACGGTTGATCAAATCTCCCTGCCAGGTTTCCCCCGAAAGGATGGTGTTCCACAGGTCTTCATAGAAGGCGGGAGATTGCTCACCAGATTTCAAGATGCGTAAATTGCCCCCGACGACCTCGCTGCTCTCGTATCCGGTTAGTTGGACAAAGGCGTGATTGACCCATTCGATATTTCCCGCACGGTCAGTGATGACAATCGCATTGGCGGCGGATTCGAGCGCAGCAACGAGCAGCGAGATGCGGCCTTCCGCCTTGCGCCGCTCTTCCAGCTCACGCTGGATCTCGCCATAGAGGCGTGCGTGTTCGATCGAGGCGGCAATCTGGTCGACCAATGTCTCCATGACAATCGAATCGTGTTCATCGAAGGCATTCACCCGGTCGGATTGAATATCGAGCACGCCAAGAACTCGCCCGCCTACATGAATCGGAATTGCTAGCTCAGAGCGGCTGTTGACGACATCCGGGTAGCGGTTGATGTAGCGTGCGTCCTTTGAGACATCAGGGACGAGGATAGTTTCGTTCAACTCGACCGCTGCTCCGACGATGCCCTCGCCAAGTTCTAAATTGTGGTCCGGGGCGAAGAGGTTCACATACCTTCCGGCGCGGGCCCGCATCTGGAGATCGTTTTGCTCTGGATCCAGGATGAAAACTCCAACGTGGTGGTAATCGAAACTTGACTGGACCAACTCCACCGTACGGGTAAGAACGCTGTCCATATCCAGGACAGATGTGATCTTCTGGCTTATCTCGTTCAGCATGCGCAGTTCGGCTACGCGGCGTGCCTGAGCATCTTCGGCTCGCTTCCGATCGGTGACGTCGGTTACGATGCCAAGGATTGCAGTCTGACCCTCATAGTTGATCAAGCGGGTGGCATGGATGGCGTTCAGCCGTCGGCCTTCCTTAGTCAGCAAGACCGATTCGTAGGGCGCTATTTCCTGGCCCTGCCCGTGCAGTTTGAAACGAGCGGCTATCTCCTTGCGGGATTCAGGTACGATCAAATCCAAAAACTGGAAATCTGGCGAGCAGTACTCCTGGCGTGAGTAGCCCATGATTTCCTCACAGGCT
>Ga0307445_10001263_pt1 | contig 14277 bp, 10 predicted proteins | sample SalMarSW160330MG_FD_202147 | JGI IMG/M metagenome (GOLD analysis project Ga0307445, IMG submission 202147) | Salt marsh sediment microbial communities from the Plum Island Ecosystem LTER, Massachusetts, United States - SW1603-30 | ecosystem: Environmental > Aquatic > Marine > Intertidal zone >...
TATAAGTACTTCCAGTTATATAGAATAAATCTAATAACACAATGCACAATTCTGAAGCCGCAGTAGCAAAGATGATTATTAGAACACATGCTATTATTGAAATAGCACCAGCAGCAAGTTCGCACCAAAAACAATCCGATTCAGGATTGTCAATTTTCCCTATCTAATTTTTTGAATAGATAATGATAAATATTTGACATTTTTGGTTAGATTTGTATCTAATTTAAATAGTTTATAATTTAATATTTAAATATTTTGATATTTTTATTGGTTATTTTGGGTGGATGTTTTAGTAGAGAAATATCAACTTCTCTTATGATTTTTATATTTTTTTCATTTTAATTTTCATCTACTGATAGGGTAAATTTGTAGAATTTTTTTTTACAATGCTTTAATATAGAAATAAAATTATAAAGAGAAATCTATATTAAAATTTATGATTAAAGGAAACGATAAAATACAAACATGAACGTATTACAAATTGTGAATAATATATAAGAGAATTGTTTTATTTCCCAATATTAATTAAAAAAAGAAGATGATATTAAAAAAAGGGTTATTAATTTATTTTATAGATTAGTGAATACATTAGATTTCTCTTTTCGAGCTAAAATATCTTCAAAAGATATAACATTCCTCTCTGGTTTAGACATTTTAGAGATTCACCCCATGAATTTTTTCTTTTGTTTCACGTACTCCGAGATATATGTAGAGTGGTCCCTTCATGTCATTAACAGTAGCCATTTTCATTTTTGCTATATCAAACTCATCTCGAGTCACATCTCTGCCTCCTAAGCCCACAATAAAGCTTCTGAATATCGTTTTAAGAGGATAAAGAGCCGAAGCGATCGTCATCGAAAAGGGAGGTAAAAGTCCATTCAAAGAATCACTTTTCTCTAATATGATAAGCTTCTCTATGCCGTTTTCTTCGACTATTTTTCTTAATTCTTCATATGGGAATGGTCGAAATGCTCGGATCTTTATGAGTCCAACGTCTTTATTTTTCGTCATCCAACTTATTATGTTTCCACTCATTGACCCCATTGTTACGAAACAGGTTTTGGAGGAATTAACTACATTATACGTTTCTATTAAATTATATTCCCTTCCAGTCTCAGATTTAAATTGAGCCATTGCGTTTTTCATTTGAGTTAAAACTGGTTTTTTAGCTTCATCAAGATTTGCTCTTCCTTCCATGAAGTAATCTGGAGTTACAATACCACCCCATGTTCCTGGTTTCGAAGGATCAATTACATGACGAGGTTTTTTGGGTGTCATGCGCCTAACCGTTTCATCGGGGATTAACGTTAAATTTTGGACGGAATGGGAGATTATAAATCCATCGTGAACGAAGATTGTTGGAAATAGTGTATCTTCAGAAATCATAACAGATAGGATCGCTGCATCATAGGTTTCTTGAACATTTTCTGAGACTATGATGTTCCATCCAAGCTCAGAATTGACTTGGGTATATTCCCATGAATTCCAAATAGATAAATTGGGTGAATTGAATGCTCGGGCTGAAATCATCATTGTCAAGGGTATTCTCCAACCTACAGCCATGGGTAGAGCCTCAGTCATCAACAAATAGCCCTGACTCGCAGTAGCGGTAAATGTTCTAGCACCAGCTGCACATGCTGCTGTTGAATAACTAATCGCAGCTAATTCAGATTCTACATTTACAAAAGCGGCTTTTAATCTTCCTTGGTTTACAACATCAGATAATCCTTCAACAGATTGGGTTTGCGGTGTTATTGGAAATGCGCAGATTACATCTGGATCTGTTTGAGTGACACCCCCAGCAACCGCATAATTTCCAATCATGGTGGTTTTAATTGGTTCCTTGATTTCTTTAAAAAAGATTCTCATTGGTTCGATACTCATTTTATTTCACCTCTACTCCTCCGGTACAGCGCAAGCCGCCGGACCTTGTTTTAATTTTTTGGATATTGCACTAACAGGACAGACTTCAAGGCAGTTTTGACAAGATTTGCAATGAAATTGATCAATACCTTTCATGTGCCATAGTCCATCTTCTCCTTTTTCTCGGATTATTGCAAAATCGGGGCATATATACCAACACAAAGTACAATCCGTGCATTTTTCTTCATCCCATATGATATCCCATTCACCCCATGAACCCGTATTAACTTGGCTACTTCCATATTCTATTATATCTTCATCGCAATACCATACTCCTGCAGCATCAATTTCTTTATATCCTGGTAATCCTAAAGAAACTTGTTGCCACGGAACTTTTGTATCTACTGAAAAATTAATCTCTGGAGCTTTAGGTGTTTCAAAAATACATGTTTCTTCATGAGCACGTTTTATCGCTTCTACGTTTTTTGCAGCGATGCTTCCTTTAAATCTACTCATTATCGCATCAGCCAAAGCTTCCATGGTAAAAATGGGCATGACACGTATTACTGCTCCAAGGATTATTGTATTTGTGATATTACGACCAAGCACCTCCATTGCGATGTTTAAAGCATCAATAGTTGCAATATTAATATCTTTCCGTTTGACTATCGTTTGAAGTGAGATTTGATCTAACACTGTATTGACAATTAACCATCCTCCGGGTGCTAATCCTGCTACAACATCAATTTCTCCAAGAAGAGAAGGATCTAAAACAGCGACCACGTGAGGAGCATATACTTGTTCATTATTTCGAACTAAATCAATGTTAGCACTTAAACGTACATAACTTTCTGTAGGAGAGCCCATTCTTTCAGCACCAAATTTAGGTTGGCATACACCATATCCATAAAACGCTTCAACGCAAAGATTTGAAGCAGTTACTCCTCCTTGACCTCCACGAGCGTGGAATCTTAAGTTAATAACGCTTTCTTTTAAAACTTCTTTTAATTGTTCTGGAGTTATCATTTTAGTTCTAATCTTATTTTTTTATTAATTTATTTCAATTGAAAAAATCATTCCAAAAAATTAAGCTTTATCTATTAATTTCATAAGTTTCCCATCAGAATTTAAACTGAAGATTTTCCTATTATTATAAATATTTATTAACTTCATGGTTCTAAAATAATTTAGATTAAATAATACAGATAGATATGAAAAAAAGTGGCAAAACATGATATTGGAAAAGTTTTGGAAGTAGATTTAGAAAATGAATCCTTTATTGTCCGTGAATATGGTAGAGCGAATATTGAAAAATTCTTGGGTGGTCCTGGATTTGCTATAAACTATTTATTGGATGAGAAAACTTATAACTACAATCCGCTTGATAAAAAAAACGTTCTAGCATTGATGACGGGACTTTTGACAGGCACTACTTATCCTTGTTCGGGCTTTTATTCGGTTTCAGCGCGTTCTCCTCAAACATCTATCTACGGTGAAGGTCTATCAGGCGGTTTTTTCGCTGCAGAATTGAGAAAAAATTTTAATGGGATTGTATTTAAAAATAAATTAGAGACTCCTAAATATCTATTAGTTGAGAAAGATCATTTTGAATTAAAAGATGCTTCAGATTTATGGGGATTAACAACCGATAAAACAATCCAAGAACTAAATTCCAAACTCGGTAAGGATTATAAGATTGCTTGTATTGGCCCATCTGGAGAAAAGCAGGTTCCATTGGCGACTATAATGAATGATCATCATAGAGCAGTGGGGCGAACTGGAATGGGGGCCATAATGGGGTCAAAAAATCTCAAGGCCATTGCTGTAAAAAAGAGTAAGAAGAAAATCGAATATTATGATGAGGATAATTTCCGCAAGATAACACAATTATTATTTAAATCATTCCAAAAATCTCCGATGGCAGAAATATTGCGAACTTATGGCACGAATAACATTACTTATTTTGAACGATTATATGATGTCCCTCATAAAAATTGGACATTACACAAGTGGCGAGACGTTCCTCAAATTTCGGGAGAAGTTGTGTTTGAAAAATACCATGTTAAGAATAAACCCTGTTATCTTTGCCCTTTCATGTGTGGGAGAGAGATTGAAATTAAAGAAGGGCCTTATAAGATTGAGCACGCGGCTGGTGCAGAATATGAAACAACTGCTGCATTTGGTGCAATGTGCTTAATATCAGATGTCGAAGCCATAGCTTATTTGAACGATCTCTGTAATAAAATGGGAGTTGATACTATATCCACGGGATGCACAATCTCTTTCGCTCTTGATTGTTACGAACATGGAGTTTTAACGGAAGAAGATATAGGATTTCCATTAGAATGGGGAAATGCAGAAGCTATTGTTAAATTAACTCGGTTAATATGTGAAAGAGAAGGGATAGGAAAAACTCTAAGTTTGGGTTCTAAAAAGGCTTCTAAAATAATTGGAAAAGGATCAGAACAATTTCTTACTGATGTAAAAGGACTTGAGGCACCGATGCATGATCCAAGAGGTATCTTTCCACTCGGTTTACAATATGCCACTTCCAATCGTGGTGCGTGTCATGGTCGAGGTTATGCAAATGATCAGTATTCAGGATTCACTGGTTTTAATGATAATCTTAAAATAACAAAGGAAAAACCGATAAGAGAAAGAACAATAGATGATCCAAAGTTTGCGAAAGATATTGCCATGACGCAAAATTTAGCAGAAGTGGTAAATGCATTGGGAATATGCAAACAAACCATGACCTCTGGATCCCAGATTGTTGATGGCTTGTTGGATAAACTTTTAGACGTGCTTTATTATTTAACGGGGTTCAAGTTTTCATTGAAAAGTCTAATAGAAATTGGAGAACGAATATTTAATTTAAAAAGAGTATATAATACTAAATGTGGCGTCACCAGAATTGATGATAAGTTACCTCCAAGACTTAAATTTCCATTAGAAAAAGGCTTAACTAAAAATAAAGTGGTAACGATTGATTTAATGTTAGAGGAATATTATAAGTTTCGAGGTTGGGATGATAACGGAATACCTACATCTAAAAAATTAAAAGAATTAAATATTGGATAAGCTTGAAAACAAAAAAATAGATAATTCATATTCTCCTCTGTGAGAGGAGTACAAGAGAATTATTTTTATTTATTTTTAGATAGTTCTTCGTTAATTAACTTGACTTGCTCTTTTACTTCTTTCAAATGTTTTCCTGCTAAAGGATATTTATACAGAAAAAACAATCCTATAATGATAACGAGGACAGGCAACAATCCTACTGATATTCTGAGCCCAATATCATTCAAAGCTGTAATATTTAGAGGATTTAGGTTATTTCTATCTATTTGGAATAGAGTTATCATAAAACCTAACAATAACCAGCTTATTGAATTTGCAAGCTTCACAATCACACCAGAAACACCATTATAAAGGCCTTCTCTCCTAGTTTTTGTAATTAACTGATCTTCATCAATTACATCGCTTAATAAAATGGTTGGAAATAACATCACTCCAGCCAAGCCAATTCCTGCCAGTAGAAGTAACACCATCATTGTTAAGGAATTAAACACTAGAAAAACGAAGGGAAAAACTGCTGAAAAAGCAACCATGGACCAAAATAAAGCGTATTTGGTTCCTTTGGTAGATGCTATTTTAATCCACAAAAATAAGCTTGGAATAACAACAACAAATACTAAAAGCAGCTGTAATGCCCATTCGACCGATTCTAACCCTAACACGCCCTCAAAGAACAATGGTAAACTTGAGAGCACCAAAGAATAAGAGAGTTGGAGCAGAAATTGAACCATTACGTAATAATTAAATGATTTGCTTTTAAATGCGATTTTCAGCGACTTTATAAATTTGACTTTCTGTTCAACTTGAATTTGAAATTCTTTACGTTCTTTCACAAAAAGGATCGTTGGAATTACTGATAATGCAGTGAGAACACCAATGGCTAATCCCATTATTGAATATCCCATTCCCACTTCGGAAAAAGATCCTGCTATCAAGGGTGCTATTCCTAACCCAAAAATGAGCCCAAATACTCCGAAGATTTGTAAATATTTGGAAATTGATAGCCTTTCTTCTTGTTTTAACGAAATTTCAGGAAATAAAGAAAACCACATTGTTACCACCATCGTCACGAATGTATCATACAAAAAGAGCATAATTATTAAATAAAGTCCAGCAGCTACTGAATCTGAAAGCGGAGGCGTATAAATTAGAAAGCCAAAGATAATTAATGGAATTATGCCAGCCATTATAAATGGCTTTCTTCGTCCCCATCGTGACTTCGTAAAATCTGAAAGATAACCGATGATAGGTTCATTTAATGCATCCCAAATACCATATATCATTAAAATTAAACCCAAAACAATAGGATGTAGTGGAACACCAATATATAAAAAATAATAGGTATATAATAGTAAAATTGAAGACTGACCTATAGCTAATCCTCCAATATTGCCCAAAGCAAAAGAAATTTTAACTTTTGATGATACAGGTTTTTCTTGTTCACTCATTTTAAGATAATCTCCTCAATTAAAATTAAATAGTCATAATAAAGTTAAACATTTAAATATACCACCTTTCGAATTTCCCTCATTGAAAAAATGAGATTGGATGTTATTTCTATAAATGTATCCTTCCTAAATTCTAGGATGTGAAAGTGCTAATTTTTAATGCAATAAATAGGATTTGGTCAAGATTACCAAAATTAATGACCGCTTTCAAAAATATTTTTAATACATATTTTAATATAAGGAAAGTGGAAAAGAGCCAAATTTCAATCGGAACCATTCATTCCAATAAAACCATATAATATTCTAAAATCATAATTTATTTTATCTTATTTTAGAATTGTAAAATAGCTCCTTTTGCGGCAGAGGATACTAATTTTTTATATTTAAGTAGTGCTTTGCTTTTAACAGGGTTTTCAACGGGATTCCATCGATTAAACCTATCCTTAATCTCATCATCGCTAATTTTTGCATTAAGGGTCCTATTAGGTATATCGATATCAATCAGATCTCCATTTTGAATAATCGCAATCGGACCACCTACGTATGCTTCAGGACTTACATGACCTATACAAGGACCAGAAGTACCACCAGAGAATCGCCCATCAGTAATCAATGCAACACGATCTAATTTCTTTTTTAACATTAGAGTTGCCGTTACAGCTAATAATTCCGGCATACCGGGGGCTCCTTTAGGACCCTCATATCGAATAATAAGGACCGATCCATTTGGGATTTTATTCATGGCTAAATCTTCAAGAGCCTCTCCTTCGGAATTATAACATCTAGCTGGTCCTGTAAATTTAAGCATATCTTTGTGTTTAACACCAGATTGCTTAATAACTGCTCCATCTGGGGCTAAATTACCTTTAAGAATTACGGTTCCACCTTCGGGGAAAACAGGATTATTCAATGGTCTAATAATATCATCATCTAATACTTTATATCTTTTAAAGGTCTTTCCTAAAGGTTTACCCGAGACTGTCATGCATTCTAAGTTAAGATAATCTTTTATTCTATTCATTACTGCAGGAATACCTCCCGCTTTGTATAAATCGACAACACCATAATTTCCCGATGGGTATATGTTCGCGATAGTTGGAATTTTCTTACTGAATTTGTTAAACAGCTCTAAATCAAAATCTATTCCCATCTCATGGGCAATAGCTGGTAAATGTAAAGCAGAATTAGTAGATCCACCAATTGCTAAATCAACCATCAATGCATTCTCAAAAGATTTCTTAGTCATTATTTGAGACGGTGTTATTCCATCCTTGAGTAATTGCATTACTTGTCTTCCAGAATTTCGAGCTAAGAGGTATTTCATATTGCTCACCGCAGGAATAGTTGCTGCATTAGGTAAAGTCATTCCAAATGCCTCCATTATGCATTGAAATGTATTTGCGGTTCCCATTATTTCACAAGCACCATAACTTGCGCATGTCACGCATTTTACCTTATCAGAAAAATTATCATAATTATTCTCATCGATTCCTGAATACTCCGGTGAAAATTCAATTTCCCAAAAGCTTGGACCTCCTGGAACACAAATAGTTGGGATATCTAATCGAATGGCTGCCATCAACATTGCAGGATTGATCTTATCACAACTAGAAAGAGTCACTAATGCATCTAGACTATGGGCTTCAACCATCAATTCAACAGAATCTGCAATGATTTCTCTATGCGGTAATATATAACGCATTCCTTCATTTCCATTAGCCCATCCATCACAAGGTGCTACGGTACAAAATTCAAGCGGTATGCCACCTGTCTCCAAAATTCCATACTTTACAGCTTCGGCTAATGATTTAAGATGTGTATGCCCAGGATTAATTTCATTCCAAGAATTAGCGATACCTATAAAAGGTTTTTTATCAATATCCTTGTCATTTAATCCTACTCCCTTAATTATCCCTCTTGTCACGTAATTAAAAGGCGTGGTTTTTGTATGTTCAAATATTCGATCACTTCTCGATTTCAAAGATAAATCTTGATCATTCATTTTAACCAGTGTTTGAGATTCGTGTAATTAAATTTATAATAAAAAAAGTATCAATCTATTTATTATATTTTAATAAATTCTTAAAGCTTAACAAACATGAATGATACCAAATTAGAATATATACTAGCAGAATATTCAAAATTATATACCTGTGCTGTGTCTGATGCAATTGATGAGTTAGGACTTGAACCCGCGTTTATAGATGCAGGAATTAGACCAATGTGGTCAGGAGCTAGGATTCTAGGTTACGCTGGAACAATGAAAATGGTTCCCTCTGAAGAACCGTTGGATAGAAATATCATCGCTAAACTTGTGAAATATATAAGAAAGACCCCTAAGTTTCCTATCATGTGTGTAGACATGTCAGATAATATGAATGCTGCTGGGCTTGGACAGAGTACAAGTAGATTATTACAAGGCTTAGGTTTTAGAGGCGGTTTAGTAGACGGTCCAGTTAGGGATATGTCACAAGTTATTGCACTTAATTTTCCTATTTTTGCAAGAGGTATTATTTGTTCGTCAATAAGGGGAAGAATGATTGTAGATTTAGAATCAGTGATGAAACCCGTTAAATGTGGAGTAAGAATAATTACACCGGGAGATTTAGTTTTTGGAGATATTAACGGTGTAATAATAGTTGCTCAAGAAAACATAGAAAATGTGTTAAAAAAAGCTAAAGAGATAATTTCTACAGATAAATGGTGGTTTGAACAATTAGAAAAAGGGAGACAACCCGCTGATATTGAGAAAGAGAGGCCTTTACCATAAGATAATGATTGAATTAGAAGATATTTTAGCATTAGAAAAAGTAATTTATTTAATTAAAGAATTTTCAGAAAAGAATATTATTAGGAAGAAACAAATCAATTTCTCAAAACTTATTGATAACGTAGGATCACTCAAGTCTCAAAATGATGTAGAGATAAAAGAGAAGACGTTTAATAGAGTACTTCAAAAATTAAAAGCAATTATTCAACAAGATCTACATATTCCTCTATTTTTCTTGTTTGGCGCTCATGGAGGTGTAATCATTGAAGATACGGGATTTTGTGAGTTTGATTCTCCAGAATACGCATTGTCTACTCTAATTAAAAAAATGGAACTCGCATTAAAAACTAATATGCCTTATAATCTTGAAATTGCGATTTGTTGTTTAGAATGGCTAAAACTTCATTCCTCCTTATCATTTTCACGATTTGTAGAATTATTTAATAAAGGAAAATTTGAAATAATAAATCCCTCATATTCGCAACCTTATAACTTAATCATTAGTCCAGAAGCTAATATTAAACATTTTGAATATGGCTTTAAGGCATTAAGAGATTTGAATTTACCTTGCGATTTATTTTATTGTTCTGAGAGCTCCATACACCCCCAAATTCCTCAAATTCTTAAAGGGTTCGATATAAAGTTTGGGTCATTGAGGACAAGATTGCTGGGAGTAAATCCTACGTCGAGCTCAGCGCTAATTAGCTGGATAGGGTTAGATAATACGTCTATTGATGCCTTAATTGATCAATCTGGCGTGTTTAATGGAGAATTTTGGCACGGAACTTTTTTTAAAGAAATACCAAATCTACTCTTTCAAGCAGTTGGACGACCTTATATGGAATATATGCTTTATTCTTGTATCGAAGACTTTATGAATGAGCTTCCTTTACAAGAAGAAGTGTGGAGAATAACCAAATCTTCGGAAATAATAGGAAAATTTTTACTTTGTTCAGATGCTTTCCAAATATTCACCAAAGAAGGTGAATACAAGTTCTTAAGAGATCAATTTTTGATTGGAGATTATACTGTTCTTACTTCAGAGCTATTACTACAAAATAGGAATGCTGAAATATCTCTGGTTTCTGCAGAATTTATGAATACAATATTAGGACAATTAAATGAGAAATCTAGTGATTCCTTCTTCGAAGAATTATGGCAAAAGTTATTGCTTGCTCAAGCCCATGATAGTTTTGCTGTACCTTTTATTAAAACAGGGGACTATTCTCGAGCACAATTACCCAAGGAAGAATTTGAAAAGCTAAATCTACCACAGGGTAATATTTCGATATCAGATTTAAGCATTCAAATATTTTCAGAAATTCAAAAAAAATGTAAAGCTTACATTAAGAACGCTTTCAAACAAATGGCGAAGAATTCAGAGAGTTCTGAAGAATATTTAATAATATTTAATCCAACACCTTATCCAAGACGAGATGTCGTTGTAATTGAAGATTTTGAAAAAAAAATTATTTCAGAAGTGCCTGGGTATGGATATACTCACATATTTTTAAAAGATATAGAAAATGAGAAACCATGCTTTCTGTTTGATATTCATATCTTAAATGATTTACAGACAATACAAGTTGAATTTAAAAGTGAAATTGTCTGTGAAATTCAATTTAATTCTAAAATGCATTATAAATTAGAAATAAATCAAAAAGTGAGCAATAATATAGAAGAGATAATCGAGATCATTGGAAATATTAAAGGCAATAAATTCAAATTACAAATCACTCAATACAATGATATTAATAGGCTTGAATTTATATTAGATTCAAATGGATTGAGTGGAATTATTATCATACCACAAATTCAAATTAAAGCCGCTTTTATAAATTATCCTTTCGGTATTGAAAAGACCAAAAGAACGAAAATCCAATCTTTAGATTTTCTATGGTTAAAGGGACCACAACAAGGTTTGATTTATATCCAAAAAAATAGCCAAAAATTTGTAATTAATCAAGAAACCTTTCGGATTTCTAATCTTATCCCTGGTAATGGAAAATATGAATTTTGTATATCAATAGTGGAGAATCAGTCTCCATTATTTTTCGTGTATACTTATTATTTTAGAATAATTGGACATATATTTGATAAAAAAACTAATTTTAACAGTTTAAATACATCCTTCTTGTCATTAAATCCTCTTGTTTCAATAGCAAATTTATGGCGTCGTGAAGAAGATACATATCTTCGATTATTTAATCCATCTGATGATAAAATTTATCTTGAAATAAAAGGAGATCTTATAAAAAACCAATTAAAAGAAATTAATTTTAATTTTAAAGAAATAGCTTCATTAAATAATAAAAGTATTGAAATGGGACCGTGGAAAATTAAAACACTTAAATTTTAATTATATAAAAATAAAATAAGGTTAAAATAAACTTGTTAAAATGACTAATAAAAGGCGCAAATTATGGGTTTAAATATTATAGATATTCAAATTTTCTTTATTGGCAAGCCACAATGGGAAGCAGGATGGCCATATTTAGGGTATGATAGTGAACCGTTAAAATCTTCCATTCTTGAACATTTAAATAATCGCTTTCCTAATGTTAAATTTAATTCCAGCGATATTATTACAACATATGATGAAAGCGTAATGAAAAAAGCCAAAGAGGAGATCTCACAAGCAGGGGGAATAATAATTTTTACAATAGGGCACTATGGAAATCCAGATATAATAGAAGTAGGGAAAGAAATAATCCAATCCGGAAAACCTGTTATTCTTGCAAACATTATTTATACAGGTGATCATACCTTCACAAAACTTTATTCAATTCTCAAAGATCAAAAGTATCCGATATTTCCGGTATCTTCTCGGAACATAGAAAATATGGATAAACCAATTGAGGTCTTAAAAAACATTGTCAAGATAAGAGGGAATAAGGTTTTAGTGTATGCTCTTGAATCTGCGCAGATGGATTGGTCACGCATTATGGGATTAGTAAATCCAGAGCGCAAGGAAATACTAAAGAATTATCCGGAATATATAGAACAAGTTGCACGGATGAAGAGTGAAGACTCCAAATTCTATATTGATTTAGTTGGAAAGGATCAAGCTCATCAATGGAGAAAAGATATACCAAAATATGAAGAGAATCTAAAATCCATTTTTGGTATTGAGATGATCCGAGAAGATCCGGAAGAGATTATCAATTATTATGATCAAATTAAGGATAGTGAAGTTAAAGAAATAGCTGCGAAATGGGTTAAAGATGCTTTAAAGGTTGAACCTACTGAAAAGACCATTTTAAACTCCGCAAAATTATACTTAGCATTTAAAAGACTCTTAAACGAAAAGAAGATTAACTTCTTTACACCAGATTGTGGAACGTTATTATTATGCGGGAAAATGCCTGCGTATCCATGTATGGCGTTTTTAGAATTATTTAATGAAGGAATTAATGGAATCTGTGAATCTGACATGGATTCTTCAATTAGTTTCATTTTAGGATTTTATTTGACCGGGAGACCTGGATTTGTTTCCAATCATACGTTCCATTTGATTAATAATCAGATAACATACATGCATTGCGTTTGTCCTAGAGTTCTTCATGGCATTGACGGTCCTCTTGCCGATTATGAAATTTTACATCATGGCGAAACAGAGATCGTGGGAGCTTCACCTAGAGTAAAATTCCCAATTGGCGAGATATTAACAACGGTTAAAGTTAGTGTTTTAGAGAAAAAGATCGCGATAAGAACGGGGACAATTGTCGATAATCCTACTGATAAAGGAGGTTGTATAACAAAAGTCTTAGTCGATACTAATGCCAAAGAAATATTAGAAAACTATGACTGGGAATCCTTTGGTTGGCATCGAGTATCCTTTTTAGGAGATTGGAAGGAGCATTTTCAAATCGCAGCTAAATTGTTGGGTTTGGAGATAATAGAAAATAGTTAATTCTTGAAAATATAGTATTGAACAATGAATAAGAGTTACACATATACTGATAACAATTGGAAGGATCTTATACCTCATAATCCCCCAGGATATGATAAATCTAAGCATAATGTTGTATTTGATCATCATTCGCACACGCATTATAGTGATGGCAAACTTACAATTAAACAGAATATAGAATGGCATATTGCGATGGGATTCAATGCCATAGCAATTACTGATCATAACAACATGCGATATATGGAAAAAATTAACGGAATTAAGCAAGAATATGCTCACAAGCGATTTATTATATTAAATGGATTTGAATGGACTACTACCAGACTTCATCTTAATTTCTTAGGAATTTCAAAATGGGATGAGCGAGTGCCATACAAACCTAAGGATGGAAAAATAATAGAGGTAATTAATAAAATTCACGATCTAGATGGAATAGTTGTTTGCAATCACATTCCATGGAGCATAAATGAAGCAAAATATAAGAATCACCCATCTCGAGAAACACTTTTAGAATGGGGCATAGATTATATTGAAATTGTCAATGATGATTCACTCCCTGAAAATGTTTTTGATCAAGAATCTTATAATTTTTGCTTGAAGCATAAAGGAGAGATTGGAATGCTGACAGGAACAGATATGCATGATCCACACAATTTTGAAAGTGGAGGAGTACATGGATGGACCTTATTGAATATAAAGGAATTTACAGAAGAAGCATTAATGGAAGAATTAAGGAAAAAGAATACTGAAATCCTCTATTCAAAAAATTCTTTTTCTGATCCCGGACTTTAATACGAAGTTCTCACGCATATAACATACTTATCCTTAAAGAATTAAGTTTATAGGATATTATATATTGAAATTATCATTAATAATCGTTTTTGCTAATTAAGAAGTTGATTTGAGTGATTAACCATTGAAACATAAACTTTTTTCAAGAAAATCTAACACTGATTCAGAGAATCTTACTCCTGATTTCATGCCAATGATTCGAATCGTTTTTTGGAATAGTATGGGTTTCTTTTTCTTTTGGTATCTGATCCCTTTCGTAATTTGGGTTCTCATGGGGGGTACCGGTATAGAATTAGGATTTGCATTTGCTGGACAAACGTTTGGTGGACTCATTAGCGCTCCAATCGTAGGATATTTAACTGATAAAGTATCAAAAAAATTATTAGTACTCATTGGTAGCTTTGGGAGAGGAG
>Ga0307445_10001267_pt1 | contig 14245 bp, 11 predicted proteins | sample SalMarSW160330MG_FD_202147 | JGI IMG/M metagenome (GOLD analysis project Ga0307445, IMG submission 202147) | Salt marsh sediment microbial communities from the Plum Island Ecosystem LTER, Massachusetts, United States - SW1603-30 | ecosystem: Environmental > Aquatic > Marine > Intertidal zone >...
AAGCTCAGGCCTTTCACCGCTGGATCAAGGGAGTGCTCCAGCGGGCGAAGGATCCCGAGCGCCTGCAAATCCTGTACGGACTGCACGGCGAAGCGGACTTGGAGGAAAAAGTCCTGCAGCATCTTTCGGGGTACAAGGATTCCAGCCCCGTGCGCATCGGCAACGGCGCCGCCCTGCAAAAACAGCACGACATCTACGGGGAGCTGATCAACGCCTTGTATGAAACCACACGCTACGGCGAGGCCTTGGGCTCCGGTGACTGGAAAAACATCCGCAACCTGGTCGACTATGTGAGCCAAGTATGGGACCAGCCGGATTCGGGGATCTGGGAAATGCGCAGCGGCCCGCGGCATTACGTCTATTCCAAACTCATGTGCTGGGTGGCGCTGGACCGGGGTTTGAAGATCGCCCGCCTGAAAAACTTCGAGGCTCCGCTGGCCGCCTGGGAAAAGTGCGCGGCGGATATCCGGGAGGCGATCTTGGAACGGGGATTCAGCCGGCGGCTCAACAGTTTCGTGCAGGCTTTCGACGGCGAAACCCTGGACGCCACCAATCTCCTGATCCCCTTCATGAATTTTCTGCCCGCCGATGATCCCAGGAATTTGGGCACGATCGACGCGGTCCTGGGGCACCTGCTGGTGGAAAACGGGCTGGTCCGGCGCTACCAGGTGCTGGACGGTTTGCCGGGGCGCGAGGGGAGTTTCCTGCTTTGCTCCTTCTGGCTGGTCAAGGCCCTGTCCTTGGCCGGCCGGGTGGGGGAAGCGGAGGGCATTTTCAAACGCGTCCTGACCTACATCAGTTCCCTGGGGCTGTTGTCCGAAGAGGTGGATGCCGGCACCCGCAAGCTCCTCGGCAATTTTCCCCAGGCCTTCAGCCACATCGGCCTCATTAACAGCGCCTTATACCTGGGCATCGCCAAGGGACAGGAACACCGCGGCCCGAAACCCGTGGGACTGTAGGACCCGCCCGGGGCTGGAGCCGGCGGGCAGTGACTGGAGGTGGAGAGGATGTCTGGCAGGGAAGCAAACCACCGGCAGGCGGGGGATGCGTCCCCGGACGCGCAACACGAGAAATGGCTGGCAGCGCTGAACAGCAAAGACGGCCTGACCCGGGAACGCGCGCGTGCCGAGCTGGTCCGGCACGGCCGGGCGGCGGTGCCGGTTCTGCTGCGGGGCGTGCGCACCGGCTCCGAACAGGTCCGCTGGGAGGCGGTCAAGGCCCTGGAGGCCATCGCCGATCCCGCCGCCGGCAGGGATTTGTGCGCCAGCCTGGAAGACGCCTCGCGCGACGTGCGCTGGCTCGCCGCCAAAGCCTTGATCGCCCTGGGACCGGCGGCGGTTCCGGACCTGCTGGGGGCCTTAAGCCGGCACCCCGAATCGGTCCGCTTGCGCGAAGGCGCCCATCATGTGCTCAAGGCACAGATTCGCGGGGGTGGTCCGCTGCCGCGCCTGCTGGCTCCGGTGGTGGAGTCTTTGGAGAGCGCCGCGCCCGAGGAATCCGTGGCTTTGGCCGCGCAAACGACCCTGGCGCAGATGAACCGCGAAAGCGCTTGACCGCCACCGGAAAAATGAAATTCACCGCCACGGATCCGTACCTCCTCCACCGCCCCCAGACCTGCGAACGGCGGGTTTATCTGCACCAGGCCGGGCAGCCGGCCGCCCCGCCGGGACCCTATGAACAAGTCCTGCTGCGCCTGGGGGAACGCTATGAAGCGGCCCAGCTGGCAAATTTTCCCGGCTTCCTGAATTTGGCCGCCGTGCCCGCCCCGAACCGTGCGCGGGAAACGCTTCAGGCCGTGCAGGCCGGCCACCCTGTGCTGTATCATCCCTGGTTAGGCGGCGAGGTGAGCCTGGAAGGCATGGCCTGTGAAATTCACGGTGAACCGGATTTCATGCTGGCCACGCCGGCAGGTTACGCGATCCGAGACGTCAAGCTCAGCCGGCGCCCCAGCGCCGAGTGCACACCGGAAATTGATTTGCAGTTGCAGATTTACGGCTGGCTGTACGAAAGAAATTTCGGCCATCCCCCGGCCCGCCTGGAGATCCTGGACGGCACGGGGGAGATCCACCCCTTCGATTATGCCGGAGAAGCGCGGGTTCTGGATGCGCTGACGGATCTGTTGCGCATCCGGACGGCAACCGAGGAGCCTTACAGCCCGGTGGGATGGAGCAAATGCCGGCCTTGTGCATTTCGCGACCACTGCTGGTCCCGGGCCGAACACGGTCGCGACGTCGCGCGCGTCCTGGGCGTGGACCAGGATCTGGCCAAGTCCCTCCGGTCTGCGGGGATCCAGACCGTGGAACAATTCCTGGGCCGTTTCACGCCGGAGACCCTGGCCGACTTTCGGAAGCGGACCAAAGCCGGAACCAGGCGCGTAGGGAGAGACGCGGCGGGAATCCTGCGCATGGCCCGGGCCCTGGCCTCCGGCCGCGAGGAACTGTTGCGGGCGCCCGAACTGCCCTCCGGACCCAACTTCGTGATGTTCGACTTGGAAGGCCTGCCTCCCCAATTCGACGAATTGCAGAAGATCTACTTGTGGGGGCTTCAGGTCCGCGGGGAACGGCCGGGACCTTATGAGGCGGCGGTGGCGGGATTCGGCCCGGACGGGGACCGGCAGGGCTGGGAGGATTTCCTGAGCCGGGCCGCCGCGACCTTCGCCGCGTACGGCGACCTGCCTTTCCTGCATTGGGCCAATTACGAGAAAACTCATCTGAAAATGTACATTCGGCGCTACGGTGATCCGCAGGACGTGGCCCAACGCGTGCTCGACAACCTCTGTGATCTTCTGGAGGTGACCCAGCGGGCCTTGGCCTTGCCCTTGCCCAGCTACGGGCTGAAGGTCGTTGAACGCTACATTGGTTTCGAGCGCAGCCAGGAAAATTTCGGCGGCGAGTGGTCCATGGCCAAATACATCGAGGCCGTGGAAACCGAGGACGAATCCGCCCGCGCCCGGGTCATGGACGAGATCTTCACCTATAATCAGGAAGATCTGGACGCCACCTGGGCGGTGTTCGAGTGGTTGCGGACCAAGAGCCGGGCCGCCGCCATGTCCTGACGGCCGCCCCGAGGCGCGGCTCAGGCTTCGATCGCTTCTCGCAGCTGGCTGGCCAGGTCGGGATCCAGTTTTTTCAAAGCCTGCTGCTCCCGCCGGGCCGAGGGTTGGTCGCCCAGCTTCAGGTAGGCCAGACCCAGTTGGAACCTGGGGGCGGCCACGCCGGGGTTGAGCGTCACGGCGCGGGAGTAGGCCTTGACCGCCTCGGCGAGACGGTTCAGGTGCTTGTAGGTATTGCCCAGTTCAAAGAGCGCCTCGTCGTAATCGGGATTGATTTTAAGCACCTGCTTGAAAGCCTCCAGGGCCGCATAATACCAGCCCAGCCGCTTGTAGGCCAATCCGAGCAAGAAAGCCTGTTCGAAATTTTGCTGATCCGCCTCGACAACTTTCTGATAGTATTTAACCTCGGCGTAATTCGGGTCATTGGTGTACATCTCCTTGTACGTGCCGATGTCGCGCCTGGACGCGGCATCGGGTCTTCCCGGCGGCGGGGTTTCATTCTCCTCCTGGTCCAGGCCCCGGCGGATGCTGTTCACCGCGCGTTGGAAAGCCGCGGCCGCCTGGGAGGAACGGCCCTCTTCGCCGCTGGCCCAGCCCAACAGCCAGTGGGCCAGCGACAGATCCGGCTCCCGCGCGAGCAGCCGCTTCAGGGTTTTAAGCATGCGCGCCCGATCGCCCCGCAGATGATGCACGGCGGCCAGCTCGTAATAGGAAAGGATATCACCCTCATCCTGAGCGAGCTTGGCCTCCAGCCTCGGGATCAACCGGGCCAGTTCCTGGTCCTGTGGGGGCTTGTGATTAGGTTTGGCCATGGTTCCTCGCGACCGGCGTTGGCGGCAGGAGCCGGCTCCGGCTGAATCGGCGCTGGGAATAGCATAACATAAAAGCGAATTCCCGGTTTTGTGATTTTTGTCGGAACGGGGCGGGCCGCTCCGCGAATGATTCCCCCGGGGGCGTGAGCCCGGAAACGATTGCCTCCAAGGGACAGGAAGGGAGAACGGAAATGGGACTGCCTACGCTGCTGGGTCTCGGTCTGGCCTTGGCCCTGGATGCCGGCGCGGTGGCCGTGGCGGCCAGCCTGCAGTTGCGCCGGGTCAATTGGGCGCAAACCTTCCGCGTGGTCTTTGCGTTCGGCGGATTCCAGTTCCTGATGCCGCTCCTGGGCTGGGCGACGGGGACGGGGGTGTCCGCCTCCATGCGGTTTTTCCATCCCTGGGCGGCCTTCATCCTGCTGCTGGGGGTGGGGGGACACATGCTGTGGGATTCTTTCCGGCCGCGGACCATCACGGACCCGGCGCGGGATCCGACCCGCGGGTGGACGCTCGGGTTCCTGGCCCTGGCCACCAGCCTCGATGCCTATGCGGTGGGTTTGTCGTTTGCGTTCCTCGAATATTCCGTGTGGCTGCCGGCAACCGTCATTGGACTGGTCACCGCCGTGGTCACGGCGGCCTGCATGCGGCTCGGGAGCCATCTCGGCCGTTGGTTCGGCAGGCGGCTGGATGCGGCGGGAGGATTGATCCTCATCGCCCTGGGCGTAAAAATTTTATTGGAACACTTGTGAAGCAGGAAGGATACGCTCCGGAGTCAGCCGGGGGTCAGCACATGTTCCGGTAGACTTCGCGCATTTCCTCGATGCGGTCGGTGAATAAATCCAGGATGTGCGGGTCAAAATGAGTACCCTTGCCCTCGCGGAGGATTTGCAGCACCTGCTCGGGCGGGAAGGGGTCCTTGTACGGCCGCTTGGAGGAGAGGGCGTCGAAAACGTCGATGATGGCAGCCAGGCGCGCCGCCAGCGGAATGCGGGCGCCGTCGATGCGCCGCGGATAGCCGGAGCCATCCCATTTTTCATGATGGCAGGTGGCAATGTCCACGGCGATTTTCATGTGTTCGCCCCGGCCCAGGATCTCGCCGCCACGGGTGGTGTGCTGCTGCATCACGGCCCATTCTCCCGGGTCCAGTTTGCCGGGCTTGAGCAGGACGGCGTCGGGGGTGGCCACCTTGCCGATATCATGCATCATCATCGAAACCTTCAGGTTTTCCAAGTCCCGCGCGGCAAACCCCAAGGAGGGCCCCAAGCGGTAGGCATACTCGCCCGTGCGTTCGATGTGCAGGCCCGTGTCATTATCCCGCAACTTCTCCGCCTTGGCCATCTTCAGCATGCTTTCGATATAGGCTCGCTTTACCTCGTCGTACAAGCGCGCGTTTTCAATGGCGATGGAAATTTCCCGGGAAATCATCTGCAGGGTCTTCGAATCCCGAGGACGAAACGTGCCCTGGGCCTTGTTCAAGACCTCGATGACGCCGATGCGCTTGCCCTGGACCTCGATCGGGGTTGCAATCAAATTCCGGGTCACGAATTTGGACTTTTCGTCCACCTGCTTGTAAAAGAAGGGGCTTTTCGCCGCCTCGGGGATTAACAGCGTGCGTCCGGTCTGGAAGGCGCGTCCCGCCACGCCTTGATCCGCGGGCATGCGGATGATCTTGAGGATGTCCTTGCTGTCTCCGGTGGCCAGGTAAAACTTCAACTCGTTGGCGTCCTCGTCATACAATAAAATCGAGGAGGCCGTGGCGCCCGTGCACTTCTCCATGAGTTCCATGGATAAATTCAAAACCTTGTCCATGTCGAGCGAAGAATTGATCAGGCGGCGGATCCGGTCGGGGATCTGGGAGACATTGGCCTGGCTCGCCGCCGAGCCCCGCTTTCCAGGCCTTTTGGCTGCGGGGCGCTTCCCACGGGTTGCGCGAACGGTTCGGACACGGCTCGAAGACTTTGGCATAAGATCACACTCCCGGGTTTGCGGAATTGGCCATATTTTGCCACAGGACCGGGCGGCTGTAAAGCATTTGCTGGACCCGGAGAGGGCAAAGATAGTATTTACAAAATTTCAAAATTCATTGATAATGAAATTATCCGAAGGGAGGAGAAGATCATGCCTGAATGTGTTTGCCTGGCCCGTTGTCCTTTTTTTAACGACAAAATGCAGGACATTCCCGCCATGCTCCTGATTTACAAGGAGAAATATTGCCTGGGCGACAATGAACAGTGCGCCCGGCATATGGTGTTTCAGGCGTTGGGCCGCGAACGCGTGCCTGTGGATTTGTACCCCAACCAGCAGAAGCGGGCCCTGAAAATCATCGCCGGCGGTTGATTTTCGCCCCGGGCGGGGGAATTGGAACTCCCGAAAAACAGGGCTCCCATCCCGGTTTTGAATGAACCGCCGTCCCTGCAGGCCTTCAACCCGCACACTCCGATTTAGCCGTTTTCCGTTTCAAGCCAGTCGGGATCCGGAACCTTTCGACCTGCTTTTTCCCGCCCGGATAGTGAGGCAGGGATTGCTTGCAGGCCGCCGGGTTATTCGCTTGCACCTTTTCGCCTCGCGACTTATAATGATTTTTCATACGCAGTGATTTTTATTGCATGGATTGGAATTGCCAAGATCGCCCGCGCCCGTCCGCAGAGGTTGGCCCGAAGCGGACAGGGTGCCGGCAAAAACAGCGTGGCGGCTGCAGCGCCAATATCTCGGGGGCTTATTCCATGTCAACTTCACATTCCCGAAAACAGCGGCAGCAGGGGCGAACCCGCCCGGCGCGCGTTCAGAAACCTCGGCCCGAACACAAGCGTACTCCGGCGGGTCAGGACTCTTCAACCTCGGCCAATCCCTTCCTGGAACTGCAACAGCGGGTGGAGCTGCTGGAAAGCGAAGTCCACACCTACCGCCATCGCCTGACGATTTTCCGTCAGGCCAGCATGAGCCTGACCATGGACGTATCCTTGGACCAAGCCTTGCAGGGACTCGCGGCCACGGCCGTGGATTTTTTTCAGGCCGAAGCGGTTTCGATCATGCTCTGGGATACCAAGCAGGAGAACATGGTCTTGCGGACCGGCAGCGGGTTAAGCGCCGACTACCTGAACCAGCGCATTCCCTTCCAGCGCATCCAGCCCCTGCTCGCCGCCGGCCAGGACTACCTGGTCACCCTGGACCTACAGCGCTCGCCATTCGGGGACCTGGAGTTGATCCGGCGGGAGGGTCTCGTGAGCGCCCTGACCGTGGCCCTGCACCTGGGAAAAAACGTCGTGGGTCTGCTGAATATCTACAGCCGGGGCAAGCTGCGCAATTTCACCCTGGAGGAAATCGAAAACGCGCGCCTGTTCGCGCAACAGGCCTCCATCGCCTTCCGGAATCTCCAGCTGGTGACGGAACTGCGCGAGGAAATCCAGATCGCCAACACCCTGCAGCAGGTGGCCGAGGACATCGGCACTCTGGGCTCTTTGGATGAGGTTTTGACCCGGATCACGACCATTTTGAAGGACGTACTCCAGTTCGAGGTCAGCACCGTCTTCCTCTGGGAGCTGGACAAGAAAATTTATTTGCCGGTCAAGGCCTTGGGCCTGCCGCCGCACCGCGCTCCGTTCTTCCATACTCTCATTCTTCACAGCTCGGACCTGATTTTTACCCTGAAGGAGCTGCAACAACGCGCCGTGATATACGCCGAAAAACAGCCGCGCCGGTTTCCCCTGGAAAAGCTGGCGACCGTGCTCGGCTACAAGGATTTGTTCCTGGTGCCGCTCGTGGTCAAGGACCAACTTTTGGGCGCCATTTTGACCGCCCGCTACCAGGGCGACCAGCCCTTCGACGCCAAGGCGGAGACGTTTCTGCGCGGCATCGCGGCTCAGGCCGCCATCGCCATCAACGACGCCAATCTTTTCGAGGAGCTCGAAAAAGCCTTCTGGGACACCATCAAGTCGCTCGCCGCCGCCATCGAGGCCAAAGACCACTACACCCACGACCATTCCGAGGCGGTGATCGAGTACGGCACTTCCATCGCCAAGGCCCTGAACCTTTCAACCCGGGAAATCGAAATGGTGCGCAAGGCCGCCCTGCTGCACGACGTGGGCAAAATCGGCATCGAAGACAATATTCTGCGCAAAGTGGAGCCCTTGACGCCCGAGGAGCGCCGGGCCATCGAACAGCATCCGATCATCGGCCAGGAAATCCTGTCCTCCGTGCACAACTTGAGCGAAGTGTCCCAAATCGTACGCCACCACCATGAGCATTTCGACGGCAACGGCTATCCCGACCACCTGCAGGGTCAGGCCATTCCGCTCCTCTCCCGCATCCTGCAGATCGCGGATTCCTTCGACGCCATGACTTCCGACCGGCCCTACCGCAAGGCCCTGACCCGCGAGGAGGCCATCGAACAGCTCAAACTGTACTCCGGCCGCCAGTTCGACCCGGAGCTGGTCAGTATCTTTCTGGAAATCCTGAAACAGGAGAATTACCAGAAACAATCGCGCTGGAGTTGAGACAAGCAGCGTCTCACGACCGGGCCGGTGTCAGACGGCCCGCCGGCCAAGCTTAAAGGAGAACAGGCCATCTTGCCGTTGACGCGCCGGACCGCTTCATGATTGCGTGGGAGGCCGCGGCCCTGGGCATTGTGCAGGGCCTGACGGAGTTTCTGCCGATCAGCAGTTCCGCCCATCTGACCCTGCTGCCGAAAATGTTGGGCTGGCATACTCCTCTGCTGAATTCGCTGGCGTTCGACGTGGCCCTGCACGGCGGCACGCTGCTGGGCGTGGTCCTGTATTTCCGGCGGGACATCCTCTCGCTGGTTCGCGCCTGGTGCCTCTCCTGGCGCCGGCCCGCGCCGCGCGAGAACGCGGATGCCCGCCTGGCCTGGTACTTGTTTTGGGCCACGCTGCCGGCGGTGGCGGCCGGGTTGGCGTTCGAGGAAACCGTGGCCACGATTTTCCGAAAGCCTGCCTGGGTGGCGTGCTGGCTGATCGTCTTCGGGGTGTTCCTGGGCTTGGCCGAACGCCTGTCCCGGCAGCGGAAGGAACTGCCCCAGCTGGATCTGTCCGCCGCCTTGGCGGTGGGGTTGGCCCAGGCCCTGGCCCTCATGCCGGGGGTGTCCCGTTCCGGGGTCACGCTCACGGCAGGTTTGGCGCTGGGCTTGAAACGCGAAGCGGCCGCCCGCTTCAGTTTCCTGCTGTCCATTCCGATCATTGCCGGCGCCTTCGCAGTGAAAGCCAAGGACCTGCTGCTTGTGGGGACACCCCGGGAATTGGCACTCGCCGGACTGGGGGCGGCCGCCGCGGCGGCAGCGGGCTTCGTCTGCATCCGCTGGCTGCTGGATTACCTGCGCCGCGGGAAGCTGTATGGATTCGTCTGGTACCGCCTGCTTCTGGGCTTGGTCGTGCTGTTCTGGGCGTGGCGGTTCAATCTTTGATGCAAATGCGGGAGGTAAGACATGGATCCCCAGCTGTCAAAAATTTTCCTGTCCAATCAAATCGGGCAGTTCTCCAGCGCCCTGCTGGATCAAGTGCGTTCCGCGCTGTACGCGGTGGCGATCTTCATTCTGGGGCTGTTCGTCTCTGAATTCATCAAGTACCTCAGCACCTCGCTGCTCAAGGCCTTGCGTTGGGACGCCTTTTGCGCCCGGATCGGCTGCGCGCGCATCCTGGAGAGGCTGTGGCCCGGCACCTCGCCTTCCGCGGCCGTCGGCCTGTCCCTGTTCTGGTTTACCTGGGTGACGTTCCTGATGAAGGCCCTGGAGAAGCTGGACCTCGCCTGGCTCTCCGCCGCGGGGCGGATGTATTTCACCTACCTGCCCGCCGTATTGACGGCCGCCGGCCAGGCCCTGGTGTACGGGCTGGCGGCCTGGGCGGCCGGCAAGGTTCTGCGGGCCCTGGTCGCCCAGCCGGCGGCGCTGCTCATGGCCGGATTGCTGCAGGCGCTCGTGCTGAATTTGGGCCTCTACGCGGTTCTGCTGACCTTGGGCGTGGACCGCCTGCTGGCCCAGCCGGCCGCCCTGATTCTCCTGGCGGGATCGGTGCTTGCGCTCGCGCTCGCCTGGGCCCTCCGGCGCGAGGACCGCCTGCGCCCGGTGATCCGCGTCCCGGATGGCGAGGAGGTTTAAATCCCCATGATTGCCTTCGGACGCGACGTCTGCGGAAAATTGGATCTGGCCGCGCGCAAGGAGTGGCTGGAAACCAACGGCCTCGGAGGCTACGCCAGCGGCACGGTGGCGGGTCTGCACACGCGCAGTTACCACGCCCTTCTGGCCGCTTCGACGGAGCCGCCGCTGCACCGGGTCATGCTGCTGTCGCAATTGGAGGAGACGGCCATTTATCGCGGGCAAAAATATCCGCTGTCCACCCATCAGTACCAGGAAGTCATTTCGCCGCACGGCTACCTGCACCTCGAGGAATTCCGCCTGGACCCTTTCCCGGTATTCGTGTACCGCCTGGCCGACGTCCTGCTGGAAAAACGCGTTCTCATGACCCGGGGTCATAACCTGACCTGGATCCTCTACCGCCTGCTGGCGCCCGTCGGCGGCAGCGTGCAGCTCTCGGTGCGGCCGCAAATGAATTTCCGCGGGCTGCACCTGCGCAAACGGGAACGGCACTTCATCAACACCCACCACGACGTCCAGGCGCAGGTCATCCACCTGATTCCGGACGGGAACCTGCCCACCCTGCACCTCTATCACAACGCCCAGGCCTTCGAGCATTCCGCCCTCTGGTATCAGCATCTCCTGTACATCCGGGAAAAAGAACGGAACCTGGAATGCGAGGAGGACTTGTTTTCGCCGGGGGTACTGGGCTTCGAACTCAGCCCCGAGCAGACGGCCTATATCGCCGCCACCGTGGACGCGCTGGAGAAACCGGACCCCGAGGCGGCGGCCCAGGCCGAGGTCGACCGTCGCAGCCACCTGGTCGCCGGCCGCCCGGAAAGCGACGCCTTCGGGCGCAGCCTGCTGCTGGCCGCCGATCAATTCCTCGTGCGCCGCGAGCAGAGTCTGAGCGTGCTGGCGGGTTACCCCTGGCTGGGCGACTGCGGGCGCGATGCCTTGATCTCCCTGCCCGGCCTGACCCTCAGTACCGGGAGGTACGCGGAGGCGCGCGCGATCCTGACCACCTTCGCCCACTCCCTCCAGGACGGCCTCGTGCCCAACCACTTCACGGAAGAGACCTCCCAGGCCGACTACAACGCCGTGGATGCCTCCCTGTGGCTGTTCCAGGCGGTCTATCACTACCTTCGGGCCACCGGCGACCACGGCTTCGTCCGCAAGAAGATGCTGCCGAAGCTCCGTGAGATCGCCGATTTTTACGTGAAGGGTACGCGCTACCGCATCCGGATGGACGACGACGGCCTGATCAACTTGCCCGAAGAAGCCGCCCAGATGACCTGGATGGAAGCCCAGGTCGGCGACTGGATCATCACCCCCCGGTCCGGAAAGCCCGTGGAAGTCAACGCCCTGTGGTACAACGCGCTCTGCCTTCTCCGGGATCTGGCGGAGGACACGGGAGAGCGCGAGGAAAAGGAGCGCTGGGCCAAACTCGCCGACAAGGTTCTGGAATCCTTCAATCTCCTGTACTGGAACGAAGAACGGGGTTGTTTGTTCGACCGGATCGAGGAAAATTTCCAGGACCCGACCCTGCGGCCCAATCAATTGTTCGCCTTTTCCTTGCCTTATCCCCTCGTGACCGGGGAACGGGCGCAAAAAGCCCTGGCCTTGCTGAAGCAGGAACTCCTGACGAGCTTCGGCTTCCGCACCCTGGAACCGAGGGATGCCCACTACCGCGGCAAGTACGAGGGCGATCTCCTGACGCGCGAAGGCGCTTCCTACCAGGGTACGGTGTGGCCGTGGCTGCTGGGGCCCTACGCGGACGCTCTGGTGCGGCTGGAAGGATCGAACCCCCGCGTCCAAGCGGAACTGCGCCAGCTGCTGGCGCCTTTCCAGTCCCATCTGCGGGAGGCCGGGCTGGGGACACTGTCCGAAATGTTCGACGGCGACCCGCCCCACACGGCGCGGGGCTGCATTGCCCGGGCCTGGAGCGTGGCGGAAATCCTGCGGGTGCACCTGGATCTAGCCTCGGCATGAAGGCGGAAGGCGTACGGATCACCGCCGTGGCGCCGGGCTCGCCGGCGGCCGCGGCCGGCTTGCGCGCGGGCGATGGTATTCTTGCGGTCAACGGCCGGCGGGTGGCCGACGCCCTGGATGTGGCTTACGCCGCCGCGGAGGAAAAATTCTCACTCCGCCTCCGCCGCGGCGCGCGGGTGCGGAGTCTCGCCGTGCGGCGCGCCCCGGGCCAGGCCTGGGGGGCCCGGCTGGCGCCCCCCGCACCGCGACGGTGCGGGAACCGCTGCCTCTTCTGTTTCGTGGACCAATTGCCCCGCGGCCTGCGCCCGAGCCTGTACCAGAAGGACGAGGATTACCGTCATTCCTTTCTGTACGGCAATTACATCACGCTGACTCACTTCAACCATCGGGACTTGGAACGGGTGCGGCGTCTGGGGCTGTCTCCCCTGTTTGTCTCGGTTCATGCCACCGAGGAAGAAGTCCGGGGGCGTCTGCTCGGGCGGAAAGGCTTGCCGCCCCTCATGCCCTGGCTGCGGCGTTTGGCCGCCGCGGGCGTGGTCCTGCACACCCAGGCGGTCGTGTGCCCGGGCATCAACGACGGCGCGGTCCTGGAGCGGACGGTTTCGGATTTAAGCCGCCTGTATCCGGCCGTGCGTTCGTTGGCCCTGGTGCCCGTGGGCCTGACCCGGCATCGCCGGGGACTGCCGCGGTTGCGCCCGGTCACGCCCTCCGCCGCGCGCGCCGTGCTGTCTCGGCTGGCGCACTGGCAGGCGCGGTTCCGGTCGCGGCTGGGGAGCCGGTTCGTATTCGCCACGGATGAATGGTATCTGCTGGCCCGGGAGCCCTTGCCGCCGGCCGGGGCCTATGAAGGGTATCCTCAAATCGAGAACGGCGTGGGCCTCACCCGTCAGTTTCTCGAGCAGGTCAGGGCCGCCTGCCGCCGCCTGCCGGAGCGAATCAATCCGCCGCGGCGCGTCCTGATTCCGACGGGCGAACTGGCGGCCGCCACGGTATCCGCGGCCTTACAACCCCTGCGCCGTGTCCGGGGCCTCACTCTGCGCGTGCTCCCGGTGCCCAACCGCCTGCTGGGAAGACGGGTGACGGTGACCGGCCTGCTGTGCGGCGCGGACCTGCTGCGGGCCTTGCGTCCGCGGGTCCGGGGCGGAGAGCGGGTATTGCTGGCGCGGGACATGATCCGCGCGGGACACGATGTTTTTTTGGACGACCTGCCGGTGCGCGCTTTCGCCCGACAACTCGGCGTCCAGGTGCGGCGGGTCCGCGATCCCCGCGGCCTGATCCGCTCCATCTTGAGGTGAATCCGGCATGAAACAGGCAGTCGTCGCCCTGATCGGGCGGCCGAACGTGGGGAAATCCGCACTCTTCAACCGTCTCACCGGAAAAGCCCGGGCCATCGTGGACGAGATGCCGGGCATCACGCGTGACCGCATCTGCGGCGTGGCGCGCTGGCAGGACCGGGAGTTCATTCTCGTGGATACGGGCGGAATCGAAGTGGACAGCCGGGGCGGCCTGGCGGAGGAAATCCAGCAGCAGACGCAAATCGCGCTGGCGGAGGCGGACCTGATCCTGTGGGTGGTGGACGGGCGCACGCCGCTCGCCCCCGCGGACCGGCAGGTGGCCGACCGGCTGCGCCGCGCCCGCAAACCCGTGCTGCTCGTGGTCAATAAAATCGACAACGAAAGCCTCGAGGCGGACGCCCAGGCCTTCTGGTCGCTGGGTTTCGACCAGCCGTATGCGGTCTCGGCCCTCCATGGCCGACGCATCGATGAACTGCTGGACGCCGTGCGGGCGAAATTGCCCCGGGGTTCCGCAGGCGGCGAGGAACCGGACGAGCTCCTGATCAAGCTGGCCGTAGCCGGGCGGCCCAATGTGGGCAAGTCCTCGCTGGTGAACAAGCTGCTCGGTGAAAACCGCATGCTGGTCTCCGAAGCGCCCGGCACGACGCGCGATGCGGTGGATGCCCGCTTCGAGCACGCGGGGAAAACCTTTGAGGTGGTGGACACCGCGGGCCTGCGCGCTCCGAAGAAAATCGCGCGGGGTTTCGAACGTTTCGCGGTCGTGAGATCCCTGCGCAGCATCAAGGAGAGCCACGTGGTCCTGTTCCTGCTCGAGGCCACCTCGCCCCCCACCGAGCAGGACGAACGCATCGCGGGTTTCATTCACGAAGCGGGACGGGCCTGCATCATCGTCGTCAACAAATGGGACCTCATCCGCAAGGACGGGAAGACCACGGCGGGGTATACGGAGGTCATCCGCCGCCGCTTTCCGTTTTTGGATTACGCGCCGATCATCACCCTGTCGGCCAAAACC
>Ga0307445_10001273_pt1 | contig 14221 bp, 8 predicted proteins | sample SalMarSW160330MG_FD_202147 | JGI IMG/M metagenome (GOLD analysis project Ga0307445, IMG submission 202147) | Salt marsh sediment microbial communities from the Plum Island Ecosystem LTER, Massachusetts, United States - SW1603-30 | ecosystem: Environmental > Aquatic > Marine > Intertidal zone >...
CTAGGCTCAGAGTTAGAATGTTGACGCACTGCTCAAGTCCGGTCAGGTCGACGATTCCCATGCTGTCAGCCCTAAGCTCCTGAAGACTAAGAAGCTCGCTCTTGTGAATCTCCTGGCCGGGCTTGCCGAGCTGGGCTTCGATTGCCGACTCAAGACCTGTGTCGGGGAAGGTGAAGACCACGTCTGCAAACGGCGTGGCATTGACCACATTGGACCGGACGGACCAGTTCGCCGACTCGTCTTCCGTCTTCAGCGCAAAATAGTAAGTGGAATCGGTCTCCAAACCCGTCACCTCGAAGGTCTCGGTCGACCCCGCCGAATGGCATGTGACCGAGTCGGCGATGGCGGCCCCGCTCCAGCCGGCTACCACGGACGAGTCCGAGGCGTATCTGATTTCGTATTGATATGCCTTTCCCGAGATTCCGTCGTCGCCGGGTGCGGTCCAGACCAGGGTGGCCGAGGATGTCGATACGCTCTGAACCCACAGGTCGGTCACGGCAGCCGGCGGCGTAACGTCCACGTCCCAATGCACCGTGGCACCCCGGGCCACCAGAGCCGGTATATACACGTTCACGGATTGAAAGGAGAGCTGGTTGTAGGTGAGCCACACTTCATCTCCGCTTCCCAGACCCGTATTGGAGACCAGCGGCGCGATGTCGGCAACGTTGTTTCCCGTCAAATCCAAAGAACTGAGGTTCACCAGACCGGAGAGCGGGTTCAAATCCTCTACCTGATTCCAGCGCAGATCCAGCTTCTGCAGGTTGCTCAATCCGGCCAGCGGAGTGATGTCCTGGATTTGGTTCTGGCTCAGGTATAGCTGCTCCAGGGTGGTCAAGTCAGACAGTGGGTCAAGATCCGTTACTTGGTTGATCCCCAGGTTCAAAGTTTTCAACTTGCTCAGGCTGGACAACTCGCTGACGTCGCTGATGTCGTTATCTATCAAAGTCAGCGCGGTCAAGTTGGTGCATTGCCCCAGTCCGGACAAGTCGACTATTCCCTTGGCTTCGACCCAAAGGTCGACTATGGCCTGCAGGTCCAATCTGTGGATATCGCCCGAGGGCTGGTTGAGCTGATCCCTGATGGCCTTCTCAAGATTCGTGTCGGGAAAGGTCACCACCATGTCCTGGATACAGGTAGCGCTTGCCACGTTGGAGATGAACGACCAATTGTCCGCCTCGTCTGCTGCCCGAAGAGCGAAATAGTAAGTGCTGTCTTCCATCAACCCGCTAATGGTCATGCTCTCCGCCGATCCGGCGGACTTGGGAGACGGCTCCCCGGTCACTTGCGTGGCCGAATCCCACTCCGACCAGAGGTTGTTGGTTTTGGAATATCTGATATCATAAAGCGCCGCCGTCCCGGAGGTGGTATCGTCACCGGGGGCGGTCCAGCCGAGGGTGACCGAGCTTGGGGTAACGTTCTTGACGGCCAGGTCTGACACGGTTGAGGGGGCGATGCCGTCGCCGGTTTCCTCATCATCGTCAACTCCCGTCGATTTCTTCGAGCACGAAAGAGTCAGAAGCAGCATAGCTGCTGCGATACAGAGAATGCACGCCAGACGGCCGAATCTCGATGACATTGATCCTTGCTCCTTTCTACGCGACAGATCTTCTGCCGGGACGCCGAGCCAGAGCTGCAAGAGACGATTGGCTGGGTTGATGCTGTTTTTCCGGCGGACCTGCGTTCTCTTCTCCGTCGGAAGACTATTTCAATTAATCTACGATCCTGAATACGCATAGTCAAGCCCGGATTCGCTCTTAGCCTCCGTTTTCGTTACTCTTTTGCTGGTCTTTCAGCGACAGGAAAGCAGTACTCCTCAACCAATCTGGCCCCAGGGGAACCCTATGAGAACCAGAAGCACTGCACAGAGCAGGAGGAAAAGAGAAGCCGGTAGCAGTACCCTATAGATTTCGGAGAAGCTAACTTTGAAATAATTCTTCGTCACCACCAAACAGAGATGCACCGGCGACAGCATGACGCCCATGAACCCCGCGCCATACGCCAGCATCATGTAGCCGTAATCCACGCCCTGGGGCGCCAGAAAGGAAAGAAGAACAGGATAGGAGATGGCGATGAAGGCCGATGTCATGCCGGTCAGGATTCCCACGGCGAAGGGAACCATAAGTACGGCGAAAATGGGGGATATTCCGGCCTGTGCCAAAGAACCGGGTATGGTCTGAATGGCCCCGGACACGGTGATCAGCTTCTTGAAGATCATCACCGCCAAGATCAGTGTCACGATCTCCGGGCTTATGGCGCATTTTATCATCTGAAGCCATCTTCCGGCTCGGAGCCGCTTGATGAGGCCAAAGACGAGCAAGGCCAAAAACAGCGCCAAAGCGATGTCCACCCCAGCGAGCAGATTCAATCCCACCACGGCCAGAACCGGCAGTATTCCTACCAGGGTCAGCTTGAGGTTCTTCGCCCAAGCTTCTGAGGTTTGACTTTCGTCTCCGTGGACCTTGATCCGTGGGGTCAGGAAGATGACTCCCCCCAGAATCATGGCCAAACTCAAAGGCAATTGTGCGAGGATCACCTGCCGCAGGCTGATGTGCAGAAGAGAGGCGGATAGCACCACTCCCAGATACAGCGGCCAGGTGAACTCCAGGATGTGCCTGAACCAGTAGTTCACCGTCATCATCACGTCGGTGGGGACATTCTTCCTCTTCCCCACCTGCTCCACCATGGGGGCGGACATCATGGCTCCGGCGGGCATGGGAAGAAGTCCCACCAGCGCCGGCAGAAACATCAGAAGAAGCTTAGTGCTCCTAAACAGCCCCTCCAGACCGGCGCTCAAACTCTCCAGGCTCTTGACGGCCTTGAGAAAATCACCGAAGACCAGGATCAGAAGCACTATGATCAGGAGGTGGATAGTCGGCCATTCTACTGCGGCCATTCCGGAGTTCTTCAGGATTTGGATAGGCGAGAGTCGAAAAAGCAAGCCCAGAAAAAAACCGCCGGCCAGGATGCTCAAACCCAAAGGTACGCGTTTTCTCACCAGCAAGAGTATCAGAAGAAAAACCAACAGCAGTTTTAGTAACTCGAACATGGGTGCCCTTTCAATTGATCACCATGCTAATACATGCGATCCGAAAATCAATGGTTTTTTCAGGAACTCCTCAATTTCGTTACTCTCTGCCGTTCCCTCGAAACACCACAACCACCTCTTGCAGAGGAAATACCCACCCAGGCAACAGGAAAAAGACTGTTCGTGAGGACATGAGACGGCAAAGTACTGCCGTACGGTATCTACCGACGCTACGGTCACTACCACAGCGCAATACCCCCCACCTACCGATGATGTCGGGCTAAAAGTGCCGGAGGTCGGAATCGAACCGACACGAGGTTTGAGCCTCACCGGATTTTGAGTCCGGCGCGTCTACCAGTTTCACCACTCCGGCTCCGGGTGAGATTATACGTCCGCTCGAAGTCAAAGTCAAGCGAAAACGGCCTTCAGAATAAACCTCGGGAAGGGGCTTAAGACACTACTCAACAAACCAACCTTATTGCCTTATGAGGACTCGTCTTGAGGGTAATGGAAATCGGGAAGGGATTAGATGCGGATGCTGCGAGTCACCACGAAGCTGGAGACGAACTCTTTCATCACTCTGGTGATCTCTTCTGCGTCCTGGTATCTGTCCTCGGGGTTCTTGGCCATGGCCCTGGAAACCACCCGGTCGAAGATAACAGGACTCTTGTCGTCCACGCTGGAAGGAGGAACAGGCTCCTGGTTTACGATACGGTACATAAGTGAGCTTATGTTCTCTCCCTGGAAGGGTTTCTGCCCGGTGAGAAGCTCGTAGATCACCACTCCCAGAGAGAAGATGTCCGATCTCTTGTCCGCCGGCTTTCCCTCCAACTGTTCCGGCGAGATGTAGTGAGGAGTTCCCATGGCCACGTTGCTCTTGGTCAGCGAGGTGGACTCCAGCCTGGCTATCCCGAAGTCCATCACCTTGACGTGAAAATCCTCCAACAGCATGATGTTGGCCGGCTTGATGTCCCGATGCACTATGCCGTGCTGGTGAGCGTAGCTTAGAGCCTCGCAGGTCTGCATGATGATCTTGGCCACTATCCGGTAGTTGAGCACTCCCCTCTTCTGAATGAAATCCTCCAGGGTATAGCCGGAGAGGTACTCCATGGCGATATAGTGCAATCCGGCCTCCTCGCCTACGTCATAGATGGTGACGATGTTCGGATGGGACAGCTTTCCCGCCGCCTTGGCCTCTTGCATCAGCCGCTGTTTCAGCTCTGACATCTCTGACGGGGAGAATGCGAAATCCAGCCGAAGGGTTTTAAGAGCCACCGGCCTGTCCAGGACCGGATCCAGCCCTTTGTACACCGTCCCCATCCCGCCCTTGCCCAAAACCTCTATGATCTTGTACCGGCCGAATTGTGAGACGGAGGAACCCTCCCCCAGGGATAGAGGCGTGGCGTTTGTAGGAGTGGAGGTGTCGAGCTTTGGCGTCTCCGGAAGCTTCATGGTTTGCTCGGCTGACGATTCCGACTGACCGGTGGGCGACGGAGTCTGTCTTCTGCCGCCGGTCTCTTCAAAATTCGGCTGGCGGACGTGTGAGTCGGAGTCGCTTCCCGCCTGCTCCGCCGGCTCCTCGATCACCACCGGGGTGGAGGTCTGATTCTTGACTTCCACCTGTTGTTCGGAGTCGTCCGAAACGACTGTCGGTTCGGGATGAGACTCGCGGTCCTCCGCTTCGGAGGGAATCATCTCGGGCGTCTCTCTTGCTGAACGTTTGGGCTTGATGGCCGGCGAAGCCAACAGGAACAAAACCAGCTCCAGAAGGGGATAAATCGGTTTGGTCAGTATACCGAATGAGGAAAAAAGGATGTAACTGAAGTTGAAGACCACGAAAAGGAACACCAGCAGGATCACGATTCGGTAAGTCAACGACACGTTGGGGAGGACCAGAGCACAGAATACACCGATAGCTACCAGCGTCAGGAGGGCCCATATGGCCGAAAGGTGCGTCAGGAAGTCACGCTGGATGATGTTCTCGGCCACCGTGGCGATCCGCTCCACCTCGTTTATCTCTCCGAAGGCCGGTATCTTTATCCAGGTCTTGGACTCGGTGGAGGTCAAACCCACCAGCACGATTTTGTTCTTGAACGTACGCGGATTGACCTCGCCGTTGAACAACTTCAGAGCCGAGACTCTCTCGAAGCTGGTGTTGGGACCGCGATAGTCCACCAGCATCTGCCCGCCCTTGTCGGTGGGGATCAGGGTCTTCCCCAACGCCAAACCGTTATCCTCCGACAAGCTGATTTGATCGGGCTTCACGTCCAAGTAAGCCCCTGCCACCTGCAGTCCGAACGACGGGTACAGTTGACCGTCGTAGTCGATTAAAAGTTGTTCTCTTCTCACCAACTGGTCATTATCATACTGGATGTTGATGTGTCCGAAACCATATGCTGCTTCCGCTAAGGCCGGGCTGGGGTAGTATACCTGTCTGGCGGAAACCGGCCAGGAGCTGCTTTTTCCCGAGTCCTTGCCGCCGGCAATGGCCGACCTGGTTATCCAGGCTGGAGCGGATTCGGGGGCCATTCCCACGTCGGAGAGACTGAAATAGATGGGAAGGATAACGTTGCCCGTGGCGTAGATCTCGTCCGCCAGGATGCCGGTGCGACCGGAGGTATCCTCATCCACCTGTTCCGGCAAAAAGACGTCCAGGCCAATGGCCCTGGGCGATCCCCGCGATACCAGGAAAACCAATTGAGCCAGAAGATCCCGATTCCAGGGCCAGCGCGCTATGTTGTCAACCGACTGGTCGTCGATGCCCACCACCACGATCTCCGAGGGAGTGGCTTCCATTTTTCCCCGAAACTTGAACATCCCGTCCTGCATGCGGGTGGCCGTCCTCTCCAGAAACCCGTATTTTCCGGCATATAAGGAGAGCACCAGAATGGTGATGAGAACGTACAGAATCAGCCCGGAGAACCTACCCCGCAGTTGAGCGGAAATGGATTTCAAGTCGCCCATCCCCTTTCCGGCAGCTTGCCTATCCTGTCGACTTCGGCCCTGTAATCGCAATCTGAACATAATGGGTTATCCGGTCCTTCTGGTGTGAAGCGCCCAGAGGTCCCCTGAGCCGCCCCTTCACCGCCTATCGGCTGCACAGAATGGATAATCTGATTTGCCGCCCCTTGCGAAAAGTCATGGAAGCTGCCCCCTGCGGCCGGCTAACGTCCCACTGCCAGCCTGTCGATGAGAAACTGCGGCAGCCCCCGCTTTTTCATCTTCTCCTGAGTCTTCTTAAAATCGTAATCCAGCCTCTTCAGCGTGACCGTTTTTTTGTCTGCATCGTAGATCATAAAGCACGCCTTGTTGGACCCGTCCCGCGGCTGTCCCACCGATCCGATGTTCACAATGTACCTGAAATCCTTGGCGATCTCGCTCTGGTTATCCTCATGCAAGAAGCAGTGCCGGCCGTTGAACTTTTTTATGATGGCGGGAAAGTGAGAGTGCCCGATTATACACATCTGTTTGCCGAAGAAGCCGAAGTTCTCCTCGGCATCGTCCAGATCGAAGATGTAGTTCCATTGGTTCGGCTCCTTGGGAGTCGAATGTACCAGATGAGCTTGATCGAATTCGTGTTCCATCGAGAAGCCGGAGAGGATCTTCAGACTCTTCTCGGTCAGGACGCTCCTGGTCCATTCCATGGCCTGCTGGGCGTATTCGTTGAACAAGGTGGTCTCGATCAGCCCCAGAGCGGCGTAATCATGGTTGCCCATCAGCTTGACGTCGGTCAAACCGTCGATGAGCGAGACGCACTCGTTGGGATCCGGCCCATAGCCTACCGCATCTCCCAAGAAGAACATCCGGTCCAGCTTCTCTTTGCGAAAATCCTGGACCACCGCCTCCAGAGCTTCCAGATTGGAATGCACGTCTGAGAAAAATCCATATCTCATTATGTCTGTCCCTGGACGAAGCGGAACACCGATTTGCCCACCTCGATCAAATCGTCGTTTCTCAGCCTTTGTCTCTGAACGCCCTCACCGTTAATCCGCACCTTGCCCTTGCGTCCCAGGTTCACCAGCAGAAAAGCGTCCTTGTCCTTTACGATCTTGGCCTGCATCCGGGAGACCAAAAATCCCTTTACCGGCACGTTCACGAACCTGGCCTTGCCGAAGGTGGTCACCGGGCCCTCCAAAGCATACTGCTTCTGCTCGGCCCCCTCTTCCCCCAAAAGTACCGGGCCGCCGGCGGTTCGCGCTATCTCCCTGGCCTGCTTGTCCTTCTCCAAAAGCTCCCGCTGTCGGCGGGTCTTGAGCACCATGGTCCCGTCCATGTCCACCAGCTGTGCCTCTTTGGGCGCATCCCGGTGATATATCAGGTCGAACTTGCCGATGGTGATCCGATCGTCATCCTTGAGGATTTCCTCGGTGACCTTGCGGCTGTTGACGAAGGTTCCGTTGAGGCTTTCATTGTCCATGATCAGCGCGGAGTCTCCGTCGAACTCCAGCAGGGCGTGCTTTCTGGAAACCCCCTTGTTGTCCAAAACGATGTCGTTGTCCGGGGTTCTCCCGATGCTGATTCTCTTTTTCTCGGTAACCACCCTTTCGATCACCCTGTCTTCGAATTTCACCACGATCTCAGGCATGCTCCCCCCCTTTCCTTACCCTCTTGGGGTAAAACGATAAGGTCTGCCGATTGGTTTGTCAATCTTTTTGTCGGGACGGTCGTCTTCCCGGTGGCAAGGGTTCCAGTCGCTTCTCTCGGAACCGTTTGCATCCTGTTTCGACTCTTCTTATATTGTCGACATGAATGTGGGAAACTTGATTTTAGAGGGAAAGGTGATCTTAGCTCCCCTGGCGGGAGTGGCCGACGCGGCTTTTCGTCTGATGGCCAAACGATTCGGTGCGGCTTTAGTTTACACCGAGATGATATCCGCCGAGGGGGTATTGCGTGGTAACCCCGGCACCCGCGAGCTGCTGGATTTCGCCCCGGAGGAAAGGCCTATCGGCGTCCAACTCTTCGGTTCCGATCCGATCAGCATGGGTTCGGCCTGCAAGAAAGTCAACCAGATCAAACCTGAACTCATCGACCTAAACTGCGGCTGCCCGGTGAGAAAAGTGGTGGGGAAAAACGGCGGAGCTGCTTTGTTGAAGGATCTTAATCTGCTGGAGAAGATGCTCTCGGCAATGGTGGCCTCTGCGGAGTCTCCGGTCACGGTGAAAACCAGAAGCGGGTGGGACAAAGACCGCCTGGTGGCGGTCGAAGTGGCCCGGATGGCTCAGGATTGTGGTGCCGCTGCCGTCACGGTCCATCCCCGCACCCAGAGGGATGGGTTCTCCAACCGGGCGGACTGGGAGGTGATAGCCCAGGTGAAGCAGTCGGTCAACATACCGGTGATAGGCTCGGGCGACGTTTTCTCCCCTCAAGACGTCAAAGACATGCTGGATCGCACCGGCTGCGACGCGGTGATGATAGGTAGAGGCTCTTTCGGCAATCCCTGGATATTCTCCCGCACCAATCACTTCCTGAAGCACGGTCAATTGCCGCCCGAACCGTCCATCCGGGAGAGGATCGAAACCTGCCTGGCGCACGTCGAACTATCAACCAAACGACACGGGGAGAAGTTCGGGGTGATAAGAATGCGGAAACACATGGCCTGGTATACCTCGGGCATGCCCAAAGCCAGGGAGTTAAGGCAGCAGCTGTTCAGCCTGGAAACGCTCCGGCAAGTTCAGCAGGTTTTTCACCGGTATCTGGTCGAAATCCAGGGGGCGAGCGAGCTGGCACCCGATGGGGGTCGGTGACCCCATGGTGGGCGGAGACGGTCCCGCCTGCAACGCTTAGTCTTTCCATGGGCAAAACTCCGGAGCAGGTCTACGGCGAGGGCCGAAGGGTCGGGACCACAGCTTTTTTCTTTGACTTTTCGTGGATGGCACGTATATTGGAGAACTTGAGTCGACATGCTATTCGACCTTAAAACACAAGAGGTTAGCTTGTCCCCTGATTTGGACGTGAACTCCATTCTTCTGCCGGTCAGAAAAGATCTGACTGAATTCGAACGGATGCTGAAGGAGAATCTGGAATCCGACTCCGGTCTCATCTCGCGCGTGGCCGGGCATCTGGCGAATCGCAAGGGCAAGAGGTTAAGACCGGCGACGGTCTTCCTTTCCTATCGCTTGTGCAGGGATTCCGAGGACCAGATCGAACTTGATCCCAGGATTATGAACGTGGCCCTGGCCATAGAGTGCATACATACCGCCACCCTGCTGCACGATGATGTGGTGGATCAGTCCAAGGTGAGAAGGGGGCAGATGTCGGTCAATCACAAGTGGAGCAATCTGATCTCGGTGCTGATGGGGGACTTCCTGCTGGCCAAGTCCCTGCGGCTGATTGTGCAGACCAAATCCCCTTCGCTCCTTTCCACCATATCCCACGCCACTGAGAACTTGAGCATCGGGGAGATGAACGAGGTGCAGGAAAGCGACAATTTCGGGCTAGATGAGGCCACCTACTTGCGGATTATCTCCGAGAAAACCGCCTCGCTTTTCACCGCCTCGTGCGAATCCGGAGCAAAGGCCGCAGGAGCCGGCCGCCGGTTGCGATCCAGGTTGAAAGCTTACGGAGAGAATCTGGGCATGGCTTTTCAGATAACCGACGACCTGCTGGATTGGGTGGGGGAAAGCAAAAAGACCGGTAAGGCGTTGGGAAACGATCTGAGGGAAGGTAAGATCACCCTGCCGTTGATACACACCCTCAGAGAGTGTGAGCCAGCCTCCCGGAAAAAGATCTTGCGGCTTCTGGAGAACGACTTCAATACGCACGACTTCCGAAAGATCCTGTCCATGATAAAGGGAAACGGAGGAGTGGAATATGCCCGTGGGAAGGCCAAGCACTTCGGCCAGATGGCGCTGGCTTGTCTTTCCGGCATAAGAGACTGCAAATACAAGAAATCCCTTGCGGATTTGGTTCACTTCGTGATCCGGAGAGAGAAATAGGATTCCCTCTCTTCACCTTCCACTACATCGAATCCACCAGGCCAAGCTTCAACAGGTTCGACTTCATAACCTGGTTCATCGCTGAAAGCTCCCTGTCATTGTTAAAACGGCGCGTCCACTTCTGCGTATGTTTGTATAAGTGTTTGAATAGGAGTGGAATGTTTTGTCCGACATAGGCAAATTGACTCTTAGTCTTCAACTGGGCCATCTGGGGCTGGTGATAGTTATCTTCCTTTTGGCCGTGGCTCTGGCCGTCTTCACCTATCGGCGCACCTTTCCTCCCCTGCCGAGAAAGAAAAAGGCGCTGCTTCTGACTTTAAGGATACTGGCCCTGTTTTCGCTGTTTCTGGTACTCTCCGAACCCATACTGGGCATTGCCAAACGCTACGTCCACCGGCCAATCGTGGCTTTGCTTCTGGATGGCTCCAAGAGCATGAACCTGAAAGGGCGCGACGCCACCAGGCTGGAGGAGCTTACGGATTTGGCAGCCAGCCGCACGTTCGATGATATCTCATCGCGGGCCAGCCTGGAGGCCTTCGCCTTCGCCGATTCTCTTACTTCCCTGGACTCCAGGGAAAAGCTCCCCGATTCCCTGGGAGATGCCACCTCTATGGGAGAAGCCATCAACTCGGTTGTGCAGAAATTCAAGGACGAGAATTTAGCAGCCATCGTCATCGCCAGCGACGGGGCCAATAATCTGGGAGAGGATCCGGTGCTGGCGGCCCGGTCCGCGGGCGTTCCCGTTTATTCCTGCGGCGTAGGCGACTATCTACCGCCCCGGGACCTTTCCGTGGAAAAGATAAACTACCCCGACGTGGGCTACGTCGGAGACCAGATAGCCATCCAGGTGGATGTTTCCCAGACCGGATTCGACCAAATCAAAGTTCCCGTCTCCATCCGGGAAAAGAAAACCACCTTGTCCGAACAGAATCTGATGTTGGGCAAATCCGGCGGCACCCAGACTGTGGAACTGGCCATTACTCCGGAGGAAGCGGGTTTGCATCAGTATCAGCTTAGCCTTCCGGTCATGGAGGGCGAGTCGGTTAAGGAAAACAACCAGCGAACCTTCGCCATCAAGGTGCTCAAAAGCAAAATCAACCTGCTCTTGGTCTCGGGAAGCTTGAATTGGGAATACACTTTCCTGAAGCGGGACCTGGAGAAGGATCAGAACGTGAAGTTGGAGACCGTGGTCTATGGAGGCGAACAACAGCCCCTAGCGGGAAGATTTCCTCAAGGGACAACTGGTCACGAATCTTTCGACATTCTCCTGTTTGTCGATCCCCCCAGATTTATCCTGCGCGACCATGCAAGCGAGATCAATGATTTTCTAACCACCCAGGGCGGCTCGGTCCTGTTCCTGTTGGGCAAGGAGTTCATGGACAGCCAGGGCTTCCTGGAGATTTCGTCCATTCTACCCTTCGATCCCGCAGGCGCCGGCATCACCTTCTCCCCGGCCAGCGTGAACCTGGAGTTGACCGAGGAAGGGAAGCTGCATCCGGTGACCCGGCTGGCCGACAACCTGGAGGATAACGCCAAGATATGGTCCGACCTTCCCCCATTTCTGGGCGTGGTTACCCTGGGAGCAGCCACCAAAGATGCCACCACCCTGGCGCAGTTTACGAATCCTTTGCGCTCAACTTATCCGGCCCCCGCCATTGCGGTGAGAAATCAGGGAAAAGGCAAGGTGCTGGCAATAACGGTGACGCCTTTCTGGCGGTGGGATTTTCTGCTGTGGGGAATAGGAGAGAACGACTTAACCTACCGTAAGTTCTGGAACAACTGCGTGAGATGGCTGGCGGTCAGGGAGGACATGGATTTGGTCAACGTCTACCCGGATAAGAGGATCTACATGGGCGGGGAAGGCATCCAGTTTGCGGCCAAGATATTCGACCAGAATTACCAGAAGCTAAGTGACGCCTCGGTGGTGGTGACCATCAAAGGCCCGGCCCTGCCCGACTCCCAGTTGGTGAGCCTCAGCTTAAACCAGGCTGGAGACTACCAAGCCATGCTGGGAGCGCTTCCTCCGGGTGACTACTCTTATGAAGGGCAGGTTTTTAGAGACGGAGAGAAAATCGGCAGCAAGAAGGGGGAATTCTTAGTGGAGCAATACAGCATGGAGGACTCCGATCTGAAGACCGACTTCGATCTTCTCAAGAGAATGGCCGAGGTCTCCGGCGGGAAGTATTATCAGAAGGAAGACATCGGAAACTTGAGCCGGGATCTGAACGTCTCGCAGAAGGAAGAGGTGCGACAAAGGGAAATCAGGCTCTGGAACAGCCCGCTGCTTTTGGCCATATTCGTCCTCTGCCTTTCCATCGAGTGGGCCATAAGAAAGAGATCACAGCTTCTTTAGATATGTCGACGTCGGCGTGGTAACGGCTCTGGGCGGTAGTTGCTCGATTCATCGAGCCTGATCTAGGCTTCCTCTAGCGCTGAGGACAATAGCAGGTGGTAGTTGCCCGATTTCCGCAAGCAAGCGCCTGCTCGTCCGGCTTAGAGCTGGATGCTTGAGGCGTCGAGTTCGATCCCTTTTCATGCGCCGCCTTACGCCACAGAAAGACTTATCCTTTCCCCCACTCCATTTTTCCCTTGCGCATCGTTCTCTTTCGCTTAGATTAGCCCCAGAACAACAACCTGTATCATTACCGAGGAGGAAGAAGAATATGCCTTCTATTATCGGATGTCATGCCCGCGAGATTTTGGATTCACGGGGCAATCCCACCATCGAGGTGGACGTGCTTTTGGAAGACGGTTCCTTCGGGAGGGCGGCCGTGCCCTCCGGAGCTTCAACCGGCGAGCACGAGGCTTTGGAGCTGAGGGATAAGGACCCTGGTCGCTATGGAGGCAAGGGCGTTACCAAAGCCGTGGCCAACGTAAACGACGTGATTGCCCCGAAGTTGCTGGGAGAGGAAATGGACGCGGTGGATCAGGTGGCGCTGGACAAGTTCTTAATCGACTTAGACGGCACAGAGGATAAAAGCCACCTGGGGGCAAATGCTATACTAGGCGTTTCACTGGCTGCCTGCAAGGCGGCTGCCTTCTGCTGCGATCTGCCCTTATACCAGTATATCGGCGGCGTCAACTCCAAGCTCCTTCCCGTGCCCCAGATGAACATCTTAAACGGCGGATCGCACGCGGACAACAATGTGGACCTGCAGGAATTCATGATCCTGCCGGTGGGCGCGCCCAATTTCAAAGAGGCTCTCAGGACGGGCGCGGAGGTGTTCCACAATCTCAAGAGCGTGCTAAAGAGCAAAGGCCACAACACCAACGTGGGTGATGAAGGAGGCTTCGCTCCCAACCTCCAGTCCAACGAAGAGGCTTTGCAGGTAGTTGTGCAGGGCATTGAAAAGGCCGGATACAAGCCGGGAGAACAGGTGCTTTTGGCCTTGGACCCTGCCGCCTCCGAGTTTTACGACGAGAAGGAGAAGATATACAACCTCAAGGCCGAAGGCAAGAAACTCAACTCCGAGCAGATGATCGAGTTCTATGAGAATCTGGTGAACAAGTATCCCATCATCTCCATCGAGGACGGGCTGGCACAGGATGATTGGGATGGATGGGTGAAAATGACTCAGAGGCTGGGGAAAAAGATTCAGATCGTGGGAGACGACCTTTACGTTACCAACATGAAGCGGCTGGCAAAGGGCATCCAGCTGAAGGCAACCAATTCCATTTTGATCAAGCTCAACCAGATCGGCACGCTGACTGAAACCTTAGACGCCATAGATATGGCCAAGAAGGCGGGCTTTACCGCAGTGGTCTCTCATCGATCCGGTGAAACCGAGGACACCACCATAGCCGACGTGGTGGTGGCCACCAATGCCGGACAGATAAAAACCGGCTCGGCCTCGCGCACCGACAGAATCTGCAAGTACAACCGGCTGCTGCGCATCGAGGAGGAATTGAGGGAACGGGCGCAGTTTTTCGGAAAGAAAGTCTTTTACAGTATTGCAGGCAAATAGGCAGGAAAGCGACAGAGGCTCCCCTCTCCCCTTCTGGGGAGAGGGGGGCAGCAGTAGTAGGTCAAACATAACCAAGTCAGCTGGACAAAACTTGACAATTTGACGGCTGTCCAATCGGCTGAAAAAGAATCCTCATGGCCAGAAGGAAGAGAAAAAGAGAATTTCCCGCCAGCAACTTCTTCAACCAGGTGAAAGCCCGGAGCGTCAAGAAGAAGAAAATCATCAAGAGGATTCTGCTGGTTCTGGCCTTCGGATTTTTGGCCTACCGGTTCATGACCGGCCCGTATGGCTTTAGC